>Ga0116192_1000297_pt1 | contig 39007 bp, 35 predicted proteins | sample AD_UKC113_MetaG_FD_89876 | JGI IMG/M metagenome (GOLD analysis project Ga0116192, IMG submission 89876) | Active sludge microbial communities of municipal wastewater-treating anaerobic digesters from Hong Kong - AD_UKC113_MetaG | ecosystem: Engineered > Bioreactor > Anaerobic > Digestate...
CTGTTCCAAACAACCTACGAATAACTACCAGCAAAGCAAACAGAAAGTGATCCAAGCCGTATTTTTGAGATATTTCCAGAATGTGTGCCCATTCCAGCTCATCCTTTTTTCGTTCCATCAATATGACCAAATCACTGAGCTGCTTAAGTCCAAACCCTTCATCCAGCATATGAGAAGCCATATGAAGACATAGATAAACCACTTTCACATTCCAGTCCATACTTAGGACAGGCTGCCCAAGATAGTCAATCTTAATGGCATTCTGCCAGACCAACTGTTCAAAGTTTTTCTTACCTTTGAGGAAACCATTATCCACCAATCGTCTATGGAGCTCTATACTCAGAAACTGGGGGTGTGAATAGCCAATATGCTTGAGGTCCTTATCCGGTTCTGGGGTATATCCTAAGCTGATGAGTACCTGACTCGCTTTTTCTATATCCTCCTCACGTGTAAATATATCAACGTCCCCCATAAGCCTTAGCTCAGGGTTTGGATATAAATCATTAAGTATGATACCCTTTAAGACCATAACAGGGATTTCTTTTTCATAGAAGGCCTTAAGCACATTTGCCATCCATTGATAATTGCTGAACATTTTCATGCCGGCGATAAGGGAAAAGCGTTTCCACTCATCCAGCTTTTCCTGTGATGGTGCGTTAGGCCCTTGAAGCTTACTCACGGCAGGGAAGATCAACGTATGTATTTGGTGTGCTCGGGCTTCCTTATAAACCTCATCCCAGTCTGAAACAATTTCATCATCCAATTCACAAGGAATATTCCGCAATGATGACGCCAGCAACTTAACCAGCACTGTCTCAATAGGATTCATACTATAACTCATACACACTTACCTTTTATTGACTAAACTTTCATAGAGCTCATAGGTTTTTTCAGCAGCCTTGTCCCAGTTATATTTCGTGATAATGTAGTCCTGTGCTCCGGTTCTTTTGCAATCAACCATCTCCACGTTGTCTACCAGGGACTGAAGCTTCTCCGACAAATCATTAACATCCGATTTCTTAAATAAATATCCCATATCCCCTATAACCTGAGCGTTCTCCGGGATATCACTGGTTAAGCAGCAATTTCCGTAACTCATGGCCTCAAGCAGGCTGATGGGCAAGCCTTCCACATCTGAGGGCAAAACATAGAGGTAGGCATTGCTGAACAGCTCCTCCAATTCCTTACCGGTAACAAAGCCAGTGAAGATAATGTTGGGATGATCGCCGGCCTGTTTATGAAGCTGCTGTTCATAGTCATCGCTGTGGCTGGAACCCCCGGCTATGACCAGCTTCTTATCAGTCTTCAACTGCTTGTAAGCGTCGATAAGGTAATGGGCACCTTTCTCCGGCACAAGCCTGGCCAGGAACAGGATATAACCGTCTTTATCAAGATGATACTTGCTCCTGATAATATCAGTTTCTATTTTATCATGCTTTTCTGCACCATTTGGAATATAGGCAATCTGCTTGTTATATTTCCCGTAAAAATAATCGACAAGGTTCTCGGAAACACTGATGGTTCTATGGGCAAACCTGACTGAAGCATACTCTCCGAACTTGAGATATTTGGAAGCAAAGCCTCCCCATTTTCCTCTCTGCCAGTCCAGACCGTGAACAGTACTAACCACCTTTTTGCCGAAAAGCCTCGGAATAAAGGACAGGGTGGATGGCCCCAGGGCGTGATAATGGAAGATATCACACCCTGAAAATAATGCCTTCATGGTGGAGAAAAAGGTATGGGTGATGGCATCCAAATGCTTTGACTTAATATACGGCGCAAACTTTATATTAATGCCATTGTACTTGCCTTGTTCACTGATACTGCAATAGGATTTTCTGCAGTAGACATTCACCTCACAGCCCCTCTGAACAAGCCTTCTTGAGATCTCATCCACATGGATTTCAATGCCGCCCGTTCTTGAAGGAATGCCCTTCTGACCTATCATGGCAATTTTCATGAGCATGCTTCTCCTTGCTCAGTGATGAACTTGTTCTCGCACAATGAGTAACCGCCCTTGAGCTTGTGCTTTAAAACCCACCATGCGGGCACCCAGATTCTCTGCCGCATTGCAGGAGCAACACTGCCTATCATCCAGCAATTCTTTGGGCAGGTCTTAACCATCTTTCTGACCTCATTGGCCCTCTCTGAGTTCCAGATTTCATCCCAGGTCTGTTCATTAAGGTTACCCATGGACATTCTCTCGGTGCTGCCGTTGCAGGGAAGAACATGACCAAAGGGATCTACAAAGAAGCCATTGGACCCCATATCGCAGGGCAGATATCTTTTGTTGCCATAGATATAATTAATCAGACCGTGATTAAAATAAGCCCTGAACCATTTCTTGGGCGAATTTGATTTTATAAGCTCATTAATAAGTTCCTCAAAGGCTTTGGCAACCTTCAGCTTATCGTCAATCTTGTTGTCAATCTTTCTGAAATAGAAGGAATTGTGAAGCGTTGCGGTGGCAAACTCCATATTAAGCTCATCGGACAATTTATAGAGCGGTACCAGGTCATGGGCATTCATCTCCTGAACGGTGCAGCCGAAGCCCACATCCTTGTGCCCCTTTTCAACCAGCTTCTTAAGTGTTGTATAGCCTCGATTAAAGCCATCGGGAATTCCTCTGATTTTGTCATTGGACTCCTGCAGACCTTCAATGCTGATACGTATTCCAATCTCAGGGAACTCATCACACAGGGCTAAAATTCTATCAGTGAAATAACCATTGGTGGAAACAACGATACGGTTGGTTTTTTTGTACAGCTCTCTAACAATATCACTGATGTCCTTCCGAATAAACGGCTCACCACCAGTTATGTTTGTGAAGGCCATCTCAGGCAGCTTTTTAATCGTCTCCAGAGTAATCTCCTCATCCGGACGACTGGGATCTTTAAAACAGTCACACATGTTGCAGCGTGCATTGCAGCGATATGTAATGATAATGGAGCCATAAAGTTTTCTTTTAGCCATAGCTTCATCCCACCCTTTCATGTTTCTTTATTGCTTGATCATATATTTTCATAAGTTCTATATAATAGCTTTCAATAGTGAATTTCTTCATCTTCTCCAGGCAATTGACGGTATACTGCTCCAATAATTCACGATTTTCGTAAAGGGATCGGATTTTTCCTGCCAGATCTTCAGCATTGCCCGGCTCAAATAGTAATCCGTCCTTTTCATGCTCAATGAGTTCTGGAATGCCTCCATTATCAGCCCCAATAACGGGGGTCCCAAGCATTTGGGATTCCAGGATGGACATTGGACAGTTTTCATACCACTCTGACGGACAAACGGATGCTAAAGCCTGTGAAATTAATGTGTTTAGCTCATCTCCTGTCTTAAAGCCAACATATTCTGCGTTCCTTAAGTCCTCCCATCGAATGTCCACATCGCCCTGGCCAACAATAAGGAAAGGAATATCCGGCAATTGCTTTATCGCACGGACAAGTACTTCAATCCCTTTTTCAGAGGAAAGCCGGCCGAAATAGATAACATAATTCTTTTTGGTTAAGGCTTTTGCATCGCTGATTTTATCAATAAAATTGTGGAGCACAATAATTTTGTTCTGATCCAGGGTTAATCCCATCTCAAAGAGCTTATTTTTCAAAAAGCGGCTGGGAGAGATATAATAATCAATCAAATTATAGGTTCCCAAAGTCCTGTACAGATAGCTTTCCAGGGTCCCGATAAAGCTCTTGGCAAAGGAATTATCAATACACTTTTCCTTAATGCAATGATAGAACTTACCGCCCTTGCACTTTTCACAGATTTCATTCTTCTGATAGTTATACAGCCTATGGTACGGACACACGAGCTGCGGGTCATGAAGTGTTTGAACAACAGGTACATTATGCTTTTTAATTTCATAGAGGATGGAGGGGGTAATCTGAAAATTGTAATTATTGATATGAACAATATCGGGCTTGAAGGACTGAAGCACCGTTCTCAGTTTCCTGCGCGCCTCAAAGGAGTATATGCACTTGAATGGGTATGTGACCTTTGTTAATGCGCTGCCTTTAAAAGACACATTTTTAACATGCTTGTTGAGCCGGTTGCTGACAATGTTCTTATCATCCTCCATGCCAAAATACTCAATCTCATGCCCTTGGTCCTCAAGGTATTGGGAGAGATTGAACATATAGGTTTCACTGCCGCCCTTGGGATATAAGAACTTGTTAATTACTAATATTCTCAAGGTTCTCACCTCTATATTTCAAGATCTTTGCCGGTACGCCGCCTATAATTGTATAGCTGGGGAAGCTTTTATTAACAACTGCTCCGGCGGCCACGACACAGCCGTCACCTATCTTGACCCCATCTAAAATAACCACTTTTGAGCCAATCCAGCAGTCTTTTCCGATAGATACGCCTTTTCGATCCGAGCCCTGCAATCGAATGGGAATATCCCTGTCTGTAAACACATGATTCTCAGCATGCAGACTGACACCGGGGCCAATAATGGTATTCTCGCCTATCTCTACGGATCCTCTGACAGCAATAAAAGCATTAGCGGCAATCCCCACATTATCACCGATGACGAGCCCCTCGCCTAATTCTCTGATGACACCGGTACATTCAATGATACTATTTCGCCCAATGGAAACATTTTTTCCAATCTTCACGCCATCCTTGCTTAACGCATTGATAAAGACGTTGTCCTCCAGAATGGCTGTACCGTCAATGGATACTTTATTTTTATGAAGCACCTTCACTTTTTTACCGCAGAATAACAGCCCTTTACACTTACGCATGCCAATACGCTTGATAAACCCTCTGGCAGCTTGAAAAAATCTTCTGAACAGAGTGGATAAAATGTCTGAAGTGCCTATGCTGGGATCCAGCGTATACGCCTCGCCTTTCAAGCGTGAAATGAGCTTTGATATCAATTTCTGCATGTTCTAACTCCTCCTGTTCTCTTTTATAAAACCTTCACTGACTAAAAGATTTTCAAATGATTCCTTGGAAGACTCAAATGTCCATTCCCTGATGATTCTCTTGGATTCGGTTCCAAAAGCTGTTCTTAATCGCTCATCGTCTATCAGATGTTGTATTTTATCTTTCAACGCCATAGGATCATCCGGACTAAATGTATATCCATTGATGCCCTCCTGAACTAAATCAAGGGAGGCACCTGCTCCCTTTGAACAGAGAATGGGTAATCCCGCGGCCATGGCTTCATTAACCACAAGCCCCCAGGCCTCATGCCGTGTCGGAAAAACAAAGAGGTCGGCCAGCAAATAGTAGTTGTAAACTTCCAGCGGCTCAGCGATATTCCCGGTGAAAACCACATTAAGATTGAGTTCGTGAGCCATTTTCTCAAGATTAGCCCGCTCCGGACCGTCACCCACAATAAAAACGACGACGCTGTCAGGACGGTTAAGCAAACTCACCGACTTCAGCAGCAACTGCGTGTTTTTCCAATCTAGCAGTCTGCTTACGCTGACAATAACAGTCTGTCCCTCTTTGATATTGTATTTTTCTTTATATCTCTTTTTTACGTCCTTCCGGCAGGATGAAATCTTATCGATTTGCTCAATATCAACCGTCAGATATTGGTTATAGATGTGGTTTTCATCATAATGATAGTTTTGTGAAAAATAGAGCTTGCTCACCAAACCATTGCCAAAGATTGACTGTGCTCCTTTGACAATAGATTTGATGATAAAGTCTTTGAAGAAATTAGTTTTGGTTCCTATCTTCTGAGGCTGTATGCCATCAAACAGCAATATGTATTTTTTTCTATATAACTTGCAAAGCTGGGCAATGAGAAAATAGGAAAACTGCTCATATCCACCAATGATGATAAGATCGTTATCCTTCACTATTTTTCTTAGCCCGCCGTTTAAGAAAAAATCATAGTCCTTATATCTGAACAGGTAAAACTGGCTTAGAATAACTTCCTTACCGATACTCTTGTGATTGATATTCCAGTTCCGCGAGCCTCGCTTACTGTTTGTGTAATACAATGTAATATTCACATTCTCGATGTCATGAAATTTGTTTATCTGCTGTATCCTATAGGGCGCCGGGCTATTGGTAATATAACCGATTTTCATTTATAACTCCTTTTCTGTCGTCTTTTTCTCACAATGATATTTGCTGGCGTAGACAAGGGCCAAAAGCATCCAGAAAATTTCGATGTAATAATTGTTACTTGTCAGGTTATAAAGCAATGTTGCCAGATAGGAATTGGTCACATAGAGATATATGCTTGTCCTGTTTGTACTTTTGTGCCTAATGTTCCATCGTATTAAGTAAATAAGCGGCACAAAAATGAGGATATTATTGACGATTAGGCCCAGCATCCCCTGTTCCGCCCATAGCTGCAGCCACAGGTTATGGGTGTCCACATCGCTGGTCGAATAAATATTAAACTTCTCAAAATAGTCCAAAAACTCTTCCAGACTGTATTTGGCGCCGCCCAGCCCTATCCCTGTAAAAACATTTCTGAGGCCCAATCTGATGGCGACTATCCAGAAAACAAAATGGTACTTTGTGGAACCCTCTTCCAGATTGAAGGACTCGAGCAGTCTGAGAAAGATCTGAGGATATCGAAGGAGTATGACCCCGAAGCCTAATCCTATCAGAAGTAAAATGAAAAAATTCTTTAAGTGATTACGGTCAATCAACGTATAAGCGTGAAGCAGAACAAAGATGAACATACCCAGACGGGAGTATGTAAGAACCATGACGATGAAGTTGAGAAGCAGGAGAATGCAAAAGAGTATTCTTTTAAATCCAGTACACTCTCGGATTTTGTAGTTGATGAAAAAGGACTGAACGAGAATTACATTCGCTATCCCAATAGGTCCCAGCCCTGATATTCCCGACAATCTTCTAATCTCTTCCGCGGACTCCACCAGGTTCTGTGTTTGGTACATATCAAACCTTATTCTCAGGCTTCCGTTTTGGAAGAGTGTAATGTTAGGTATGAGTGAAATCCCAAGCACATAGCTTATCAAACTGCATATCACGAATAATATATTTGAAAGGACAAAGGCATTTATACACGTTTTGAAAAAGTTGTAGTCCTCAGCCCGTGACATAATGACATAGGTAATGATCAATAAATAGGTAAACTGCAAGAACTCTCTGACGGCTACCTTCTGGTTCTGGGCAAAGCATGCCGATAAGGCGATGGTAACAATATACAGCACAAATATAATGCTTGTATTAATGTTTCGAAGCTTAAGGCTCCCTGATAATGCTGATTTTATGATTAGCATTAACAGGATGAATGCCCAGAACAATTGGAGGATTCTGAAATCTGCAAACGATGTCTTGAATACAAAGGTATTGGAGTAAGGTGCAAAAAATATGGTGAAAGCAATGATCTTGTTAATATCAATGATCGGGTTTACAGCAAAGTAAAATCCTATAAGAACTACTATTCCAAGCGAAAGGGCCAGCATGGGACTACGCAAGCCCATATAGATAATAATGCTATATGTAATTATCAATATTAAGAGTGCAATCAGCTTTTTTTTGCTCATAGTGCTTTCAAACTATTCCTTACTCTTGTTTTTTTGCATTGCTTCAGTTTGGAGACATTTCGTCCGGACTGGGTTTACCCTTCAAGGAGGTAATAATCTTCATAAGTTCATCCTTAAGTAAGAAAATTGCCACGGCTGCGACCATAAAGAACCATATTAAATTACCGGATAAACCACCAAGCTGATATACTGCCATGCTGGCTCCTATCAACACAAAGGCCAATAGGCTCTGCTTTATGTCAAGCCTGAGGTTTATTTTTCTCTTCAAGATCCAATAACGAATAACGATATTCAGAAAGAAGCTGATCAGTATTGATAAATTGGCGCCATTAAGCCCCCACCAATCAATCAATGGGTAACACAGCGCGAAATTCAGGACTACCGATACAGCCATGGAAGTGAATGCTGGTCGTGTATCCTTGATGGCGTAAAAGATATTGCTCATAAATGTAGAATATGTAGAAAGGATTGTTACCAATAAGAACAGCGGAATGGTTTGACGCGCAGCATCATAGGCTTCATTCACCAAAAACGGAAACACTATATAAAAAACGGGCAGAACCAATGAAAAGCCAAGATAGTTAAACTTCGTATACAGGCTGCACGCTTTAGAATAAAAACCGCTGTCATCTTTTTTCCCATATCCGTGGGAGAAGGACATGTCCTGCCAGGCCAGTGTAAAGCAAGTGGTCACAAGATAAATAATGGAGCCAAATTTATTGCCTATGGCATAAATACCATTATCATCATAGGACATGCGCTGACTGATCACAATGCGATTGAAGCTTGTCAACAGCCAATATGACACTGAGTTCAGACATAGGGGCAATGCATATTTAAGCATCTGGGACTTTTGCTCTTTGTTCCTCTTAAGCGAGAACCCTTTGAAAACCTTAAGCTCCCTTTCGAGTATGAGAATCTGAGAAACACTCCCACATATTGAAGCGATATAGAGTGAAGAATAGTCAAGACCTAAGAATACGATAAATAGTATGTTAAGCACAACTGTCGTTAAGGTATTGACCACACCTGAAATGGCATAAAGGGTATTCTTCTGGAAACCTCTAATTGCGGAAGTATACATATGCTGTATGCATAATGCCAAACCATAGGCAAAGATTAACCAGTAATATTTCAATGAAATAAAGGTATAGCCTATCACCCCGAGCAAGAAATAAACAATGGTACAAACGCCAAATATCTGCCAACCTGAGTAAATAACCCGGTATTTTAAAGAATCCTCGTCAAAATCAAAAATAAACCTTTGGACGGATTGCCAAATATCAAAATACAAAACCGCCGTCAAGATTATGATGTATGTCATGGATAAGTCATAAAGCCCATAATCTGCTGGCGGAATGTAATTTGTATAAATTGGAAGCATGAAAAAAACAATGACCTTTGACAAAACATTGCCAAAGAAAAAAATACCTGAGTTTTTCAAAAAATCAAGCATTACGTGTCTCCTTAAATTTTGTCCTGTTTTTGCATGGAATCAATAGGATAAGGTTGATAAGAAAATGTATATTATTCTTCGATAACAATAGCATCGTTTCGTTTATATACCATTTTAGCATTACCAAGAACATTATTATTCTTCAGGTATATTCTGCCCGAGCTGATATAGAATCCATACTGCTTATTATTTTCGGTTGAAATCGTGTTATTGGTGATTTCCACATTGCTCTTCTGAGCTTTTTTATTGCTCAAAACTTCCACGCCTGCTTTTCCTGCAGATGATAAGGTAATCTTGTTATTTTCAATGACAGCAGAATCAGGATTGGTTGAAATGCCAATCTGACAGTTCTCAATTTCATTGTTGCGGGCAATGGATGATTTAATGCCTATCCTGGCACCAGAAATATAATTGTCAACGACTTCTCCATTGACAATTCCATACTCCAATGTGCCAATGATTTTATTCCTGGCCACCCGTGTTGCATTTTCAATCCCAATAGATTCAACAAAGTTCTTTGCTGTAATATTGTTTTCCTCTACGGTTACGTTATTAACATTCTTGCCGCTTACATAGATGATAAATTTACGCTTGCCGGTTTTACTTTCAGCAACAATTGTATTTCCGGTAATGTTAACATCGGACAATTCATTGACTCTGTCCTCTGCACCGAGCATGAAGACAAAGGCTGTTGTATTTGATGAATAGATATAGTTATCACTGAAGGTTACTCTCCTGGCGCTTCCGTACCAGTCATTATCCCCCGGATAAACACTCAGAACCATCGTATTATTATCATAGTAATTATTTATGGTGCACTTTCGAACCACCACATCCCGTACATGACCTCTGCATGGGAAAACAGCAACAACCTCATCCTTGGAGTTTTTCTCAAAGACGCAGTTTTCGATGATAACGTTCTCTGTCACATTGCCAGGAATATCTTCCTTTGCACTCGTCAGATTCCGAACCCAAATGCATCCGCCTGATTGGGCTTTAGTGGTGTTTACAAATTTGCAGTTGGTTACCTGCACGTTCTTGCAGGCTGCATAGAGATCCAAATTCGTTACCTTTTGACCTTCAAGATCAGCATAAAACTCACAGTTATTGATAATCAGGCTGTTAATATTGCCAAATAACAGCATTGTCTTTGGATTGTTGGCCGTCGATCTTTTATATTCAAACTTGATATTCTGAATCTCTATGTTTTGGGCAGTAGCCGCATCAAAGATGCCTTTATAGGAATGATTGACCATTAAACCTTCGGAGACTGCACCGCTGCCATAGTTTGAAAAATGCCTGGCATCAAAAATGATTTTTGTGTTGCCGCTTCCCGTAATTCTTACATTTTGCCCTTTCACAGAAAGCTTGGTACGGCATAAGAAATTACCCTCAGGGATATAAATTTCAGTTTCCGACTGGAACAGCTCCAGAAGATATCCGGTATTGTCATTGGCCGGAATAGTGAACTCTGGATCCGCGTAATAATTGCCATCACTTATGTTATAATAATTAGCATTTCCAACAGAGTTGACAGCAATATGGCCACTGAAGGGTAAGGGCTCGTCAAAAAACTCTTCTATCAAATCATTATTGTTAAGCGTACTATTTGATAGCAGAAGGGTTGTTGATATTAATACCACTAAGACTATGACCTGTTTTATTCTTTTCATAGACCTACCATTCATTCATGACATTCTCAATCATACGATTTACAGCATTATTCCAAATATCAACAGAACGTATATTGTTCCATCTCAGAATATCATTCTGTACCTCTTTTTCCATGTCACTTGCCATTTGTTGTATTTTATTTACCACATATTCTTTGGACAGTAACATTTTTACTGCTTCCTTAGTCTGTGTGAAATACTCGTTATAGTTTCTATTGGTCATCATGTATTTGTACAAAATATAAACACCGCTTAAAGTATCGTTATCAATGGGAGCGTTCAGCAAGTCTCTTGGCTTAAGGCTGCAGAGGTCATTGTCATAAATGATATACCGTATTTTTATGTCATTCCCCCAATACATTCTGACATTAAATCTGGGCCAGTCCGTATTCCCAACCAATTCATTCAATATGACATACTTGGTAAAATTCTCGATATCCAACAGGTCAGAGATGTTCTTATAGGTCTCATCATCACAATAGTCTCCCTGAACGAGCTGCAGGAGCTTGGCATACTTATCCTCGATCTTTGAATTGCCCTCGACAAAGATATGGAAGCTCTCAACACCGTCATAGATGCAAATATCATTATAGGTCACATGATACTTCTCCATAAAGTAGTCCTCGTCAATGACATCCCGGAGATTGTAAAGACCCCAATATTCACCATTAATGAAGGCAATACATGTTCTGTAATCCTGATAGTCCAGCCCCAAGTCCTTCGCTAACTGGTGCACAAGAGCATCAGTGAACATTGACTCTGTGATGGCCTGTCCCGAGTTTCTCAAATAGAGATCCTTTTGCCGCTGTTGACCACCAAAGCTGAAATTTAAGTCCTTTTTATCATAGATATTCTTTGCCTTCAATGTCAGGGACTTCTTATTGAACAGTCTTGAGTATGTTCCTCTTACCCTTACACCAATATTCGTTTGATCATAGAACCTGTTTATGGGATCAAAAATTTCTATACTTGCCCCAACCTCGGATTCAATGCCTTTCCGACCATAGTTGGTGTTAAGCTGCAATATTGTCAATCTGTCACGATTATCAGGATTTTCTTCTCTCCATTTCCATCCTTCTTCACCGACTGCATAAATCCCCTTTTCTTCGGAGAAAAACTCATCAGGATTGACCGCAAGGGATACTATGGGCAGATTTTTATCAATGGCACTTTCTCCCACGAAATAACTTTTGGTGGCTATTCTGCTTACAAGACCTTCCTTTACAGCGATGGCCCTGATAACCGTACATTTCGGCACATGCTCATTGGATGGTATATGGCTATTGATAAGAGAATACACATGATTGGCATAAGCCATGGGCTCACTGTCTCGGTTCTTGATCTCAATGGGCTGTTTATACAGATGCGAATTGATAGTGGGTTCAGAGCCGTCGGTTGTATAGTATATCCTGACCTCGGGATCCTCACTGGAGAGTTCCAGCAAAAACGCCTCGTCATAAAACCCGGCTTCTGCCGAGAATATGGGTTCTGCCAATGTTTCTACAGGATTCCTCAGTAAGGTGTCATTGGAAATTCCATAGGTCGGCTGAACCAACAGGCCCTTTTTAACATCTGATTGAATGACGCCAAAGGTCATGTCATCAGGGACGTTCTTATATATACAATAGTCTATGGTTCTACCCTGTGGATCAATAAGCTCAATATTGCCATACCCTGATTTAAGGCTGAACCCTGTATACAGATGCTCTGTTCCTTTGCTTTCACTGTCCGAACACCAGACCGTGAAATAGGAGTTGGCATAGATACTGACATCGGGGAAAGTCCATTCTGCACCGGATACATTGTCCCTGAGCTTGTATCCTTCCAGGTTAATGGTCCGGTCCGACATATTGAAGAGTTCAATCCAGTCAGGCTTCCTGCCATAGATATCTTCACGATATGTCCGATTGGCCGGCATAACCTCACTGATGAGCAAACCATAGGCTGCTTCTCTATTCGGTGCGAATTTAATATCCTTGGTAATCCTGTTGGAATCCTTGTTACTCAGCTTATACTGCGCAAGTTTCTTGGATACCTCATTAGCAAGTCCGGTTCCTTTATGAAAGAAGACAATCGCATTCTGAATGGTTAAACCGTAATAGGAATTGCTGAATGATTCCACAAACGGTTGTCCCTTAGAACCTAGCGTGAGGATGGGGCTGAAGGTTTTCTCGTCCTTGTTATAGGCCATTACCAGACCGATGGGATATTGATCACAAATGATCTTATTCAGTGCAATGGCCTTTGAAAAAGCATAGACATCACAATAATTGTCCAAATACTTGTTTTCTATGGCATAACGAAGTATGTCTGTATAGGAGGTCTGTCCATACTCGAAGAGAATTTCATTACTATTGGCTGTTATTTGTTTTTCGAAGATATAGCTTCCCAGGCTTACCTCGTTGCACTTTACAGTCCGTAATATTCTCTCCGTTGCTCTTAGCCCATACATAGGCGCAAGATCAAGACACAGATTCTTTGAAATACTTTCCTGGGAGAGTTTATATAATGTATAAACATCCTCACCCTCCTGATATTCCATAATATCAGTGCCCTGAATCTTTCTAATCTTACATTTCCTGTTGGCGATATTGGCATAGGACAACTCGATCCAGTCCGAGTTGGCATCATCAACAAGGAGACTCACTTTATCCGATGACGCCTGAAGCGATATCAGTTGATACTCCACCCGGAAGGAATTGTCATTACCTAAGCTCGAAAAGGAAAGTGTTATTAAAAGGCCTATAAGTATTGCTAAGATTATATATTTTTTCATCCTACAATCTGCCCTTTATTGGAGACAATGGTCACACTATGTACGTTCTCAATCCCTTTGATATGCGCAATAATATCAGCACGACTATCTTTCTTCAGTCTTGCCTCAAAAATGATTTCTGCATCAGCATCCTCGGAGGTTGTCATGTTAAGATTTATTCTCTTGCAGAATGCTTTGATGGTTCTCAGCAGTATTTGCTCATCGAGTTCAGAACCTTTTATGATAATTAAGAAGTTTTCATCCTCAAAGCCTTTTCTATCCAGGAGAAATAAAATAATAGCCACAAAGATAGAACCTATCACAGCAATAAGGAATGAGCCAGTACCTGCCGCCAGCCCAATAGCGATGCCCCAAAATACAAAAGCCAAATCCTTGGGTGATTTAACGGCCGATCTGAAACGAACAATGGACAGGGCACCCACCATACCTAAGGAAAGGGCCAGATTGCTTTCTATGACCATCATGATGATGGCAGTAACATTACAGATCAAAACCAGTGTTACATTAAAGCTCCTGGAGTACATAACGCCATCATAGGTAGCCTGATAAACAAAAAAGAGAAAAAGGCTCAGTAAAAATGTTACGGCCAGATTCAGCAGTATTTCTGGTGCTGTAATGTTGCTGTTGTTTTTTCCTACAAGTTCAATAAGTGCTTTAAAATCCATAGCTTCCCTCTCCATCATAGTTTCTTTGCAATTTATCTATTCCCAAGCAATACTTGCTAATAGATAACTTATCCGGCGAATAGGGTGAAAGAATTCGCTTTACCCAGTAAGGCAAATCATGGTTAAACTTAATCTCCAGGATGACCTCGTTGGGATTGGTAAAAACGACATTATTGGTATCCGGTTCAAAGAATTTATGAAAGTCTTTGCTGCTGCTCACCTTTTTGTCAAAGGTTATTCGAATATTATTAAAATCAAGGTAATAGGCTTCTCTGTAGTAGTCAATAATGATGATTGGCCTGTATAAATCCTGCTTAAAGTAGAAATAGACCTGCCGAAGGGTATCATTATCTTTATTGTGGAGCCAATCTATCCTTCCGTCGATTAAGTCCAGCGCCTCCTGTCTTGAAATGGTGGCTGTCTCCTTAAGCATATAGTCCCCGTATTTATTCTTTATCTCCAGCTTAACCTTTTGTGTATTGGTATCATAGATTCTGAGCCGGATTTTCTTACGGTTCTCATAGCCGATGATCTTTTCTTCATAGTCCTTTTTCCCAATGGTGTCAAAATAGAGGCTCCTAATAAAATATCCCCTTTTGTCCTGCTGATAGCCATCTTTCTTCATGACACGGGACAGAGCTTTTGACAACTGGACATAGTCATAATAACTTATGTACTGTTTGAGTTCACTTCTATAGACTTTCATGCTACCTCACTATTTGGCCACATTGATAATAACAGGTTTCTCTTGAGAACTGTCAAAAACATAGGTCACGAATTGGGTATGGTCATTATATTGTCTTTTTACCGTCACTCTTCCATAGCCATTGCTGGATGTGAGATCGGAATACTGAATTTTCTGAACGCTTATTCCCGACTTATAAAACCTCTGCTGAAAGTTCTTAATGGTATCCATTCGATAGACTGTGTTCAGTTTAAGAAAAACATCCTCATCCATATAGGCTTTCACATAGCCATAATAAGTCCTGGCGCTGATGCAATCCGTTATCAGAAGCTGATGCCCAAACTCGCACAACAAAACAACATCAATTTCTGTGATTTTGTCCCTCTTTTGCAGTTCATACATCTTTTCGTTTATCATATCAGGGGTCAAATCACTCATATTCAGTTCATAATTCAGATTAAGTCCTGTGGTTAGTCCCGGTGAAAGCCAGGTTATGGCTGAAAGCAGTATAACGAGAGTGAATATAATAAGCGCTTTTTTTCTCATCCCATTACCTTAACCCTTCAATAATCATCATTATTCTTTCCTGTTGTGCTTCATCAGAAAACTTACTCTTAAATGTTGAAAGCTCATTCTTAAGCCTTAACCGGATTGCGGGGTTCTGAAGGGCCAAATCAACCAATCGATTATTACTTGCGGCCTCCTGCCTGTCGAGTTTGAAACCGCCTTCAGCATAGGCGTGGATGTACCATTTTTCATTCTCATAAACCATGACAAAATGACTGTCTCCAAACAGGACCTGGGACAGCACAAACTCAAAGAAATTTGCTTCGTCAAAATATTGTGCATAATTCAAGTTAAAATCACTGGAAGAGGTGTGCGCTGCCCACTGAACCAATTGATCGAGTTCACTGAAATCCTCACCCATCAAATCCGCAAAGTCATCCCGTTGCCTAAAGCCGTTATGATAACCGAAAAGAACATCATCGGCCTTCCTTGCCGGTTGAGTACCGGAAATCCTTCTGAAGTCCTTCTCGTTGAAAATGAAATCCACGTTTTCTTCTTTGAAATTGGCGTTCTTGTTTACGCGTTCGAAGATCTTCACCACTCTCAACTTATCGTTATTGGTGATGGATTCATGATTGAGCTTTTCAGTGAACAGGAACAAGCCTTCATATTTGCTGTCTTTGAGCTTTCGAACAGCCAAAGTCTTATTGAAAACGGAGTAGCTTTGAGTCACATTGAGAAGCGCTTCCAACTCACCCTCATCAATGACGGGCCTGATGATCCAATTATCCCTATAGTTAACCCCATCGAGGGTATACTTTTTGTCAAAATTCAACTCTACCGCATTTTGAGCATAAGTGTTCTTTGACACTTCCCTGACGCCGCTCACGACAAGAATTTCATCGGGTTTAAATCCCATCATAATTATCTTGCAGGCTTTTTCGTTTTTATTGATGTCTTCATACTCCAGCACATCAATCACCGGCTGTTTCGAACCAATCTGAAGATACAGTCTGTACTGTTCCAAATAGCCGCCTACAGACAATTCGAGAGGTATATAACTCACACTGGCATTTAATTCAGCAGGAATGGGCTGACCCGGCCTTAGCTGAGCATCATAAAGCCGTATAATTCCGTTGGGTTCATTGCATTCATAGTTAACAAAATATTGCTCAGCCTGATTGCATGCAACATAAATGATTTTGTTGTCCTTATCCACAAGCCCCTTTGTCCCATTAACAGAGAAGCTCTTAATCAAAGGTGCTTCCTCGGTGATATCCTGTGTGGACAATTGACTGAGCTTGTCAAGGATCTCATCTGTATTTAAGCCTTTAAGAAATTCATCCGTATAATGATAAACATCACCCTTGTTGGATTTATACTCTGTGTACTCCGTGAGGTTATTCACACCACTTACAATCACTGAGGGCGAATTGCTTTTATTCTTTGTTTCGAATATTATTCTGGAGCGGGCTATGCTGGAGCTGTCTGCATAAAGCCTGTTGCTCCCTTCATCAACAAGGAATGTTGAATAATCACTGATGCTGACATTCTTTAAACAGGCTATGGAATGCTCTGCCTTAGCAAAGTACTTGCCTCCGGTAAAGCTTTCAACATGGTCCAGAACACAATTGGACCCAAAGAGGTCAATAAAGCTTCCAATGTCATCATTGCCCGACGCTTTCAGTTGATGAATGCGAACCCATGACTTATAGATATCAATTTGCTTGCCGGAATTATCATTAAAAACGCAGTTCTCCATCGTGACTTTGCTGTTGTTAACCTCTATACAGGTTTTCGCGTTGTTTCTTTCGAAAACACAGTTTTTCATGACAACACTGCTATTGTTAATCACAAAACCGGCTCTATTCTCCAAGTGCCCAATGCTGTTTCTGACAATCAAGTTTTCGATAACGCTTTGCTCCTGATAAAAACCGTTGATTTCTATGGAACCGAATCCATTAACCCTGGTATCGGCTTCAATGATGACTGGCGCAGAGCTTTCCCCTTTGATATTCACAGCCCCATGAATGATTATGGAAACACCGGACTTCATCAGGATTTTCGTACCCTTCTCAATCTCAAGAACACATCCGGCAGGCACGATGAGATCTTCTTCTAAGGTATAAACACCTGATTTCAGCGTAACAGACTGGTTCTCAAAGGTTAAGCTAAGCTGCTCATATTTGCTCTGTAACCCTTTGGGAAAATCAACAATTTGATTGTTGGCATAATTATTAAGTGAGCTGCGAACAATGGACTGATTAAACACGTTAAGTATTTCTTCAGGATCGGTGTCCTCTGCAGATTTCTCCGATAACAGGCGAAGCAATGAGTGACTGGCAATCTTATTATCAAGCCAGGTAATAGGGTTATATTCCATGAAGGAGTATATGGGGTAGAGCCTTCTGGTTCGTTCATTGTATATGAAGCCTCCGATATGTCTGCTTCTCAACGCTAAATCACTGGAGGTCCTTGTAAACCGGGAAAGATATGTCAAGTCGAAGAGCTTAATAACCATATTGGGGTCACTGGTAAGCTCTTCAAGACTGCTATAGGGCAGAAGGGCTATAGCCTCATCCTTATAATCTTCAAAGTCATTGCGTGAGATATACTGGGCACTTTTAAGCTGGTTGCGGTCAAGGAACGCTTTATCATACTCGGCTTCAAGGACATAGAAACCATAAGAATCATTATTGGTTCTTATTTCTGAAAAGAGGATTTCAGAACGATAAACCGACAGGCTGTCTATATATGAGAGCCAGTCCCGGTAGGTCCGGACATCATCGGCCTTCATGGACTGAATACGGTACTTTCTTCTCTGAGCGCTGTTTCCCTGACCAATCTCAATCTTTCTTATATCATTTTCTTTGTAGAACCTTATCTCGACCTGATTTCCATTATAGGTCCCCAGAAAGGAACCTGTCTGAAAATTGTCATTTCCAGTATCAAAAAAGAAATTCAGGTCACTGAGCTGAAAAGGAGACATATCGAGCTGAAGAATATCATAGTTTCCCTGCTCTTCATCCATATTCTGAGGCCGTAAAGCCGCAACAACAGTCGAGTTTGCTGTACCATACAAATAAGGAAGGGCCTGTGTCCCTAAAAGAATGAGTGCTAATATTATGATTCTTAATCTTATCCGATTCATGAAACGCTTCATCTTACTTAATACAACATCCTTTTAGTCGGTATTTACTCTTCAGGTCCATAATACTCTTTATAGCCGGCTCGCTTTAGTGCTGCTTTTGTGACCACAACTCCCAATACATTGGCATTAACATTTTGAAGCGTCTTTGCAGCTTTTACTGCAATTGATTTATTGGTATGACCCTGGGCGATGACCAATAGAACACCGTCACAAAGTCCACCCAAGATAACGCCATCAGCCACCTGTCCTACTGGAGGCGTGTCAATCAGTATGCGATCATATTCGCCCTTAAAGGCCTCAAGGCACTCAGTGAGCTTTTTGCTGGATATGATTACCGATGGGTTTGGCGGAATAGTCCCGCTGGTAAGTATGGAAAGATTCTCAATATCGCTTATGCTTTTAATGGCCTTCTCGACGGGGAGATCCTTGGCGAGCACATCGGTCAATCCTCTGTCATTGGCCATTTTAAACTGCTTATGGATGCTCGGTCTTCTTAAGTCCGCATCAATAAGGAGAACCCGCTCTCCGGCATAGGCAAAGCTAACTGCCAGGTTGCAGGCTGTGACAGTTTTTCCGTCCAGGACACTGGGGCTTGTTACTACAATCGTCTTTACTTCCTTGTCCACCGATGAAAAATGGATATTGGTACGAATGGTATTATAGGCCTCGGCACTGACCGAAGTAGGCTCCAGATAAGTAATTAAGTTCTTAGAAACTTTAAATGCTTTAAGATCCATAACAGTCATCCTCTTATCTAATTATCATTTCTTACGTGGTTCACCTTTAAATCTGGGCACTGTACCTAATACATTGAGCCCCAGCACTCTTTCAATATCTTCGGAGCTCTTGAAGGTATAGTCCATGAACTCAAGTATAAAGATAACGGCAATACCCAGAATAACACCAAGAACAGCCGCTATGATAACAATCGTTTTTTTGTTGGTAGCAACGGGATTCTTGGGGACAATAGCCGGATCAATGATCTGAATATTGTTGACACCGCTGATTTCCTGGGCCTTCTTTATGGTAACCTGACTGATCTTGTTCACAATATTGGCAGCCATATCAGGATTCATATCGGTATACATGATTCTGAAGATTCTGGAACCGGTTTCAGAATCCACGGTAATACATGCACTTAATGCGGCAGGGCTCATATCAAGTCCCAGTTCATTAATAACTTCCTCTGCGACAGTGCGCGACAGTACAATCTGCTGATAATCCATCATAAGGTAATTATTGGTGTTAATAGTTGTCAGACTGATTGATTCCGCGGCATCCTTTTCACGTCCTACAAACAGCGAAACTTCTGCCTGATAAACGTTAACAATCTTGGTCATTGCATAATACCCTGCCGCTCCCGTGAAAATGAGCACGAAGAAAAGAATGATATAGCACTTTTTTAAGATCACTGAAAAGATCTCTCTTAAGTCTATGTAGGTATGCTGTGTACTTTCCACTTGAGAATCCTCCGTTTTGATATTATAGATATTTTATGATATAAGCACCTATACATAGGTACAGGATTAATACCATCATCAAGAGGCTGTCATGAAGCCAAGGCATCATATAGGGCATCCACTGCCCCTCTATCGGGTCTGCACTTCAGCAAATATACCGGAACATGGCGAAGGGTTTTTTCAATGGTACCCACGGCCAGTTCCATCATGGCCTGATCGTTATATGGCAAAAAGAAACGCGGCATAATCCGCATCAAGGCTTCGGTTGGGCTTAGTTTTGTAATCGTGTTCTCTGGCGCCTGTTCCAGCAGCACCAGAGCCGCCACAGGCGCTCTTTTATTGATGTACTCCCTGGATGAACCGCTCCATGGTGTTCCATAAGCAAAGAATTCGTTGTCAACCATCCTTAGGGCAGGCCTGTCCCCATTAAGAACGACAGCATTCATATATTCCTTCCATAAATTGGATTGGGTCGTTTTCCCCGTACCTGCCGGCGCTGTAAAGACAATGGCCTTACCCTGCCATTCGATGGCTGAGGCATGAATCACTATTCCCTGTTGAAATATAAGCCTGTTTCTGAAAAGTATTTCAAACAGGGGCAGGGTAGATTTCCATTTCCACTCGTTATCGTTGAGGATATATTTTATCCTGGCCTTGCTCCAATTGCTGTTAACCTCCATGGAGGAATGGACTAATTGGTCACTTCTTTCGACATAGAGCCCTAAGCTATAAGGAGCATTATTGGTTTCTACCCATTTCAGCGCATCATGAAGAATGAGCCTTCCCTTAAATCTTTCCAGCACCGGTTCCCGTATAAGCTCGATTTCAAGCTCGGACTCCACTTCACGCTGGACCGAAAATGCTTCATAGTGCTTTGCCAAGCCAGGATCATCCATGGTCATGGATATGGGTATGTCTGCAATGCTATAATTGATTTTCATGCTCATCCTCCCTCATAGCCTCTCATATATATAAAAAAACTTAGATATTTTGGGAAACATCTAAGTTTTTTAGATTAGATCAAAAACTAAAATATATCAGCTCAATGTCAGTAAGTCATCGATACCATTGTTGTTACGATCTGTGTATCCGTCATCTTCACAACTGCCATCAAAGTCGCAGACCGACAGTCTTTCTTCTGCGCGAAGCTCCACCATTAGAAGAGCCGGCTTCAGATATTTTTTCATGGGAATCACCCCTTTCCATCAAAAATTGATTTGCCTTAGCTGAGGTATATTTGGTCTGGTATTCCATTGGGGTCGAAGAGGAATCCATCCGGCACTTCTACCGAGCAAACTCCATCAGTGTCACAAACAGCCAGTCTCTCTTCAGCACGAATCTCTATGCAGCACAGAAGTGGTTTGATATACTTTTTCATTGGCTTCACCTCCCTTCCCATGGTTTATGATGCTATGTCATTCAAAAGTTGCCGGCATTGCGTTGCAATTCTTTATGATAGGCTATATCTCTCAAATACTGAGCACACTTGGTAAAACCGCCGCTTTCAACATAGAGTTTAGCGGGGCACTTTGAGCAGTGAACTTTGTATTTACAGACTTCACAAGCACCGCATTGAGGAACCTCGTCAGCAAGTCTTTTTAACTCCTCCCATGCCTTTTCCATGCCCAAACTGAAGACATCAACCGAGGGTTCAGGTAATGAACCGCATGGTGTCATTCTCCCATCCCAGGTCACCCAAAAAGAACTGTGGCCTGCAGAGCACTTAAACGCATTATTGTGTTTGCCTTTGATATCCGTCTTCTCTACAAGATCCTCAATATCCTGCGCAATAATCTTGTTTTCAGCGGTTTCATCTCCCTGCGAGCGTTTTCTACTACTCAAATAATTATAGAAATAGTCCTCAAATTCTATGACTTCTTTTGCAGAAAGCCTAACGCCTGAGGGATCGGTATCGTTGCCCTCCCGCCTTCCAATAATTGTGAATACCGTTCCAAATTCGATATCCCTGCCTACAGCAAATTCATAGAGCTTATCAATATCCTGCCGATTGTCTCTAATGACAGTGGTTCGTATCTTTGTCAGTATGCCTTCTTCTCTTAAGAGATCAACACCTCTGACAGCTCTCTCATAGGCATCAGCATGGCCTGTCACCCTCTGATAGGTTTCAGGCGAAGCCCCGTACATGGTAATGCTGATCTTGGCTGGCGGCCGCTTTCCTAACCATTTGGCTATCTCCGGTGTTATCAGAGTACCATTGGAATAGATTTGCACAATGAAACCCATTTCAGAGATAGCTTCATATATTTCCCTGAAGTCTTTGCGAATAAAGACCTCGCCGCCTGTGAGCAACAGATAGAGTACTCCGGCCTCCTTGGCCTGCCTTGCCAGTTCGATCCACTCTTTGGCTGTTCTTTCCTTATTTATGAGTTCATTTTGATTATTTATACTGCAAACATAGCACATCTTGCAGCGTAGATTGCATCGGGATGTCAGTTCCAGTTGTGCTGCAAGCGGAACCCTTCTGACCGAGGCAGACTGTATTAATCTATTTCCAAAACTTTGCCACGATATACTCATTCTTCCATCAACCCTTTATTGATACATGTACTTATAAACTCATCAATATCCTGGGATGCCGTTTGCTCATCAATGTCATATTCCTGAAGCATTTTACGCAGGATTGCTTCTTTATCAAACCCTTGCTCGATCATCTTCCAGATAAGCGCACTGGTCTCGGTCAGGGAAATCAGACCGTTAAACTCTACAACCCGTGCACCCAGGGGTACAACAACCCACGATCCCGCTATCTCTCTTAACATAAATCCATTTTTAACGCGCATATTATCCTCCTTTTTGCCCTTAACCAGCTATTTCCTTCAGAATCCCCTTCTCCAGCCGCAATATTCTGTCGCTTAAGGCGTAGACCCCAGGACGGTGGGTGATAAAAATACATGTCGGCCTGGAGGGTCTGTTCTTGATGGCATTGAGCACATGCATCTCAGTTACTTCATCCAATGCCGAGGTGGCTTCATCAAAGATCATGATGGGGACCTGTCTCAGCAAAGCTCTTGCTATGGCAATTCTCTGGGCCTGTCCTTCAGAAAGTCCGAGGCCTCGTTCACCAATCAGGGTATGAACATTATCTTTTAAGGCATAGACAAAATCATAGGCACAGGCATCCTTCAAGGCCTGGTTCACCTCATCCAGGGTTGCATCGGGGAGCCCCATTTTGAGATTCTCAAGGATGGTTCCTGAAAACAGGGTGTTGCCCTGGGGCACATAGGATATGAGCTTTCTGAAGGAGGCGTCCAGCGTATATTGGCTCTTACCGTCGGTGACAAGGATATTGCCTTCCTGCTTATGCAATAAGGATAACAGTAACCGTATTATGGTGGTTTTCCCTTCCCCCGAGGGCCCCACAATAGCCACAATTTCACCGGGTTTGATCTCCGCCGTCGCATCAACTATCACGGGCTTGTTCTTTTGATAGGAATAGGCCACATTCTTTAAAACAAGCCCCGCTCTGTCAAGCCCCAAGTCTTTCGGCTCACTTTCCTCCCGGTTCAGGTTCTCCAGTTCCATAAGCCGTGAGGCCGAGCCCTCAGCAGCAATCAATTGGGGAACGGCTCTGGCTATAGAAACAAAAGGTGATTGCACCTGACTTACCAACTGGAAAAAGGCTGTCAGTGTACCAAAACCTATGCGATTCTGCGCCAGTCTCAAGGCCCCCCATCCAAAGGAGAGCAAATAGCCCGTATAGTAACCCATGGTAAGGATGGAGCCAGCTTTAACATTTAAGCGGTTTCTGGTTAACACCCAATGGGTTCGTGTATTCTGTAGTTCATCAACCTTGTCCCTGGTGGTATCCTCCAGGGTGAATACCTTTACAATCCCTATATTCTGAAGGCATTCATGCAAATAGGCCCGATAGATGGATTCCGACTCCTGTATTTTAATGTGTAAACTTTTAAGCTTCTTCTTAAAGAGTCTATAGAAGAGAACGGTCAAGGGACCTATCAAAATGGCCAGTAGCGCCAATACCCTGTCAAAATAGAACAGCGTGGCAAAGGAAAACGCAAGCTGCAGCCCCAGGGTAATAATCCCAGGCAGAATATTGACAATGCCATCGGTGATCACTTGAATGTCACTGGTCATTCGGGTGAGCATATCATCACTGTGATAATTAATAACCTCACCCCAATTGGCCCTTACAACATTGTCATACAATGAAACCCTGAGTTTATTGCAAAAGACCTCCTGGGTTCTTACGGTAAAGGTGGATAATACAGCCCTTATGGCAACCTGACCTGCCACAATAAGAAAGAAAACCCCTGCACTTTTGGCAGCACTTTCCATTTGTTTGTTGCTGGCATAATCAATCATATGTTTGGACGCTAAAGCCATGCCCACACCCAGCAGGGCTGAAACTGCGCCAAGGAAAATAATCAGTAATATTGAAGGGATAAATGGTCGGGACTGTTTAAACAACCAATTTATCACCTTTCTAAAATTCATCCGGTCGTAACACCTCGAGTCAGTTTTAATTTAATCTTTGATAAAATAAAATACACTCTGAGCATTTTCCGCCTGAAAATTCTTAATCTGAGCCATATAAGTGAAAGAATTTTCCAGAGGAAACTCTCACAATCAATTTCTTTTCCTTTGCGCCACACACGGGGGACCTTTGCAATGAGCTGATCAGGATAAAGGGGGCCTTCAATCCATTGCTGAGCATCGCCCACCATATAAAAACAATCCTGTTCCTTTTTCAATACTCTGTGAAGAACATAGGCGCCCGAGTACCTCCGAATCAGGACGATATCGCCCCGTTTAATCTGCTCAAAGCGCACACCGGTTAGCTCCACAGAATCTTTGAATTCTCTGAGGAATGGAAGCATGCTGTTTCCAGTCACTGTTATTTTCGCATTCTGCCCACTATTCAAGCACTCAATAACAACCGGAAACAAAACTTCAGATTTCACTTGGCTGATGGCTGGCATGGCAGGTTCCCCTCGAACATTCTAAAGTATTTCCATACTACGGCCTATTATTTTCCAAGAATATAGTCTCCATAGCCTTACCCTCAAACAGGCTTTCGATATATTCCTGGCTGAGCCTGGGCAGCTTCTTCATACAACGGCTGAGCACATCGGGGGGTCTTTCCTGACAGGAGTGGGCATCCGATGCAATAAAATCTGCCAGCCCTTCCTTTAAGAATTTAAACGCATATTTCATGGTCGTGCCGCCGTAATCACCCAATAACGAAGCTGCATTAATCTGTATCAGGCATCCCATGCTCTTAAGCTCAACAAGGCTTTCATAGCCTGACTGAATAAAGGCATTTCGCTCGGGATGTGCAATGATGGGACGATATCCGTGGCACATAAGCTCATAGATTACGCTGGTATAATCGCAGGGCACCTGGTGAAAAGGATACTCAGCCAAAATATAGGGAGTGCCTGCCAGGGTCATGGCCCTTTTGCTTTCCAGTGCCTCGATAACACTCCGTTCTATATTAAGCTCATTGCCCAAATAGACCTTTATAGGAATTCGGGCAGCCTCTATATGCTGTTGTAGTTTTTCAAAGGCTTCCTCAATGGAAGCCTTGTCATAGCGTCTATCATTGGTAAAGTAGTGGGGAGTCAAAATCATACGCTTGATGCCGGCATCTGCTGCTGATTGTAAAGCGTCCAATGCTTCCTGATAGCTTTCAGGTCCGTCCTGTACGGGAAGCAGATGGGCGTGGATATCCACCAGCCCTTGCATTATATACTTTTTGCTCATTTTCTACTCTCATCTGTCTGTTTTTGGGCAATGCTTCGCCATAAGAGCTCTCTAAGTGAGGCTCCTTCACAAAAATTTCTATGACCTCATTACCCAGATTACGGGCCGAAACACCGTAAAATGAGTACTGATTCATCGATTCAGTCAGGCCGTTCTGATAATTCTCAGGCTTAAATCCACAGTTCTTTCGTCGCCAAGAAAGCTGAGCTTTACTCTCGCACGGCCTTTTCTGCGATCAACCGCAACAATTAAGCCTTCTTTACCAAGCAGCGGACCGTCGGTGATGATAATCTTGTCGTCCTTCTGATAGGCTGTAGAAATGCCTATGAGATCGCCATTGCACATAAGCTGATTAATGACTTTGATTTCTTCAGGATGGATTGAATAGAACTCTTTGTTGTCCTTAAGGCACCGGATAATACCGGGAACTGATTTAAGCAGGTAATATTCCTGGAGATCAATGGATCCCTGTAATAATATGTACCCAGGAAACAAAGGCCGAATCACATCAAGCCACCTGCCGGCCCTTCGTTCCCTTATGCAGCGCTTTGGAACAACGACTCTGATGGATGATCCCTGAAGAGCATATTCTATTTTTTCCTTGACAATGTCCTCATGCCCTGTCAGCACAAAAACGGCTTGCCACTTATCCGCAGCACTCCGTTTTTCGCAACCAATCCTCTGCTTTAGTTTATCCCGCCAATCCATCAATAAGCACCTTTTCTCTGAAATACCACAAATATCGTCTTTAAGATGATCTTTATATCCAACCAGATGGACCAGTTGTCGATATATTCGGTATCCAGCCTGACTACTTCATCAAAATCATTGACGGCACTTCTTCCGTTGATTTGCCACATGCCGGTAATGCCCGGCTTGATGCTAATCCTTCGTTTATGATTATTTTGATATCTGTTGACTTCATCCAGCGTGGGAGGCCGCGTGCCCACAAGACTCATATCCCCGCGCAGTACATTAAAGAACTGAGGCAGCTCATCCAGGCTAGTTCTTCTTAAGAACCTTCCCACCTTGGTAATGCGGGGATCATCCTTAACCTTGAACATGAACCCGCCTTCGACCTGATTCATCTTTTCGAGCTCTTTCTTCCGCTCCTCTGCATCAATATACATGGAACGGAATTTATAGCATTTAAAGACCCTGCCGCGCAAGCCCACACGGCTTTGTGAAAAGATGACGGGCCCCTTGGATTCCAGTTTGATGGCAAGGGCAATGAAAGGTCCGATAAGGCATGTTAAGAACAGACCGACGAGGGCACCAAAGATGTCAATAATCCGCTTTACCCAAAGCTGGGGCTCATTAAGGGTTGTGGAGTGGAAGGTGATCATGGGAATGGTTCCTACGGCACTCACATGAATCTTGGCCACCTTCAAATCATAGAGATCCAGGAGCATTCTCACCGTGATACCCATTTCCTCAAAGTAGTGAACATACTTTTCAAGCTTGCAGACATTATCACGGGGCAGCGCAAAGATAACTTCGTCCACAATATTCTGTCTCAGAAATGCTTGTAATTCTTCATCCTGAACCAGGCTGGCCTGTTCGTTAATGTAACATTCATCATTCATGCCGATAAAACCAATGATGTTCATGTTGATGGAAGTCTTCTCCACATAATATTCGAAACGTTCATAGAGCTCCCGGGTACCGATGATCAATACATTGTTCCCCTTGGAACCGCGTTTACGCATAAAGATATAGGAGTATATAAAACGCTGGCAAACAATCAGAATAATGGTGCCGATGGTGAAGATTCCGAAAAAGAGTCTGCTGAGCATGGTTTCCTTAATGGCGAACATCATGCCGGTAATTAAGAGCGCAGAAAACAAGGAAGACTTAACCACCGACTTAATCACCCGATCATAATACATAAAGGTGGTTTCATAGTACATCCTGAAGACATACATGGTCAGCACCCAAAGGGGTGTATAGATGAGAAGCAGCCATCCGTACCGCTCAATAGGAAACAGATATGTGAGCCTTCCTGCAACTAAATAGGCCAGAACGTAAGTAAATATGATAGTTACGATATCAAGAATGATTTGTTCTACGTTTAAGAACGCCAATCTATTATGCTTATGCACAAAGCTCACCTTCTTCACAGAGACTCTTTAATTTTCTGCTGTACTGAAGAAGCTTCTCATGAAATGTGGTCAAAAGAGTTGCATTACATATTATACCAACTTTTTTGTTTTTTATCTATATTGATGTTACTAACATCAGGTAGATTTTTATCCCATTTTTACAAAATAATTTGTACAATTTTTATCATGGACAAAATTCAATTATTTCCCGGGGCTATGGATGTGATTAAAGAAAGGATATACGTCAAAAAACCGCAAATCCAAGAGGATTGCGGTTTTTGTGGAGCCACCAAAGGGACTCGAACCCTTGACCCGCGCATTACGAATGCGCTGCTCTACCAACTGAGCCATGGTGGCTTATGATAAACCCACACATCAAACAGGGACATGCCGCCAATCATGACATTCATGCCGCGGAATGTCCCCGGGTTATTATTCTACAATCAGAATGCGCTCTTTGTCAATATGTAGCCTTATCTGAAGCCCTTTCTCTTAAGGAAGGTGGGAATTTCGGGACCCTCCGAATCCTCATCGACCAGTATGGGCTTCTTGGCGGGTTCTGCACTCGCAGCAGGCTTCTTGGCTTCAGTTCCAAAAAGCTGGCCGGGGCGCTTGAGATCCGCCTTATCAAAACCAGTGGCAATGACGGTAATAATCAACTCGTCCTGGAGGTTATCATCAATGACAGCACCAAAGATGATATTGGCATCGGGATCCGCCGAGGCCTGAATGAGTTCGGCGGCCAAATTGACTTCCTGCAAGCCCAAATCGGGTCCGCCGGTAATATTGAGCAGAACGCCTCTGGCACCGTCAATGGAGGTTTCCAGAAGGGGGCTGGAAATGGCCTGTTTTGCAGCTTCCTCAGCCTTGTTCTCACCGGTTCCACGGCCAATACCCATATGGGCAAGCCCTGTATCCAGCATAATGGTCTTCACATCGGCAAAGTCCAGATTGATAAGTCCGGGAACGGCAATGAGGTCTGAAATACCCTGAACACCCTGTCTCAACACATCGTCAGCCAGATTGAAGGCCTTCACCAGGGGCATTTTCTTATCGGCAAGCTGGAGGAGTCTGTCATTGGGAATGGTTACCAATGTATCCACAACGCTTTTGAGGGCTTCCACACCGCTCTCAGCGTGCTGCATACGCTTCTTGCCTTCAAAGAGGAAGGGCTTGGTGACCACACCCACAGTCAGTATTCCCATCTCTTTGGCAATCTGAGCAATAACGGGAGCAGCTCCGGTTCCTGTACCGCCGCCCATACCGGCAGTTACAAAGACCATATCGGCATCCTTGATGGCCATGGCAATCTCATCACGGCTCTCATTGGCAGCCTTTTCACCAATCTCAGGATTGGCGCCTGCCCCGAGGCCCTTTGTGAGCTTATCCCCTATTTGAATTTTCGTATTGGCTTGTGAAAGAAAAAGGGCTTGCTTATCGGTATTAACAGCGATGAACTCTACACCGCGAAGACCTGCCGCGATCATGCGATTTACGGCATTGTTTCCGCCACCACCCACACCAATAACCTTAATGCGAGCGAAGCTATCCATATCAATGTCAAACTCCAACACTTCTGTATCCTCCTTAACGAGTCTTCCTACGTAAATATCCAAGAATAGTACAAACCTAATATCATTATTATATAACAAACAGGACTAAAAGCAATCACTTATTTTTTAAAAAATACCAGTTCCCATTCTATATATTGAGGTCAAAGACGGTAAATTTTACAAAACAACCACATATATAGTGTTACTTCACGTCGTCCACCTTAATGAGCTTGCGCCTGATATTGCCGAAGTTAAGAAAGATGCGATTACCAAAGGCAAAGATGGCCGCCAGGTGTATCTGAATGCCCAGCTTGTCCCCGATATAAGCCAGCAGAGCAGCCAGCAGAGAATTACCGAAAAAGCCTGTCAGAAAAACCTTGATATTGAATTTCCCTTCAAGGGAAGCGGAGAGTCCGCCCAACACCGAATCCAGAGCTGCCAGGATGGCCACGGCAGCGTAGTTGGAATACTCTGACGGAATATGGAACGGGAGAAAAATACCTATGAGCAACCCGGCGATAAGTCCTAATAATGGTACCATGGGGCGCCTCCTCGTTTATTGATTTATTGCGGAATAAAGCTCGGGTTCTGGTTGCCCGAGAATTCCAGTCTGCCCGTATCAGTGGAGCTTATCTTTTTAAAGAATATCTCCTTGGTAAAATCAATGGTGTACTGAAGCTTGTCCTCCGGGTTGAATCGAACAATAATCCTGTTATCCAGAGAGAGAAGGACATTGTTCCTATCAACCATATCGATCCAGTCAAGAATGTCAAAGAGCTTGAATTCTGTATTTCTGTCCGAAGTTTTTATGGCTTCAATAATATTAACGCCAATCTTTACAAGCTCGATATCCCTGGCCTCCAACTGCCCGCCCAGCGTGTATTTGGTAAACTCTATGCCTCTGAGCTCGGCAAGCTCATGATGCGTCCTCTGGGAATTGGATTCCAGAACATAACCATCACCATCTACGATGAGAAAGCTGTCCAAATGCTTGATGGTGGCTGCAGGCTGTCGTTCGGTAACCTGTATGACAACCTTATTGGGAAAAACTAAATTGACGCGGCAGTCTTTAATGTAAGGAAGGGATTCTACAAGGCTTTCACTGTCAATGAGCCTCAGCTCCAATGCTTCGATGGTGAGCCTCAGCTTTCTAAATCCGTTTTCCCCCAGCAGGATTCCCGATGCCTGCCGAATTTCATCAGGGGTGTAGCGTGTGGCGCCCACCACATCAATAGCCGTAATATTAAACAAGGGCGCATAGAGCAGCACCAATAGGATCAGAGCCAACCCTACAATAAATATCAGTATCTTGAGTCTTCTTTTCGCACGCCGCATCCTCTTTTTCATTGGTATCTCCAAGCCTTTGAATCATACTCATTATACCAACTCAGCCACTAGTCTTCAACTCTCCTGATTTGCGCACCTACCTTGGACAGTACCCGTTCTACTCTTTCATAGCCCCGGTCAATATAGTTAACGCCGGAAATACGGGTTTCGCCTTCAGCCGTCAAACCCGCAATGATAAGGGCCGCGCCGCCTCTTAAGTCTCTGGCCTCCAAATCGGCTCCTCTTAAGGTATCAACACCACGGATAATGGCGGTTCTGCCCTGGACACTGATATCGGCTCCCAGCTTCAAAAGCTGCTCGGTATAACGGAAGCGATTCTCGAAAACGGTCTCTACCACCACACTGGTTCCTGAACAACGGGTGAGGAGGGCTACAATCTGCGGCTGCATATCGGTGGGAAATCCCGGATAGGGCGAAGTTCTGACAAGGTCCAGGGGCTTAAGTCTTCCCTCTGCCTCCAGGGTGACCACACCGCCCTGATAATGTTTGATTTTGCACCCACAACGTTTCAGACAGTATAGGATGGAGCCAATATGATCGTAATCCACACCTGTTACCACCAGACTGCCTCCCGTTGCCGCCGCCGCTGCAAGATAGGTCCCGGCCACAATGCGATCGGGAATGATTTTATGTGTGATTTGCGTTTTAATCTCAGATACACCGTGGATCTTGATGACCCCGCTGCCTGCCCCGGAAATCATTGCCCCCGCTTTATTGAGGAAGGCCTGCAAATCTTCGATCTCCGGTTCCTTTGCCGCGTTGCGTATCAGGGTTTCTCCCTCGGCATAGCACGCGGCCAGCATAATGTTCTCGGTGGCGCCCACACTGGGGTAATCCAGCAAAATCTCGCAGCCCTGAAGCTTTTTCGCTCTGACCCTGAGCATCCCGTGATTGAGACCATCCACCTCGGCGCCCATTTGCTCAAGAGCCCTCAAATGCATGTCTATGGGCCTCATCCCAATCTCACAGCCGCCGGGATAGCTCACATGCACCTCGCCGCAGCGCGCCAACACGGCCCCAAGAATAATAATGGATGATCGCATACGCTTAGCCAGTACCTCGGGAATGGATGAGCTGGTTAATTGGGATGCATCAACCTCGATTTGGGACCCTTTTCTTTTGATCTTACACCCTAAAGCCGACAGTATTTCATTCATTGTTAAGACGTCGTCCAACTCCGGGCAATTCTCAAGTATGCTGGTACCATTATTCAAGAGCGTAGCGGCCAGAACAGGCAGAACAGCGTTTTTAGCTCCTGGCACCTCTATAATGCCGCTCAATCTTGAACCTCCGGCAATTATGAGATTGCTCACGCAAAACACCCCCGGAAGCAAAGTAATGAACACATTGTATAATATGCTTCCGGGAAAATCCTGTTACAAAAGGGCTTGTTTACCACGTTTCAGGCTTTGCGACTCATGACTTCCTTCAACAGTGCATAGAGCGCAGCCGAGGAATCCTTTCTGTTCAGTTTTCTGGCGGCAGCCGACATCTTCTGGCGAAGGTCCTTGTTAGAAATGAGTTTTTGGATCTGACCAAAGAGAATCTCTGCATTAAGCTGGCTTTGAAGAATCACTACAGCAGCGCCTTTGCTCTCAAGGGCTCGGGCGTTGTGCTCCTGGTGATTTTCTGCCACATAGGGTGACGGCACCAGAATGGATGGAACCCCCAGCGCTGACAGCTCGCTGACGGTAATGGCACCGCCCCGGCAAACAGCCAAATCGGCGGCCGCCAGGACTTCCCCCATGTTATACAGATAAGGCTCTATGACAATATGGGGGGGCAGAGGCTTCTTAATCTCCCCCATCACTTTTTCATAATGCTTCATACCGGTGGCGGCAATGAGGTGAAAATTCATCTCCTCTGCATGGGCGTTGACCATGTCTCTGACACAGAGGTTCAGATGTTCAGCCCCAAGGCTTCCCCCGAAGATGACCACCAAGGGTCGGTCAGCAGGGATGCCCAGCTTTTTTCGGGCTGCCTCCCTATCCTGCATGAAGAGCTCTGCACGCACGGGATTGCCGGTTAAGGTAATTTTGGCCTTCCCTTTAAAACGCTGGCGGGCCTCCTCAAAGCTAATGGCCACCGCATCCACATAACGGGCCAGTATTTTATTGGTGACGCCAGGGAAGGCATTTTGCTCATGAATCAGGGTGGGAATTTTCTTTAAGGCCGCACTCAGTACCACTGGTCCGCAGACATAACCTCCCGTACCAATGACGGCATCTGGCTTAAAATCCTTGAGAATGCGCCTGATGGCACTAAAGCTCTTTATGAGCCTGGAGACGGTTCTGAAAGTGTCCATGGACAGCTTCCTTTTAAAGCCGCTGATTTCAATATATTTTATAGGAAAGCCCTCACGGGGAACCAGCTTATCCTCAAGACCGTTTTTGGTTCCCACAAAAAGAATCTCCGCATCGGGCTCGTTTTTCAGAATTTCCTTGGCTATGGCCAATCCGGGATTGACATGGCCCCCCGTCCCTCCACCGGATATTAAATAGCGCATCTTAATAATCACCAACTTTTCGTTTTGTAAGGGTATGATTGACCGCGGGGTCCGCCTTGCCGCCTTTATGCAGCGTAAGTATGGTGGTTTGGGAGCCCTTTGAAATATTGAGAAGGATGCCCACAGAGGACATGAGGAAAACCAGTGAGGAGCCGCCAGCGCTGAAGAAGGGCAGGGGCATACCTGTGGCGGGCACCGTTGAAGTTACTACCGCAATATTAATAATGGTCTGCAAGGCTATCAGGGAAGTAATGCCGCCGGCAATAAGGCTTCCCAGCATATCGGGAGCATTCATGGCCACCCTCATGCCCCTCCAGATGAAGAGCAAAAAGAGCGCAACCACCGTCAGCGATCCCACAAATCCCAGCTCCTCGGCCAGGATGGAGAATATGAAGTCATTATGGGGCTCGGGCAGGTAGAGATATTTCTGAAGGCTCTTCCCCAACCCTCGGCCAAAGACCGATCCCGAAGCAATGGCATACAGGGAGTTAACTACCTGGAAGCCGCTTCCCTGCTTATATTTAAACGGATCGGTAAAGGACAGCAACCGCTCCATACGATAGGGCTTGCTCATGACAATCTGCCATCCCAGTACAACAACCGGCAAAGCCAAAAGGACAAAATGGCTCACCCGCGCTCCTGCCATGAAAAGAATAATGACAGCTACTGCGGTAATGAGTATGATGGCACTCATATGGGGTTCCAGATACAAGAGTCCGTCAATAACCCCCACCACCAGAAGGTAGGGGACAAGGCCCGTGAAAAAGTGTTTAAGCCTGTCGGCATTCTTGGAGAGGCTGAAGGCTAAAAACAGGATTAACGAGATTTTTGCCAGCTCGGAGGGCTGGAAGGACATAGGCCCGAAATTAAACCAGCGATAAGCGCCGTTGATATTGCTGCCTATGCCGGGAATACGCACCAGGATGAGCAAAACAATACTGATCACCATCAGAATAGGGGCACTGGATGCAATTCTCCGATAGTCCAGTTTCGAGAAAACCAGCATGCCCGCAATACCCAGGGCACTCCAGATCAGCTGGCGGATGAAAAAGTAAAACTTGTTATTATGGTAGTAGAGCGCATTGTAGGAGCTGGCGCTGAATACCATCACTGTACCCATGCCCAGAAGAACCAGTACGGTGAACAGAAGCCAGAAGTCGTATTCCCTTTTTTTCATCCTATCACCTCAAAAGCAGAAACGCTATAACGCTACTTAAGATTGTTACAAGTGTAAATATTGTTACCACCTTAATCTCACTCCATCCTTGATGCTCAAAATGATGATGGAGGGGGGCCATTTTAAAGAAACGCTTGCCGCCTGTCTTCTTGAAATAACGCACCTGTATTATTACAGATAATGTTTCTGCTACGTAGATTATGCCAGATAATCCCAAAAATATAGGGGTGCCTGTGAGGATGGCCACTGCAGCCAGGGCACCGCCCAGGGCCAGTGAGCCCGTATCGCCCATAAAAACCTTTGCGGGGTGAAGGTTATACACCAGAAATCCGAGGATGCCCCCTGCCAGAATGGAACAGAACAGACGAATATAGTCCCATTCACCGCTTAACATGGTGACGACAGTAAAGAAGAGCAGTACAACGGTGGTGACCGAACCAGCCAGTCCGTCCAGACCATCAGTAAGATTCACCGCATTGGTAAAGCTGACCAGAACAAACATATTGAAAGGAATCATGACATAGAGGGTTGGATAAATGGGCGAGCTAAAGCCCAAAAAGGGAATAATCAGCGAATTTCCCCCCGCCGTATAGGTTACCGCATACCAGGTAAACACCCCTGATACCAGCAGCAAGCCAAGCATTTTCTGTCTTGGTGTCAATCCTTCATTTTTCTTTTTGACTATTTTCAGATAATCATCCAGAAATCCCACTACAGCAAAGCCCAGGGTAACCAGAACCAGCCATAGAATCCGGATATCACGAAAGCTGAAGTAGATGCCCAGAATGACGACGGGTATGAGAAAGATGGCGCCGCCCATGGTGGGCGTCCCCGTCTTGGCCTTATGGCTTTGAGGGCCTTCCTCTCTGATGACCTGGCCGAACTTCAGTCTTCGTAAAAATGGAATCAGCAGCTTCCCTGCTGCCAGTGCAAGGATAAAGCTGATAAAATAAACAAGCACCTGCTGCGGGATGGCCTTCAGAAAATTCAGCATGTCTTTTCTCCTTCCTCAATGAGCGCCTGAACCAGCAGATCCAGCCTCATTTTTCTGGAGCCCTTAAACAGAAGGACATCCCCCTTCTGCATTAAGGTTTCTATATAGGATTTCGCTTCCTCTATGGTCTCAAAAAGCATGGTGGTGGTTCTGGTTTGCAAATCCTCATTGGCACCCTTCACATACCATTGAGCGTAGGAGCCAATGCCTATGAGGTAATCGATACCCAGGTTAGATACATATCTGCCAATGTCCCGGTGGGCCTGCTCGGTCCAATCTCCCAGCTCCATCATATCTCCCAGCACTGCCCATTTGCGCATGTCCCGTCCAATGTCGGACAGCACATCCAGGGCAGCCTTAATTGAACTGGGGGCAGCATTATAGGAGTCATTGATGAACTTAATACCGTCCTTATCCACAATGGCAAGGCGCATACGCTCGCCTGAGTAACTCATCAGGCCCGCCTCTATTTCCTTCTCATTCATGCCCAGGGCTTCGGCCACGGCGATTCCTGCCAGAGCATTATGCACATTGTGCATACCCGGTGCGGGCACAAAAAGGCTCATTTCTCTGGTGGGGGTTTTCACCTCAAAGGAAACGCCCTGTTCCCCTTTTGACAGCAAATCATAGCCCCAAATATCAAGCTCCTCGTCGATACCGTAGAAAAGGGTTTTTTGTGGGAGCAGGCCTCTTAATCCCGACAACAGCTCGTCATCACCGTTTAATATCACGGTGCCGTTCCTGCTCATGCCATCCAGGATTTCCAGCTTGGCCTTCAGGATGTTCTGGCGTGTTCCCAGTCTTTCAATATGAGAAATACCAATGTTGGTGATAACGGCAATATCGGGCTTTACGATATGGGACAGAAGGCTTATTTCGCCAAAGCCCCGCATACCCATTTCAAAGACCGCAACCTCATGTTCCTCATCCAGCTCCAGCACTGAAAGCGGTAGACCAATTTCATTGTTGAAATTGCCCTTGGTCTTGTGGACCTTGAATTTGGCTGACAAAATGGCGGCAATCATTTCCTTGGTGCTGGTCTTGCCCACGCTGCCTGTCACAGCGATGACAGGGATATTAAACAGCGCACGGTATTCTGTCGCCAGCCTGCCCAAGGCCTCCAGGGTGTTATCGACAAACAGCGCGGGGACATGGTCAGGGATATCCCTTCCTTCCTCGGCCATGACCAGGGCAGCGCCATGCTCTACGGCCTGTGCCGCAAAATCATGGCCGTCAAAACGCTCACCGGCAATGGCCACAAAAAGAGCCCCTTTCTCAAGGGTTCTGGTATCGGTTGAGACCTGACTGACAACAATATCGGGGGAGGCCTTGAGCCTTCCCTTCACCATTTTTGCCAATTGCTCCGCATTCAAAGCTTTCAAGGGTTTTGTTCACTCTCCCTTAGTATATTCTCAACAATTTCCCGCTCATCGTAGTGAATGGTCTTATCCTTAAATATCTGATAGGTTTCATGGCCCTTGCCCGACAGGACAATGACATCCTGATCCCCGGCATGCTCCATGGCATAGCGGATAGCCTGTGTTCTGTCCTCAATAACGATATACTCACCCTGGGTCTTCTTAATGCCTTCTTCAATATCCTTAAGAATTTGTGACGGTTCCTCTGTTCTGGGATTATCGGAGGTAACGATGGTAAAGTCCGCAATTCTTCCCGAAATCTCGCCCATGGCCGGACGCTTGGAGCGATCCCTGTCGCCTCCGCAGCCAAAGACGCTGATAAGGCGTCCTTTCACAAAGCCCTTTACTGTGGTCAGAATATTTTCAAGACTATCGGGGGTGTGAGCATAGTCTATCATAACCGTATAGGGTTTACCCGGTGTGGGAACCACCTCGGCTCGGCCGGGCACCTGTACATTGAGAAGCCCCTCCTTGATTAAGGCAGCATCAACACCCTTAAGCCCACATACCGATATGGCAGCCAGCGCATTGTAAACACTGAACAAACCGGGCACCGACACCTTGATATGATCCTTAAACCAGGGGGTATCCACATCAAATTCAACCGAATTGGAGTGGGTAACAATATTACTGGCGCGTACATCGGCATCATTTTCTATGGCATAGGTCAGTATGGGACAGGACGCCTCCGCAATCACCCTCTGAGCATGGGTGGCATCCTTATTAACTACCCCCTGCTTACAGAGGTTAAACAGCATTTGCTTGGACTTAAAGTAATCCTCCATATCGGGGTGTTCAAAGCCTCCAATATGGTCCTTGGAGAAATTGGTGAAGACGCCAACACTGAAGGCGCAGCCCGTCACCCGATGGAGCTTGAGGCCCTGGCTGGATACCTCCATGACCACCGACTGAGCGCCCTTCTCCTTCATCTTGTCGAACATCTCCTGCAGATCATAGGACTCGGGAGTGGTTCGACGGGCGGGAATCTTCTCCGTACCAATGCAGTTGGCGACAGTTCCGATAAGCCCCACCGTCTGCCCCTGTTTCTCCAGAATGGAGCGAATCATATAGGTGGTGGTGGTTTTACCCTTGGTTCCCGTAACTCCAATCAAATCCATGGACTGGGAAGGGTTTCCAAACCACTGGGCTGAGATGACGGCAAGGGCCTCCCGGGTGTTTTCCACCTTGACCACAGTCACGTCCTCCACTAAGGATACGTCCTTCTGCACAATCAGAGCCGCAGCGCCGTTATCCACCGCCTGCTGGGCATACTGATGCCCGTCAGTGGCAAAACCGTCAATACAAACAAAGAGATAGCCGGGCAGGGCCTTTCTGGAGTCATAGGTCACCCCGCGTATATCTATATGAAGATTGCCTTTAGCTTCAATGATGTTAAGGTTTCCCAATAAGTCTTTTAAAAGCATGCTAAACTCCTCCATAAATTTATCCATTAGATTATATCCCTATATGAGCGAGGTTACAACTATTCCCGAAGGATGCCCTCAGTCGCCGATCATTTCAACAAAGCTGATTTCCACTACTTCACCCTTCTTAAGCTGAGTACCTGCCGGGTACTGCTGGGCTGTGACCAGACCGCTGCCCCGGATTCGGATGTTGAGGCCTAACTGCCGTAAGGTTTCGGTGGCCTCGCTCACCGTCTTATTATGGAGATTGGGCATGGTAACCGTTACCTCGGGTTGGTTCTCAGTGTACAGAATAACGGTGGCCGATTGAGGCACTGAGAAGTCGGCTTTGGGGGTCTGGCTGCGGACAATGGCATTCTCATCGCTTGCGTTGCCTTCCACAGTATATTTCAAACCAAAGGCCTTGAGTTTCTCCTCGGCTTCCTTAATGGTGAGACCAGTCACATTGGGGACATAGACCTCCTGGGTCATATCCTTTTTATCCTTTTCGGTGTATACCCTCTCAACCTGCATATATTCCAGGATTTCCTCCACGAGCCTGCCTGCCACCGGTGCTGCAAGATTACCACCGGTTCTGCGACTCATTTCAACCTGAGGGAAGTCCAGAACCACCAGAACACAGATCTGGGGTTTGTTGGCGGGAGCAATAGCACTGAATGAAACGATATAACGTCCGTCGGAATCCGTGGTCAAGGTTTCCGAGGTACCTGTTTTACCTGCTACGCGATAACCGCTCACATAGGCATTCTTACCAGTTCCTTCAGCCACAACACCTTCCAGTATGCCTCTCAGTGTTTCAGAGGTTTCCTCGGATATGACCTTGCGAACAACCTGGGGCTAAAACTTATTAATGATATTTCCTTCGTTGTCGC
>Ga0116192_1000298_pt1 | contig 38934 bp, 37 predicted proteins | sample AD_UKC113_MetaG_FD_89876 | JGI IMG/M metagenome (GOLD analysis project Ga0116192, IMG submission 89876) | Active sludge microbial communities of municipal wastewater-treating anaerobic digesters from Hong Kong - AD_UKC113_MetaG | ecosystem: Engineered > Bioreactor > Anaerobic > Digestate...
TAACCCTTTTTATGTTAAAATGGAAATAGAAAAAGAAGAGAAAAATAAACGATGTGTTGGAGTAGATTTTTAATGTCTCAACGAATTAGTATTTCGAGTAGATTTTTATTTGACACAACAGTTTCTTATGAACTTCAGTTTTATAATACAGGATAATAAGGTATAATTTTAAATCCGGAGAAAAATATGGAAAGGTATCAATTAGCGGAAAAAATAATAGAAAAAAGTGGAAAATTTTTAGAAGAAAACTTTGGAAAAGGTAAAGAAAAAGAAAATTTCAGGTTTGATGTAAAAATATTTCAGGATGTTGAAAGCGAAAAAATAATACTTGAAGAAATTGAAAAAAATTTCCCAGATGATGGATGGGTCAGTGAAGAAAAAGGAGAGAAAAAAAATAAAACAGGATATATATGGATAATTGACCCATTAGATGGAACTTTCAATTATCTAAGAAAAATACCTCATTTTGCCATTTCAATTGCCTGTAAAGGTGAAAAAGAGGAATTTGGTATTGTTTATGATGTTATGAAAAAAGAAAAATTTACTGGAATAAAAGGGAAAGGTGCTTTTTTAAATGGAAAGTCAATTAAAGTAAGTGAAATAAAAACTTTAAAAGAATCAGTTGGTATAATAGGATTTATGAAAGGAAATGATGAAATTAAAATTGGAATTGAAATAATTAAAAAATATGCTCCAAAAATAAAAAAAATAAGGATGACTGGCTCTGCGGCACTTGACCTATGCTATGTTGCATGTGGTAGAGTTGATTTTTATATTGAATTTAACCTAAAAATATGGGATATTGCTGGTGGAAAAATAATTTTAAATCAAGCAGGTGGAAACTATATTGAAAAAATCTCGGATGGGAAAAAAATATCAATTGCAACAAATAACTTTTTAAAAATAGGTATTTGAAATGGAAAAGAAAGACAGATTAAAAGAAACAGTTTCAACTATTGTTAAACCAGTTACATTTTTTATTGATAAATTCAATGCAATCATAAAAAGAGATGATGAAGAAGGTATTAAAGAAGTTGATAATTTTGTTTATTCACTTCTTGACCAGGTAAAAGACATGGAAGAAGGAATGCGTGCTTTTTTTGTTGAAATTCTTTTTATAAACCAGTTAACAGAAAAAATTGCAGAAGTTGTTAATGAAATAACTCTATCAGAAATACTCGGAGAAAGAATAAGAAAGTTTTTAAAAACTGATATTATAAGTATTTATCTTCTTGGAGAAAAAGAACTTTCTCCTGTTTATTCATATCCTTATGACAAAGAAAAAATTGATAAACTTCATCAATTAGCATCTGATAGTTTTATAAAAGGTGAGAGTTTAATATTCCCAAAAGTAAATTTAAATAGTAAAAAATATAACATTCTTTCAGTCCCTTTAAGAACAACAAAAGAGAAATTTGGTCAGGTATTGATTGGTAAAAGAAAAAGTTTTACAAAAGAAGAAACGCTAATTTTAATATCTGGCTGCTCAATAATAAGTTTCATAATGAGTAATATGCGCCTTACTCAGGAAATGATAAAAAATGAACGACTTGCAACAATAGGTAAAGTAATATCCGGACTTTCTCATGATATAAGAAACCATCTCCAAAAAATTGAAAACGGTTTATATCTTATAGAAACAGGACTTAAAGGAAAACATAGGAAAGAAGTAATAATAGATGGAGTAAATATACTAAAAGGTAGTTACGAAAAAATGAAAAATCTTGTTCTTTCAATGGTTGATTATACAAAGGAAAGAGAATTACAATTACAATTGACAGATATAAATAATCTTCTTGATACAATTATAAAAGAAAATAAGGACCTCTTTAAGGAAAACAAAATAAAAATAAAAAAAGAATTTGGACAGAATATACCACAAATATATATTGACCCTTATAAAATAGAAAGAGGTATTACAAATCTTCTGCTAAATGCTGTTGATGCTGTTGAAGGAAAACAGGGAATTATAAAAGTCGGAACAAGATATAACAGTGAAAAAGAAATAATTGAAATATGGGTTGAAGACAATGGCTGTGGAATACCAGAACAGAATTTAGATAAAATTTTTGATATATTTTTCTCAACAAAAGGTTCAGGAGGAACTGGTTTTGGACTTGCAATAGTTCAAAAAGTAGTTAAAGAACATAATGGGATTGTTGAAGTAAAATCAAAAATTGGAAAAGGAACAAAATTTACTCTCAAAATTCCTGCTAAAAAAAATGTGGAGGGAAAATGAGTGTAGAAATAGCAAGGGAGAATATAAATCTTAAAAGAAAAGGGAAAATTGCTCATACAGAATATAGTTTAGTATATCATAAAGAATTTTTAAAAAAAATTACAGAGCTTTCTGAAAATGACCCCGATTTCGAAAAAATTGCATATAACAAACTCTGTATTGATTTTTTATTTCATACTAATGATGGATTAATTAACTGGGGAAAAACAGGAAGGATAACTGATATGGGACATGCTGAATATTCTTCTGATGGAAGTGATAAAAGAGAAAAAGAAAAATCACCTTTTAGAACAGAAGAAGATGTATGGGAATTTGATGCAGTTGAAGAGTATGGGCTGACTGATTTTGATAAACAGGTTAAAGAATATGAAAAGATTATTGAAGATATGAAAATAAAATTCCCTGAACAATTAATTCCAGGTGGATATTATAAGACCATTGTTTCAGGAGCAATTCAAGCATTTGGTTGGGAAATGTTTTTACTTGCTGCATCAAATATTGGTAAATTAGAAAGAGTTCTTGATAGTTTTTTTAGAAGAACAATGTTTTTTACAAAAGCATGGGCAGAAACAAGTATTGAGGTATTTATTCAACACGATGATTTTGTTTGGACAAGCGGCCCTTTTATGAAACTTGAAATTTATAAAAAAATTATAATTCCAAGATATGTTTCTCTGTGGAAAGTTCTACATGAGAAAGGGAAAAAAGTTCTTTTCTGTTCAGATGGAAATTTTATGCAATTAGCGGAAGATATTGTAGAAGCAGGAGCAGATGGATTGATTTTTGAACCATGTAATGATTTCGGATATATGTTTGAAAATTTTGGCAAAAAATGTTGTCTTGTCGGTAGTTATGTTGATTGCAGAGACCTAGTTTTTGGGAGAATTGAAAAGGTGAAAAAAGATATTGATAGAACAATTGAAAAATTTTTTGAAACAAAAGGTGGAATTTTTGCAGTTGGGAATCATCTTTCACCAAATATAAAACCAGAAATTCTTGAGCAATTTTTTGAATACCTAATAGAAAGATTACAAAGATAATTTGAATAATTTTTATTTTAGATATTTTATTGCTTCTTCCATTGTTATATTCACCCATTCAGTTAACCTTTCGGGTTTTTCCCGACAGGTTCTTACATCTTTCATAATTATTTCAACAACACAGTCATTTGTTTTTTCTAATCCATCTCTTATTATTCTTCTTACATTTTCTGGTTCAAATATTTCCCCCGCAAGTATTGAAGGACTTGGCTTCCAAGAAAAAATCGCTTTATCTTCAATGTTTTTTGCTCCTTCTTTTATATCTACCCATGGACTCATTGAAATTCTCCTAATATTGGGAATGTTCTTAAAAAGTATATCTACTTTCTTATGGAGTGGTTCACAACAACCATAACTTGAAAGACCAAATTTTGAAAGTAATCTTTTTTCATACATTATTGCAAATTCTTCGTGCATTGAAGGAGAAACAAGAGAAAAAATTTGAGTTGCTGCATGTCCCCACAAATCTTTTGTTCTGACATGTTTCCCATCAAAATCATTTTGAGGTAATTCATCTGTATAACCAGCACCACCAGAACCTTCATAATTTAAATCATGATTAAAACCAAGAATATTTTCTTTTTCATAAAACTCAATTTCTTCTAATGTACACTCTGTTATAAAATTTAACACTTTATGGAGCCATTGTGGTCTTTCTATCATATCAATAAATAATTGGTCAAAACTACGCCATTTTGCAAACATATCAATTGGGGCAAACCAGAAACCACACGGCCCTCTTTTTTCTATTTTTAGAATATCTCCAAGTATATTTGAAACAAGTTCAAATGTTTTTTCTGTTCTTTTATAATCAACTGAAATTTTTGGTTTCTTAATTTTTTCAATATCTTTTTCTTCTTTTATAACTGCATGGTAATGGACAGCGCCTCCATATTCTTCTGGTTTTAACGTTTCTTCAGTAATTCCAAAACCAGTATTCTCAACAAAAATTGGAGTAAAAATTCTCCCATCTATAACTGTATCATCTTTTAAATTCTCCCATCTATAAATTCTTTCTCTTAAATTAAACTCAATTTTTCGTAAATAATCATCTTCGCATAAAAGAGTTCCTTCTGGAATTATATCCTTCCATACATCCCCATCTCCAAGATAAATCATAACCATCGGTCTTGTTTTTCCTAACTTATTATGTGTTTTCCACAAATTTATTTTCTCTTGCCAGATTGGGTTAAGAGAAATTTCTTTTACTTTCTTCGCTAAATCTCTTAAAATTGTTTTATCTTTTTCACTTATTCCCATTTCCTCCTCAACTAAGTAAATTAGCAAAAAAGCCAGCACCAAAGCCATTATCAATATTTACAACCACAACATTTGGACTACAACTATTAAGCATAGTAAAAAGGGGTGTAAGTCCAGAAAAATTTGTTCCATATCCAACAGAAGTCGGGACTGCAATAACTGCTTTTCCTACAAGACCCCCAACAACTCCTGGTAAAGCCCCTTCCATTCCTGCAACTACAATTATACATTTTGCTTTATTTAAAATTTCAATTTTATCTAATAGACGATGAATTCCTGCAACACCAACATCATATATTCTTTCAACTTTATTTCCAAGTATTTCTGCTGTTATTGCCGCTTCTTCTGCTATTGGTATATCAGAAGTCCCAGCACAAACAACACATATGTATCCCTTTTTTTTGTCAATTTTTGCTTCTTTTACAGACATAATTTTTGCATCCGGGAAGTAAGTAAGAGAAGGAAATTTATTTCTTAATTTTTTAGCAATTTTTTCATCAACTTTTGTAATAATGAAATTTGAATGGAGTTTCATCATATTTTCAACAATTTTTACAAGATGACTTAATTTTTTCTCTTTACCATATACAACTTCTGGAAAACCAAATTTTAAATTTCTGTAAGTATCAATTTTAGCAAATTTTAAATCCTTATAAGGGAAATATAGAAAGTACTGAAAAACATCATCTTCGCTTATTTTGCCATTTTTGTAATCAGTCAAAACCTTTTTTAATTTTTCATTATTCATCTTACTAACATATTTTCAAGTCGTTTTATTCTTTCTTCCATTGGTGGATGAGTTGAAAATAAATTTACTAAACCTTTAGCAGAAAATGGATTAACAATAAAAAGATGTGAAGTAGAGGGATTAGATGTTGTCATTGGATTTCTTCTAACACCTTCTGATAATTTTTTTAAAGCATTTGCTAAATATAATGGATTACCACATAGTTTTGCTCCCCCCTCATCTGCTAAATATTCTCTTGAACGGGAAACAGCAAGTTGAATTATCATTGCAGCAATTGGAGCAAGAATTGCAAAAAGAAGCATCGCTATAAGAGAAAAAACTCCACCTTTTCTATTATCCCTATCAACTCCACCGAACATTGCTGCCCATTGTAACATCCTTGCTAACATTGTTATTGCTCCTGCTATAGTCGCAACAATTGTTGCGATAAGAATATCCCTGTTTTTTACATGAGTAAGTTCATGCCCCAAAACACCTTTAAGTTCACCTTCATTCAAAATTTCAAGAATTCCTTCTGTTACAGCAACTGCTGCATGATTTGGGTCCCTACCAGTTGCAAAAGCATTTGGGGATTGTGAAGGAATTATATAAATTGATGGTTTTGGTATATTTCCACTTTGACAAAGTTGTTCAACAAGTCCATGTAAATCGGGTGCTTCATTATAAGAAACAGGTCTTGCCCTATACATAGCAAGAACAATTTTATCAGAGAAAAAATAAGAAAACCAGTTAAGAGCAAGAGCAATAAGGAAAGCAATAATCATCCCGCTTTTACCGAAAAAACTGCCAATAAAAACAAAGAGAACTGTTAAAAGTATAAGCAAAAAATATGTTTTAAACCTATTTGCCATTTCCCTCCTCCTTTTCTTATATTATTTTCAAGAGTACTTTTTATTTCTTTTCTTCTATAGAAGAGATTTTATTTATAATATTATTAAAATCATCCAACTTATTTTCACTTATATATCTCATTCTTGTAATATCTGCTCTAACTGGATGTTTTAAAATATCAGAAAGGGACTTTCCTTTTTTTATTTGTTCAATTGCAAATCTATGAAATAAAATTATTGTTTTAAGCATCAGATACTGTTTTTTCAAAGTAGTATAAGCATCTCTTTCATCAAAAGCACTCTGATGTAAAAAGTCCTCTCTTATTGAACGGGCTGTTTCAAGAATTAATCTATCTTCTTCTGAAAGTGTTTCCATACCAACAAGTCGGACTATTTCAAGTAATTCGTCTTCCCTTTCAAGGATTGAGACACCTTCATTTCTTATTTTCTGAAAGTCCTCGGATATTTCCCTATTAAGATATTCCTTAACATTTTCATTATATAAAGAATAACTTGTAAGCCAGTTTATAGCAGGAAAATGTCTCTGATATGCTAAACGGTCATCAAGTCCCCAGAAAACTTTAACAACTCTTAATGTCATTTGAACCACAGGGTCTGTAAGGTCTCCACCAGGAGGACTAACTGCTCCAATAATTGATAAAGAACCTTCTATTTCTTCTTTTCCCAAACATATAATCTTCCCCCCTCTTTCATAAAATTCAGCAACCCTCGTTCCTAAATATGCAGGATACCCTTCTTCTCCTGGCATTTCTTCCATTCTTCCTGATATTTCTCTTAATGCTTCTGCCCATCTGCTTGTTGAGTCAGCCATTAAAGCAACAGAATATCCCATATCTCTGAAATATTCACCAATAGTAACCCCGGTATAAATACTTGCTTCTCTTGCTGCCACAGGCATATTTGATGTATTTGCTATCAACACAGTCCTTTCAAGTAATGGTCTTCCACTTGCAGGGTCTTTTAATTCAGGGAATTCCATTAAAACATCAGCCATTTCGTTTCCTCTTTCTCCACAACCAATATAAATAACAATTTGACTATCTGCCCACTTTGCAATTTGATGAAGAACTACTGTCTTTCCTGAGCCAAACGGTCCTGGAATACAAGCAGTTCCACCTTTAAGTATTGGAAATAATGTATCAATAACTCTCTGTCCAGTTACAAGAGGTGTATCTGGTGGTAATCTTTTCTTAAATGGTCTTTTTCCTCTTACAGTCCATTTTTGAAGCATTTTAAGAGAGACATATCCATTTTCCGTCTTTAATTTAGCAATTTCTTCTTCAACAGTAAAAGACCCTTCTTTTATTTCAACTATTTCCCCTTTTAGGTCAGGTGGGACCATAATTTTATGAACAATAAGTGGCGTTTCCTGAACAGCACCTATTACATCCCCACCTTCAACTATATCTCCTTTTTTAACAACTGGTTTAAAATCCCATTTCTTGTTTCTATCAATAGAAGGAACATCAATCCCTCTTCTAATAAAATCACCCCTTTTCTCAATTTCAGAAAGAGGCCTTTGAATTCCATCAAAAATTGTGGAAAGAAGTCCAGGAGCAAGTTCAACAGTTAATGGTAGTTCAGTACTTATAACAGGGTCTCCAACTTTTAACCCTTCTGTTTCTTCATAAACCTGAATAGAAGCAATCCCATTTTCTATTTTAATTATTTCTCCAACAAGTTTCTCATCCCCAACCCTCACAACATCAAACATTTTTGATTTTTCCATTCCTTTTGCAACTACAAGAGGTCCTGAGACCTTTATTATTTCTCCCTTTACCATTTCTACTCTCCTTTCATCCCTGTTGCTTTACTTATCAATCTTTCAACTATCTTATAACCCTTTCCCTTATTTGATTTTAAACTTGGTATAACTACAATTTTTTTCTCATCAACAAATCTTGAAAAAACAACACTATCAAAAATTTCTTCTGTAATAAATAGTACCTCTATATCTTGATAATTCTTCTTATCAAGAATTTCCTTTGCTTCTTCTTTTGAAGTCGCTGGTATTATTTCAAATCCAAAATTCTTAAAAAATTCAATAGATGTTGCTTCACCAACAAAAATAATTTTCCCCATAAGTTAAATTATACCCTTTGAAAGAAATTTGTTAAAATTATTAGTAAATCATCCCTTTTTATAATTTTGGAAAAGATAAAATGCTCCTCTTTTATAAAAAGATTGGAAGAAATTTTTTGAGAGATGAGAGAAAATTTTACAACTATTGCTATTTTTTCATTCATAAATTCCATTTTCAAGATATTTCAAATAATCAGAAATACCTTCTTCAATAGAAGTAAATTCTTTACTATATCCAGCACTTCTTAATTTTGAGATATTGCCTTCGGTAAAATATTGATAATTTTTCCTTATTTCAACTGGCATATCTATATACTTTATTTTTTTCTCTTTTTTCAGTAAAGTAAATAATACTTCTGCCACTTTATTAAAACTTTCACCTTTACCAGTTCCGACATTATAAATTCCACACTTTTTATTCTGGAGGAAAAAATATATTACATCGACTACATCTTTTACATAAATAAAGTCCCTCTTTTGTTCACCGTTTTTGTAATCGTCTCTATATGATTTAAAAAGTGTAACATATCCATTTTCTATTATTTGATAGTACATTTTGTTTATTACGCTTTTCATTTCTCCTTTATGGTATTCATTTGGTCCATAAACATTAAAAAATTTAAGACCACAAAAATTTCTTCTCCATAAATCATTTTTAACCATAATTAAATCAAATAAATGTTTTGAAAATCCATATATATTTAATGGTTTTAAAGAAAAAATATTCTCCTCATCATCAGAAAAACCATTTTCTCCATTTCCATAGGTAGCAGCAGATGAAGCATAAATAAAATATATTCCTTTTGAAAAACAATATTCAGCCAATTTTTTTGTATAAAGGAAATTATTTCTTATTACATAATTCACATTTTTCTCAATTGTTGAAGTGCATGCACCTAAATGAACACATTTCTCAATCTCAAATGGTAGTTTATTATTTTCTCCATAGGGTCCCTCAGAAATCAACTTCAAAAATTTATTTTTTTCAATGTAATCAATAAATTTCTTACCAATTAAATTTTTCCATTTTTCATTTGTAAGATGGTCAACAATTATTATATTTTCTATTCCTTTTTGATTTAGATATTGAACAAGGTTACTTCCTATAAAACCTGCTCCTCCAGTAATAACAATATATTTTTTGTTCATAATTTTGTTTTTTGTGTAAGTTGATATGTATCATAAGCGATTCTTAATTCTTCATTTGTAGGTATTACAAAAACCTTTATTTTTGAACTTTCTTTACTTATTTCTCCTTCTTTTCTTTCAGTAATTTTTTTGTTTTTTTCTTTATCTATTTCAATTCCTAAATTCTCAAGATTTTCAAGTGATTTTTCTCTTACATAAGGGACATTTTCACCTATTCCAGCAGTAAAAGAAATAGCATCTATTTTACCTAAGACAGCAATATAAGAACCAATATATTTTTTGAGTCGGTAGCAGAAAATTTCAATTGCAAGTTTTACTCTTGGATTTTCAATATTTTCCATTAAATTTCTAAAATCATTTGAGACACCAGATATTCCAAGTAGACCACTTTCTTTATTAAAAATTTTGTTTATTTCAGAAAACGAAAGACCATTACTTTCCCCTAAATAAAATATAATTCCAGGGTCAATATCCCCAGACCTGGTTCCCATAATAAGTCCTTCTAATGGTGTTAATCCCATACTTGTATCAACGCTTTTCCCATTTTTACACGCAGTTACACTGCAACCATTTCCCAGGTGGCATGTTATAACATTTATATCATATTTTCCTTTTCCCATTATCTCACTTGTTCTTCTTGCTACATATCTATGAGAAGTCCCATGAAAACCATATCTTCTCAGTTGATATTTTTCATAAAACTTATATGGTATCCCATAAATATAAGCAACTTCTGGAATTGTAGAATGAAAAGCAGTATCAAAAGAAGATACCTGTACTGATTTGGGGAAAAATTTCATCCCTGCTTTTATTCCAGCAAGATTATGAGGATTGTGTAAAGGAGCAAGTCCCTGATACTCTTCAATTTTTTTTATAACTGCCTCATCTATTACAACACTTTTATCAAAACCTTCTCCACCATGAACAACTCTATGACCAACTCCTTCTATTTCGTCTAAATTAGAAATAATTTCGTTTTTTTTATCTACAAGGGATTTTGCTATAAGTTGTAATGCCTCTAAATGATTTCTTATTTTAAGTTCTTCTTTATTTGCTTCACTTTCTTTTTTTAATGTAAAAAATGAAATCTCTTCACCAATTTTTTCAACAGAACCTTCAACAATTTGTTTTTCCTCAGGCATTTCAAATAACTTAAATTTAACTGAGGAACTTCCACAATTAAATACAAGAACTTTCATTTTCCCTCTATATATTTTTTAATGAACTTCACTGCATCACCAAATGTTTTAACTTCAAGTGCTGCATTTTCATCCATTTCTATATCAAATTCTTCTTCAAAACCAGCAACAAGTTCCAAACTTGCCACACTTTCTGCTCCAAGGTCTTCAACAAACCTGCTTTCGCTTTTTATTTTTTCCTCATCTACACCAAGAATAGAAGATACAACTTTTTTTGCTCTTTCTTCAATTTCTTTTTCTTCCATTTTTTCTCCCTGTTATTGTTTCTTTCTGCTTCTTTTTACATATTCTTTTCTTTCTGTCTCTGTTTCTTGATATAAATATCTTATAACTTCTTCTTCCTCTTTTGGTAAGTCCCTTCCTCTTCTTGCCATTGCCTTTTTTGTTGTTTCTATACCTGTTTCAATACCTGTTCCTTTCATAAATTTATTGTTTATATACCAGGTAAAAGAAGGAAAATATTTTGGCAATATTCCACCCGCAGTAATATTACACATAATACCAATAATTGTTCCTGTATTAAATAATGTCCCTATACTTGTTTTTGTATGGTCTCCTATAAAAGAGCCAACTTTTAAATCACCTGTATTTGTTGGGCTACCACAAAGATAAACAACTACATCGCTATAATCATTTTTAAGGTCACTATTTGTAGTTAATGCACCTAAATTTACAAACTCCCCAATATAACTATGCCCAATAAATCCATCATGATATTTATTTGAATAGGAATGAAAAATACTTTCTTCTACTTCACCACCAATCCTGCAAACAGGACCAAAACTATTTCCCTCTCTTATATTTGCTCCTGGCATAATTTGTGTTTTTTCTCCAATAAAAGATGGTCCTTCAATTCTTGCAAATGGGAAAATTTCTGCTTCTCTATCAATAAAAATTGGTCCTTTTGATGCATCAAGAACAACAAATGGATGTATTTTTGCCTCATTTCTTATAACAACATTTTTCTCATTTATTATTTCACATTTTCCGGAAACTTCACCTTCAATTTTTTTATTCTGTATATTTTCAAAATCAGTTTTTAAAAGTTGCCCATTAAAATGTATTAAATTCCAGGGATATTTTATAGAAATAAGTTCTACTTTTTCTTTTTTTATATTTTCTTTTAAATTAGAAAGAAATTTCCAGAAATTTCCTTCCCAGAATTTTTCAACTGTTTCTTTTTTTATATATCCATAAAGGATATTATTATATTCATCAACAAAAATTTTTTCTTCTTCAATATTTACTTTCCCATCAATTATTGTTGTCCCATTTATAATAAAAATATCATCTTTTATAAAATTTTCATCATTTGTGGGTAAATTGAATTTAATTTTTGTAAGAGAAGAAATATAATCTCTAACCCATAGTCCCTTTTCACCATTAAAATTTTGAGCAATTCTCTCAAATAAAGTATAATAACCACATCTTAATTCAAATGTATTTTTTATATAACTTAAAGGTAATAAATTCTTCCAATTTTCATCTTCAAATATTAAAATTTTCATTTTTTTCTCCTTTCTCTCCTTTTTCTTTTCATTTGGGAAGAAAATAGGTGAAGGATTATATTAAATTTTCTTTTCCTACTTTCTATTCTTTCCTTACTTTACACTTTAAATTTGCATTTGCCTCTTTACATTTTACACTTTTTTTATTCAACACATACAGGACAAAATTGCGGTCGTTTTTATAATATCTTCAACCTTTGCCCCTCTTGACAGGTCACTTACTGGCTTAGCAAATCCCTGTAAAATTGGGCCCAATGCCTGTGCTTTTGCAAGATATTGAGTGAGTTTATAAGATATATTTCCAGAATTAAGGTCAGGAAAAATTAAAACATTTGCTTTTCCTGCAACTTCTGATGGTTCTTTCAATTTTTTTTCTGCAACAACCGAAACAATAGCAGTATCTGCTTGAAATTCTCCATCAACAGGAAAATTTCTATTTTTACTTTTTGCTATTTCTACTGCCTTCTGGACCTTCTCAACAAACGGATGTGAGGCAGATCCTTTTGTTGAAAATGAGAGAAAAGCAACTTTCGCTTTTTCTCCAATCAGACATTCAAAATTTTCACCAGTTGATATACCAATATCTGCAAGTTGTTCATAAGTTGGGTCAATATTTACAGCACAATCAGCATAAAAATAAATCTTATTATCAGGCAAGACCATTATAAAAAAACTTGATGGGGTTGATGTATCTTGTTTATACCCAACTGTTAAAGAAGATGCTTGAATAACAGAGGCAGTTGTATTTGCTGCCCCTGCAATCATTAAATCAACTTTATCTGTTAAAAGCATCATACCACCAAAAATTAACTCCCTCTTAATAAGTCGTTGAGCAATGGATAGTTTTATTTTTCTTTTTTCAGAATAAACATTTGCAAATTCATCAATATAAGGATTATTTTCAATATCTACAATTTCAATTTTATCAGAAGGAATTTTTAGTGCCTCAATCTTCTCTTTTATGATATTTCTTCTACCTACAAGTATTGGCCTTGCTATACCATCTTCTTCTAATTTTATAGCACTTTCAATTAATCTTTCTTCTTCTCCTTCTGGAAATACAACCCTTTTTTTATTTCTTTTTGCTTTCTCTATAAAATTTTCAATAAGTCCCATTTTTAAAATAATTTTTTGTTTATTTTTTTCTCTGATTCTGTTTTAAATTTATAATATTCAATTCTTTTTAATTTGCTTGCTGCTGCTTCATCCAATATAGTGGTTACCTTTTGGTGACATTGTAAAGATGAAGCAGTAATAAGAGATGTTATTGGTCCTTCAATTGCTTTTGCCACAACTTCCGCTTTTTTTTCTCCATTTACAAGAAACAATATCTCTTTTGCTTCAAGAATTGTTCCAACACCCATAGAGAGTGCAAATTTAGGAACATCTTCTATATTATCAAAAAATCTTGAATTATCTTCTATTGTCTGCTTATCCAGTGCAACAAGGCGTGTTCTTGAAGAAAGAGGAGACCCTGGTTCATTAAAAGCAATATGTCCATCACTCCCAATACCAAGAACCTGAAGGTCTATTCCCCCTGCTTTTTTTATCATTTTTTCATATTCATCACAATACTTCTCAATTTCTTCAAGTGGAATAGTTCCATCAGGGACAAATGTATTTTTTTTATCTATATTTATTCCATTAAAAAGGTTTTCATTCATAAAATATCTATAACTTTGGGGATGTTGGGGAGAAATTCCATAATATTCATCTAAATTGAATGTCTTAACTTTTGAAAAATCAAGTCCTTCTTCTTTGTGCATTCTAACAAGTTGGTGATAAAGGCCAACAGGAGTACTACCTGTTGCAAGTCCTAAAACACAATCACCTTTTTCCCTTACAAGTTCTGCAACTATCTTTGCTGCCTCTTCACTCATTTCTTCATAATTACTCTTCACTATCACTCTCATTTTCTTCTCCTTTTTTTACAATTTCACCTAATTGTTTTAACCCTAAATTTATTTTTTTCTCATCAGAATTAATTTCAAGAACCATTGTTTCTATTTTTTGCCCTTTTCTTAAAACCTCTGATGGATGTTTTATTGGCTGGTCTGAAATATTTGAAATATGCAAAAGCCCGTCTATCCCTTCTTCTATTTCAATAAAAGCACCATAATCAGTTATATTATAAACTTTCCCCTTAACAACAGTTCCAACTTTGTATTTTTTTGCTATTTCAGGCCAGGGATTTGGTTCTAATTGTTTCAAACTGAAAGAAATTTTCTGCTGGTCCTTTTTTATATCAACAACTTTCACTTTAACTGTATCTCCCATTGCAACAATTTCTGAAGGATGTTTTATTCTACCAGTCCATGAAAGTTCAGAAATATGTAAAAGTCCTTCAATTCCTTCGTCAATTTTTATAAAAGCACCATACTCAGTTATATTTACAACTTTTCCTTCAACAACTGAACCAACAGGATATTTCTCCTCAATATTTTCCCATGGATTTGGTGTTTTTTGTTTAAGCCCAAAAGAAACAATCTGTTTATCAAGGTCAACATTAGTAACAACTACTTCAATTTTTTCCCCAATTCCAAAAAGTTGTGATGGATGGCTTATTCTTCCCCAACTCATATCATTTATATGTAGGAGTCCAACAACCCCATTATCAATTTCTATAAATGCACCGTAATCCACTATATTTCTAATTACTCCTGTAACTAATTGATTTTTCTCCAGCGATTTTAGAAAATCAAATTTCTCTTTTTCTCTCTCCTCTTCTAAATATTTTTTCTTTGAAACAACAATATTTTTTCTTAATGGGTCATATTTAATAATTTTAAAATATGATTTTGTTTCAAGACATTCATTCGGGTCTGCAATTGGTTTTATATCTGTCTGTGATTTTGGCAAGAAAGCAGTCACACCTATATCAACTCTATAACCACCTTTAACTCTTTTAAAAATCACCCCTTCAATTGGTTTATCTTCATTAAAATGTTTTTCAATATTTTCCCAATTCAATGTTATATCTGCCTTTTCCTTTGAAAGAGGAATAAGTCCATTTGAATCGGGGTCCAATGACTCAACAACTATCATAACTTCCATACCCTCTTTGACATCATCTTGCATGCCTTTAAATTCTTCTCTTGGAGCAGCACCTTCTGACTTATATCCAATATCAATTATTACCTCATCATTTGAAATCCTTACAACGGTTCCTTTCACTAAAGAACCTGGTTTGAAACTTGAAATTTTTTCTTCAAGTAATTTACTCACTTCATTCTTCATTTAAATAACCTCCTTAAAATCATTTTTTTTGAGATAATTTAAAACTCTATCTATAAATTCCTCTGGAGTTGATGTTCCCGAAACAATTCCTATTGAATTAAATTTTTTTAAATCTATTTTATCAATTTCTTCTAAATTTTCAATGTGAAAACTTCTTTTATTATTCAATTTACATAACTCATATAATTTTGTTGTATTTGAACTGCTTTTACCACCAAGAATAAAAACAGCATCAACTTCTCTACTTATTTCAGTTGCTTGTTTCTGTCTATTTTCTGTGACTTTACAAATAGTATTATAAACTATTGTTTTTTTACTTTCAATTTTTTTAATTAACTTCCCACCAAGTTCAAGATACTTTTTAAAAGATAAAGTTGTCTGCCCAATTATAGCAACTTTTTCAAATTTTTTATTACAATTTTTTATTTCTTCATCAAGAACAAATATATTTCTACCATAGTCCTTTAAAGATATAACTTCTGGATGGAACTTATTTCCTATTATTATAATAAAAAAATTTTCTTTGTCCAAATTTTCTATCAAATAATGAATTTTTTTAACATATGGACAGGTAGCATCATATATTTCAATTTGTCTTTTTTCAAGCGTTTTTATTTTTGATACAGGCAGTCCATGAGACCTTATTATGAAAGGAACATTTTTAATTTCTTTTTCTTCCCTGTAAACTTTCAACCCCTTTTTTATCAATTGCTCCATAACAAAAGGGTTATGAACAATATCTCCCAAACTTGCCAATTTTCCCTTTTTTTCAAGTATTTCCTCTGCAATTTTAACTGCTCTTTTAACTCCAAAACAAAAACCAATATCTTTTGCAATAATTATTTTTTTCAATTTAGTTCCTTTATTATTTTCATTATTCTATTTGCCTGATTTATATAATCATTATTTTCAACTTTTATTGATGAGCCAAAAATTACTTTCACTTTTGCTGGTTTTAGAAATTTCTTGCCCTTAGGGAGTGCTTTTTCTGTTCCTTTTAATTTTGTTGGAATTACAGGAACCCCTGTCTTATATGCAAGAAAAGATACCCCCTTTTTGGGCATTTCTATATTTCCCTCTGGATTTCTCGTTCCTTCTGGGAAAATAACAAGTCCCTCTCCTTTTTTTAATATCTCTATACCTTTTCTTATGGAAATTGAATATTCTTTTTCTCTCTCAATAGGTATTGCTCCATAAATTTTAATAAGAAAATTTAAAACAGGAATCTGAAAAAGAGACGATTTTGCCAAATAATGAACTTTCCTTGGAGAGGCAATTCCAATAATAGGTGGGTCCAAATAACTTAAATGATTTGAAGCAATTATAAACCCACCTTTTCTTGGTATGTTTTCTTTCCCTTTAATTTCCCAATCAAAGAGAATTTTAAACAAAGAAAATCCAAGTAATTTTGCACATATGTAAAAAAAATTTCTCATTTTAATTATTTTTATTAAAAATACATTTGAAAATTCCTGATTTTCTTAAATTTTCAAGGTCAGGGTCGTTTTCCATATATTCAAAGTCATCATACCCATAATTTATAGCATTTTTTAACCATTTCACACTTTTTTTAATATCGCCAATTATAGAATAATCACAAGCAAGGTTATAACAGGCAATTGGGTCAGATGGGGAAAGTTCAACAATTTTTTTATCTATTTCAAGTGCTTTTTTATAAAAATTTAAGATAGAATAAATATTGGATAATTGAACTAAAACTTCATAATAGTCATTTTTCTTTTTTAAAATTTTTTTGTATAAATTTTTTCTGAAAATCATCCTTTCTTTTCTATTCATTTTATTACTGCTTTTAAAATTAACGAGACCACCAAAATAATAGAAAAAACAATTAACCTAAATTTATACTTTTTGGCTAATTCAATTTTCCTTGTAAAGTAAAATCCAACACCTGAATAAACAATCATACCAGAAATAAAACCAAAAAAAATAGCAAGTAATTTTTCCATTATTTTTCAAGTATATCAGACAAAAGAGTAATTGCAACAACTTTTAATTTTAGAATTTTTACTTTTTTTCTATTTGGTACAATCCCATCTTTTTTTACCATCATTAGATATTCATTTTTACTTAAAGATGTCTCACTTATGTCAAAAGCATCTGCATCATCAAGAATATAATAAGTATTATCCTCGTCTTTCAATATCCCAATATAAACCCAATTAGTAGAAGTATCAACAACAACTTTTTCATTCTTATAATTATTTCTCATATTTATTTATCTATTATTATTGTAACTGGCCCGTCATTATGTATTTCAACAAGCATTTCCTTGCCAAATTCACCACATAAAAGATTAAGTCCTGTTTTTCTAATTTCATTTTTAAATATATCAAAGAGTGTGTTTGCTTTTGAAAAATTTTCTGCATTACTGAAATCAGGTCTATTTGAATTTTTCACATCTCCATAAAGCGTGAATTGAGGAACAAGCATTATATCTCCATTTATTTTTCCAATTGGATAATTCATTTTGCCATTTTCATCTTCAAAAATTCTTAAATTAAATATCTTATCGCTTATATATTTTACCTCACTCTCACTATCGCCTTTTTTAAACCCAACAAGAACAACCACCCCTTTATCAATTGACCCCTTATAACTATTTTCAATATATAAAGATGCCTTTTTCACTCTTTGTATTACAACTCTCATTTTATTTCCCTATAATAATTTTATAAAAAAACACCTTAAATTTCAATTTTTTATTTATTTCTCAACACATTTAGTAAAGAACTATATGTGAAATTTTTAAAATGTTATAATTTACATATGGAAGATAATTTGAAAGAAAGATTTTTAAGTGCAATTAAAAATACCTTTTATGCATATAACAAATAGTTTTGAAGTAGGAAACTTGCTAAATTATAAAATAGAATTTCGCAATTTAAGTTTATAAAAAATAAATATGAAAAAAGCAATTCAAGATTTATTAACACCGTATAAATTAGGTATACCAATTCTTGAGCCAACTGGTAAAGAAGGGGATTTTGATAAAGACATGGTAGATTGTCCATTTATTTTCTGGTATGAACATAAATTTTATATGTGTTATATAGGATTTGATGGTCAAGGATATCGTTCAGGACTTGCTTCTAGTGATGAATTAATAAACTGGAAAAGAGAAAGAATGATTTTGGATTGGGGTGAAAAAGGAAGATTTGATAGTTATGGTGCTGCTGCTCTATCAATTCTTCTTGAAAATAATCAATTAGGTGAATTACCAATTCCTATGAAATGGCAAGGAAAATATTGGGCAACCTATACAGGTTATCCTGAAAAAGGATATGAAAAAGGGCCTGGTTCTGTAGGAATTGTATACTCTGATAATTTAATTAACTGGGAAAAAGCAGATTTCAATCCTGTTATGGTTCCTTCTGATGGAATGAAATGGGAACAGGGAGGAATTTTTAGAACATTCCTTATGAAAGAAAAAGGGATATTTTATCTTTTTTATAATGCCAAACCTGCTTTTAGTGGTGATTGGATAGAAGAAATAGGTTTTGCTACTTCTAAAGATTTAAAAACATGGGTAAGATATTCTAATAATCCAGTAATTAACAGAAATAATGCGAATAATTGGGATTTAGTAGTCGGAGACCCTTATCTGGTAAAGTATAAAGATAAATGGGTTATGTTTTATTGTGGAGTAGATAAAAAAAATGCTAGAGATGGAATTGCTTTTTCGGTTGATTTGAAACAATGGGAAAAAGTTCCTGAACCAATTCTTGATATAGGAACGGATGAAGATATTGATGGTAAACATGCTCATAAACCATGCGTAATTTTATATAAAGGAATTCTTTACCATTTTTACTGTGCAGTTGATAAAAATGATTATAGAACAATTACTGTTGCAACTTCACAACACTTAGGTAAATAAAATCCTTTAATTCCAGTAATTTCTAATAAATAACCTAGTGGGTAATGTCTATTTTTCCCTGTAAAAACAATAAACAACCATCCATAAAATTTTTAACTACAAAAATTATAAAAATATCCACATGCTCGCCCGTAGGGTCCACAGAATTTCTCTGGGCTGAGGGGATCCTGCGGACATCGGTATTTCCTGCCATTTATAACTATCTCTCCATAATACACTGAATACCAACTTTAAACAACTCTGTTCTGTCAAAAATTGCGGTATTATTTTTGTCCTCCTCCTTTCCACTACAAATAACCTCTCTATTAAATTTGTACTCCTTACACTTATTCTATGTCTATATGGTAATTTTAATATATTTAATAATGCCTTTTTATTTTCTTCTAACCTCTTTACAAGTGATAGATAATTTTTTTTGTATTTTTCTACACATTCGTTAAATTGACAGAGAAAGGATGTTTTTGTAAACTATGAAAATATGAGAAAAATAAAATTTTCAAAAATTGTTGGCTCTGGTAATGATTTTGTTGTTATAGATAATAGGAAGTTTTTAATCAAAGAAAGAAATAAATTCGCTATAAGTGTTTGTGATAGGAAGTTTGGTGTTGGAGCAGACGGACTTTTATTACTTGAAAATTCAACAGACGCTGACTTTAAGATGAGAATTTTCAATCCTGATGGTTCAGAACCAGAAATGTGTGGAAATGGGTTGAGATGCATAATAAAATTTGCTTATGATGAAGGAATAAAAAGAAAAAAGAAATTAACTATTGAAACAAAAAGTGGTATTTTAAGAGGCGAAATAATAGGAGAAGAAATAAAGGCAGAGTTAAAAATAATTGGTAATTATAAATTAAATATTGAAGTGAACCTGGAAAATAAAAAAATAAAAGGGCATTTTATAAATACAGGAGTTCCTCATTTTGTTATAATTACAGATAATACTGATAAGATTGATATTATAAATGATTCAAGAAATATAAGATACCACAAAATTTTTTCTCCCGAAGGGACAAATGTTGATTGGATTACTCCTGAAAATGAAAAAACAATTAAAATAAGGACCTATGAAAGAGGCGTAGAAGATGAAACACTTTCATGTGGGACTGGTTCTGTTGCTTCTGCAATTATAAGTTATCTTCTTGGGTATACAAAAATGCCCACTAAAATAATAGCAAGGTCTGGAGAAATTTTAACTATTTCCTTTGACAAGAATTTTTCTGAAATATACCTGCAGGGGAAAGTTATAACAACTTTTAAAGGACATTATTTTGAAAAATTGATTGGTGAAAAACATTAGAGTGAAAATTGGTAAAGTTAATATATTTTATATCTCTAATTTCTGGTATTTTACTTGGATTAAATTTCAATTTTAGTTTTTTTTATTTATTCTTGATTCTTTTCATTTCTATTTTTACAAAAAGAAAAACTTTAATATTTGCTATTTTATTTTTTATATGCGGACTGCTTTCTACTTCAAGAATTAAAAAAGATAGTTTTAATGACCTCAATTTTGATAATAAAAAATTATCTCACCTTAAATGTTGTGTTGTCTCTCTTAATAAAATTTCTCCTTTTTCTTCATCATTTATAGTTGAAAATAATGGAGATAAATTTATTTTAGAATTAAAAGTCCCGGCAAACCTTGAAAAAGGAGAAATTATTGAGATAAAAGATGTAAAAATTGAGAAAATAGCAGAGAAGAAAAATCCATGGGATTTTGACAGCAAAAAATATTATAACAGGCAGGGTGTCTTTTACACATTGAAAGCAAACTATTTAAGAAAAATTGGATTTAAAAATATTTTTTACAGAAGTATTGCAAAAATTAGAAAAAGTGGAGAAGAAAAAATAGAAAGGTATCTACCATATAAACCAGAAGAAAGAGAATTACTTAAAACAATAGTAATTGGAAAAGATAAAATTCCATATTTTTTAAGAACACTGGGTGTTAAAAGTGGTTCTTATCATTTACTTGTTATTTCAGGACTTCATCTTTCTTACATTTTTCTTTTTTTAAGAATTATTTTTATCCCATTTGCTCAATTAAATAATAAACATCCCAAAATTTTCCCTTCCTTTGCCCTTATTTTTCTATGGAGTTATGCTCTTATTACTGGATTAAGAATTCCTATTATTAGAGCAACATTGATGTTCACTTTTTTTCTATTGGGTGAGATATTTGAAAGAGATATTGAGGGACCTGATTCAATTTTTATTGCTGCTTTTCTTATGTTAATTTTAAACCCAATTTCTCTTTTTAATCTTTCCTTTTTACTTTCTTTTATTACAACTTTTACAATAATTTACACTGTGAGAAAATTTAATTTTATAAAAAAACCATTTCTTACTTTCATAGTAACTACAACTTTTGCCCAAATTGCTTCTCTACCAATAATTCTTTACAATTTTGGTAAATTTTATTTTATCGGTTTTCTTTCAAACATTTTTTTAATTCCACTTTCAGTAGTTCTTATTCTCATTTCCTTATTTTCTTTTATTTTTCCTTTTGGTTTTCAAATTTCTGGATTTTTAGCAAATACTTTCTTAAATTTAATGCAAACATTTGCTTTATATACCCCTGAATTAAATTGTTTTTTCCCAATTCCTTTGGTAATTACATTATACTCATTTCTTATATGGGCTCTTTTAAAAAACAACAAAAAAATAAAGGATGTCCTTATTTTTGTTTTTTTACTTTCTTTATCTTTTTCATTTTATCAATATAATCTACCAGATAGAAGTAAAAAGATATATTTCTTTTCATATAAAAAACCTTGTTTCTTAATAAAAGAAGAAGAAAAAGGGGTCCTTTTTTCTCCTGATGATTTCAAGGACAGAAATTTTTTAAATTCTTTATTGGATTTTATAAAAAAGCAAAAATTAAAAGAAATTACTTTAATTTATACAGAAGAAAATCAATTAAACCACACAGGAACTTTAAATCAGCTTAAAAAATATGTATCTGTAAAAAATGTCTGGGAATCAGAGAATAATAATTCAGATGAAAGAAAGGAAATTTTATATGGTTATGAAATAGAAAAAAGAGGAAAGAATTTTACAATAAAAAAAGAAATTTTAGATATTTTTCTTGCTCTTTCTCTTGAAGAAGAAATTGAAGGAAAACAGAGAATTTTCTATCTTAACAGCTATAAGAAAAGAAAAAAAATTGTTGATTCATTAAATGAATTGGATAGTGTTCTTACAATTCTCCCGGCAAGAAGAAAAAAATATGACATTATAAAAAGAACTTTTGAAAATTACTTTCTTGAAGACGGATGCGTAATAATTGAACTGGAAAATGGAACTTTAAAAATTTCTCAATTATAAGGTATAATTCAAAAAAGTAGTGTCAAAAAATAGATGAAAAAGAGATGAAATCGCCCCTCACCTATACCCTCTCCCCATAGGGGAGAGGGCGAGAGTGAGGGGGAAATTAACAGATAACAAAAATTTTGGCAGAACCTTCAACAAAGTAAGGAGAAAAAAATGGTAATGGATAAAATTGAAAAAATAAAAGAAGCAGAAGAAAATGCAGAAGATATAATAAAAAGAGCGGAAGAAGAAGGAATAAAAATAAAAGAGAACATACAGGATATGGAAGAGAAATTCAGACAGGAAAAAGAGAAATTATTAAAAAAAGAAATTGAAAACTATAAAGAAGCAAAAGAGAAAGAAAAAGAACAAGAGTTAAAAAAAATAGAAGATATGACTAATAAAATGATAGAAGACATAAAAAAGTCAACAGAAAATAAAATTGATAAAGTAATAGAAGATGCATTGAAAACACTTAAAGATGAAGTTTTCATGCACTGATAACTTTGTTTCTCCCCATTTCTTTTGCCTTATATAAATAATCATCTGCTTTTTTTAATAATTCATCGGGAATTAAAGCATCATCAGGAAAAGTAGCAACTCCAAAACTTACAGTTAAATCACCATTTGGCTGGTTTTTCTCATAAGGGAACTTATATTCTTCTATTTTTTTTCTTAATTTTTCACAAACCTTTATTGCATTTTCTTTTTCTGTATCAGGGAAAATAATTACAAATTCTTCTCCTCCATATCTTGCAACAATATCACCACCTTTTACTCCATTTTTAATTATCTCTGCAACATTTTTTAAAACAATATCACCCATTGGGTGGCCATTTGTATCATTATAATATTTAAAATAATCAATATCACATATACATAAAGAAAATTTTTTTTGTTCTGCCTTTGCTTTTAAAAAAATTTCCTCTAATTTTGTTTCAAAAAATCTTCTATTGTAAAGAGATGTTAATGAGTCAGTAATTGAAAGAATTTTTGTTTTCTCAAATAATTCAGCATTTTCAATTACCAAAGATGTTGGAGCAGATACCATTCTTAAAAGTCCCAACTCTTTAAGAGTAAATTTCCTATTATTTTTCGAAAAAACACCAAGAACTCCTGAAACAACTTTTCTTGTATAAAATGGAGTGAGTATAAAAGATGTAATTCCTTTATTACTTAAATTTTTATACATAATAAAAGAAGATGTATTGTTTATGAGAAGTGGTTTGTTTTTTATACTTATTTCTTCCAATTCTTCTAATTCAATTATATCCTCCCCTATTACTTTTTTTAAAAATCTACCTCCAAATAAATAAATTACCACAATTTCATCCTTAAATATACTTTTTACTGATTCAGCAATTTTTTCAATAACTTCTTCAACTTTTAATTCTTCTGTTTCTAATAGAGACATAATTGTTGTTAGAAGTATTCCTTCTAATTGGTAATCACCTAAAGACAGGTTTAATTTTGAGATCTCTATTTGTAAATTTCTTATGTTGTCTAAAAGTTGGAATGAATAAAATACTTCAATAATAATAAAAACAGAAAAAGAAATATCAAAAGAAATGAGATAAAAAATTGAGGAAAATGTTTCTCCAAGAGTAAAAGTAATATTTATGTAAAAAAGGAAAACTAAAAGAAGAAAAATTATAAAATTTCTAAATTTTTTCATTTAACACTTTTTTTACCTTCTCAACTATTAAAGCAAAATCATCTGGCTGGTAAAAAGCAATTTCGGATAATGACTTTCTATTAAGATTGATACCAACTTTTTTTATACCATTAATGAATGCACTATAAGAAATATTATGCATCTGACAGGCAGCAGAAATTCTTTTTATCCATAATCTTCTGAAATTCCCTTTTTTCTTTTTTCTATCATTGAAAGCATATGTCAATCCCTTCTCACTGAATTCTTTTGCTCTTCTATAACTTTTTGACCTGAGTTGTTTATATCCCTTTGCTCTTTTAAGAACTTTTTTTCTTCTTTTTCTGGAATTAGGTGCATTTTTTGTTCTTGGCATATAATTCTCCTATTTATACGGTAATAACTTTTTTATTGTTTTTACATCTCCCTTATTTTTTAGTTGTTGAATTTTTTTAATTCTTTTTTTCCTCTTTCTGCTTTTATTTGAGAGAAGATGACTTCCTCCTGCTCCATAATGCATAACCTTACCTGTTCCTGTAATTTTAAACCTTTTAGCAACTGATTTTTTTGTTTTCAATTTTGGCATACCCACTCCTTTTAAAGAGGAATAAAAGTCACACTTAACCTATTTCCTTCCATTTTGGGACTCATTTCTACCTTTCCAATATCTCTTAAATCATTTGTTAATTTTTCAAGTAATTCATATCCTTTTTCCTTATGTAAAATTGCCCTTCCTTTAAAAAATATAATAACCCTTACCCTATTTCCTTCTTTTAAAAAATTCTCAATATGTTGTTTTTTAAACTTATAATCATGCTCACTTGTTCCTGGTGTAAATCTTATTTCTTTTACTTCAATTCCTTTTTGTTTTTTCTTTATTTCTTTTTCTTTCTTTTTCTGTTCATAAAGGAATTTCTTAAAATCTATAATCCTACAAACCGGTGGGTTAGCATTTGGAACAATTTCAACAACATCCAAATTCATCTCATTTGCTATCTTTATTGCTTCATCTCTACTAACAATTCCAAATTGCTTCCCATCACTTCCAATAAGATTAACCTTTGGAGCACTTATTTTATAATTTACTCTATACCTTTTATCCTGAAATCTATCCTTTCTGATATCTTACTCCCTTTTACTATTTATTTAATTTACAATTCATTAGAAGATAAACTACCCTCTAACCCTACATCTCTTTCATGTCCACTAAAACAAGAAACACTCTCCACTTTATGAAAGAGTAAATTCTTTCTGTCTTTTTGTACCTTGTCTAACAAACTTTACTAACTTATATTTAATTTTCCTATTTAATTATATATAAATTTTACAATATTGTAAATATCAAAACAATTTTTTCTCAATTTCATTTTTAAAGTTCTCTTCAATTTCTTTAAGTGTGAAATTCCCAAGCATACCTTTTTGGTGTTTTCTTAATGCAAAATTGCCTGTTTGGATTTCTTTATCCCCAACTATAAGCATATATGGAATTTTTTCATCTTCAGCATCTTTTATTTTTTTTGTAATTTTCTCGTTTCTTAAATCAACTGATACCCTGAAATTTTCAGATAGTTTTTCTTCTATTGTTTCTGAAAATTGATTATGTTTTTCTGTAATTGGCAATATTCTCAATTGTTCAGGCGCAAGCCATAATGGAAAATTTCCTTTATAATGTTCAATAAGAACTCCAAAAAATCTTTCAAGAGAACCAAGTATTGCTCTATGTATTAAAATAGGTGTTTTTTCTTTTCCATCTTCATCAATAAATTTTATTTCAAATTTTTCAGGAATATTAAAATCAACCTGGATTGTTGAACATTGCCATTGTCTTCCTAAACAATCATTTATTTTTATATCTATTTTTGGACCATAAAAAACACCTTCACCAGGGTCAATTTCATAATTTATTCCTTTCTCTTTTAATGATTTTTCAAGTGTTTTCGTTGCTAATTCCCAATTCTCTATTGTTCCTACAAACTTCTCTGGTCTTGTTGAGAGAAAAACACTAAAATCAGAAAATCCAAAACTTTTAAGAAAGAAAAAAGCAAGGTCTAAAATTTCCTTTATTTCATTTTCCAATTGTTTATCTGTACAGAAAATATGGGCATCATCCTGAGTAAAACCTCTTACTCTCAAAAGTCCATGTAAAACACCCTGTTTTTCATATCTATAAACAGTTCCCAATTCAGCCCACCTTAAAGGAAGTTCTTTATAACTTCTTGTTTTTGTCTGATAAATAATTATATGAAATGGACAATTCATTGGTTTTAATTGAAATTTTTTATTTTCATCCATATACATTACAGGAAACATATAGTCCTTATAAAAAGAATAATGCCCTGACTTTTCCCATAAAGTAGAATCTGCTATATGTGGTGTATAAAGAAGTTGATAACCATTTTTCAGATGAATTTCTTTCCAGAAATCTTCAATTGTTTTTCTAATAATTGCCCCTTTTGGATGCCAGAAAATAAGACCTGACCCATATTCAGGATGTATACTGAAAAGGGATAGTTTCTGCCCTAAAACTCTGTGGTCTCTTTCTTTTGCTTCTTTTAAAAAATTGAGATAATTTTTTAGTTCTTCTTCTGTTTTGAAAGAAATACCATAAATCCTTTGCATACTTTCCCTATTTTCATCTCCTTTCCAATATGAAGAAGCAATGGAAAGAAGTTTAAAAAATTTCACTTCTCCTGTGGATTCAAGATGAGGTCCACGACATAAATCAATAAATTCACCCTGCTTATAAAAAGAGAAAATATTTTCCTGTATTTCTTCTAAAAGTTCAGATTTAAATGGCTCATCTTTTAGAAATTCCTTTGCCTGTTGCTTATTCATTTCAATTCTTTCAATTTTATAATTTTCCTTTATAATTTTCTTCATCTCTTTTTCAATTTCTTCTATATCCTTTGGTGTAAATGGTTTTTCTCTATAAAAATCATAATAAAAACCATTTTCAATTGAAGGTCCTATCCCTAATTTAACTTCCGGGAATAATCTTTTAACTGCTTGAGCCATTATATGAGATGTTGTATGCCAGTATTTTTTATAAAATTCTTTTTCCATTTGTTTAAATTTTAAAGGGCATTTCATATTTAAGTTGCATTAAAGTATTTAAACCTTAAAAAAATTTTTTTCGCTATTGTTACAGAAGATGAAAATTTTTATTATTTCCTTCCTTTATAAACCAATTAAATGCCCTTATCTTAACATTTAAAATCCCCCCTCATCTTAATCTTCTCCCCGATGGGGAGAAGGAAATATATCATCCTCTTTTTTCTCCTCTCCCTTGAGGGGAGAGGTTCGGGTGAGGGGAAAAATTTAAAAATCTCCACAACCTCCCGTTGTGCTTGGAAAAAACATCAAACACCAACTCTGAGGAACAAGGTAAGCAACTTTAGTCGGTTTGAACCCAAAAGGTTCAACTCCCTTACAAAGTTAGAATACTTAGCGGGGCCGACGGGGTTTGAACCCGCGCCGTCGCTTTCGCTCCTGGGACAGGGGCGCTTCCCCTTTCCCAACGATACCCCCACTACGAATTGCTTTATTAGATTATTATAAATATGGGAAAATGTCTTTTCCCATACCCTTTTGGTCGCGGGAGTTATTTTCCTCTCCTCTACTTTCCAAATTTCCTTGCTTTTACATAATTAGCGGGGCCGACGGGGTTTGAACCCGCGACCTCCAGATCGACAGTCTGGCATTCTAATCCGCTGAACTACGGCCCCTTTGTTCAGGAATTATAATACAATAAAAAGATGTCTTTTGTCAATAACACATCTTATTTAAAAAAATTAAGCAATAATAAAAGTTTTTTAAATTCCTGTTTTGAAGTTATAATAATATTCAACATGATTTGTTAATTAAAAGACATAAAGGTAGTGTTAAAAAATTAGATAAAAAAGAGGGGAAATGCTCTCTTCCTTTTTTCCTCTCCCCTGTGCCTGTCCGCCGAGTATTGTGGCGGAGGGAGAAGATAGATGAGGGGGAGGGATATAAATACTTATAAACACCTTAAAAGATAAAGAAAAGAATTATAAAAGATATTAGGTAATTTTGGCAGTACCATAATAAAAAAGGAGTAAAAAATGAAATGGAGTAATTATTTTATACCAACTTTAAAAGAAGTCCCAAAAGAAGCAGAAAGTATAAGTCATAAACTTATGTTGAGAGGTGGATTTATTGATAAAGTTTCTTCTGGCGTTTATACATATCTTCCACTTGGGTACAGGGTTTTAAGAAAAGTTGAAAATATCATTAGGCAAGAAATGAATAAAAGTGGAGGAATTGAAATTTTAATGCCTTCACTTCAACCATCTTCTTTATGGAAAGAAAGTGGAAGATACGGGAAAATGGGAAAAGATATGATTAAATTTATTGACAGAAGCGAAAGAGAAATGATTTTTGGTCCAACTCATGAAGAAATTATAACTGACCTTGTTAGAAGACATATAAAAAGTTGGAAACAACTTCCCCTGTTGCTTTATCAAATTCAGACAAAATTCAGAGATGAAATAAGACCAAGATTTGGAATTATAAGAGCAAGAGAATTTTTAATGAAAGATGCTTATAGTTTTGATATTGATGAGGTTGGCTTGGACATTTCATATGAAAAAATGAAAGAAGCATATATAAGGATTTTTTCAAGATGTGGTCTTAAAACAAATATAAGAACTGCTGATTCAGGAGTTATAGGAGGAAAATTTTCAGAAGAATTTGTGGCAGAAGGGGACTTAAATGAACTTGAAGTAGGACATATTTTTAAATTAGGGACTGATTATAGCAGGTCAATGAAAGCAAATTTTGTAGATAGAGATGGAAAAGAAAAACCAATTGTAATGGGATGTTATGGAATAGGAGTAAGTAGAATAATTGCTGCGGCAATAGAGGGAAGTTATGATGAAAAAGGTATTATCTGGCCTATATCAATTGCTCCATTTAAAGTAATTATAATCCCACTTATTGCCCAAACAGATGTCAAAGAAACATCAGAAAAGATTTATCAGGATTTTCCTAATAAAAAGAATGTTTTATTTGATGATAGAGATGAAACAGCAGGAGTAAAATTGACAGATGCAGAACTTATTGGGATACCTATAATGATTGTTTTAGGAAAAAAATTAAAAGAAGGGAAAGTTGAAGTAAGAGAAAGAAAAGAAAAAACATATCAAGAAGTTGATGTTGAAAATGTTGTTGAATATATAAGTGATTTAGTAAAAAGTAATTGTAAGTAAATGTAATAATTCTGAATAATGTCAAAAAATGCATGAGAAATGGATAAAAGAGAAAGGCGTTTTTGTATTCTTGTAGTATCTGTTGGATACACTACGAGGACAACTTTTCCTTACTAATTTTTTACTACATCAGTTGGTTTCTCAAAGAAAGAAATTATTTTGCTTATTTGTTTCTTTGAGTTAGAAGTCCTCATTTTTTATATGGATTTTTTTATGAGGCAATTCGGGGTATTGACAAGTCAAGTTCGCTACTCAAAAATGAAAAAACCTTATTTCATACGGGTTTCTGCAAATATGTAGTGAAATGTAGTGAACAAATTAAAATCTCTTTAACCCATTTATTTACAAGTGTTTTCATAATTGCCCAAAATGAAATGGCAAAGTTGACTTGACAAAATAAAAGAGTTGTTATATAAATAAAGTGAAGAAGAAATTCCTCTCCATCTTTCCGTCTACAAAGATGGCGGGCAGGACTTAAAAAGGGAAAGAGTTTGGAGAGAAGAAAAGACACTGGGAATTAAGAATAGACAACTCTGCCAGTAAAATGCTCTTAGACACTGAATGAGGTAATGTAGGAATAGGACACAGATAAATCGGTGAGACAGGAAGAAATGAGAGGGTAAGGCTAAGAGCAAAAGAGAAGAAATTAAAGAGTATAAAGATATTTGAAAAATTAAAAGAAAATATAAATATAAATAAATCTTGACAGATTTATTAAGATAGGAGGTGATAGAAATGAATAGAGGGAGAGCGCGTATTTCAGCGTCCACCGCGTCTTGTGGCGGAGGGTTTACTCTAATAGAATTGCTTGTGGTAATTGCGATAATAGCGATTTTGGCAGCGATGTTACTACCGGCACTCAGTCAGGCAAGGGAAAAGGCAAGACAGTCAGTATGTATGAGTAATTTAAAACAGATAGGATATGCCTTTTTAATGTATTGTGATGATTATGATGGATATACCCCTCCTAACAGAGTTGGGATGACTTCTAATTGCTGGTTCAGTTTAATAAGTAGAATTACTTATAAACCGGGAACACCTACAACATGGGAACCCTTAAAACCGGCAATTCCATTCACAACATTTAGGTGCCCATCTGCTTTACAAACAGGATATTATGACTGGTATCCATTTTATAAAGTTGGATATGCTTATAATAGTGGAGCAGCTAATAAGAAAGTTTCTCGAAATCCAACTCCTACTAAAACTCCAATTGTATTTGATGGAAAAAGTTTATATGGTGATGGATATTATGGATACACTGATCTTGGAAAATATGCGGTTTATACAAGACACTCTGGGGGAATGAATTTACTGTTTCTTGATGGCCATGTTGAATGGATTCCAGATAGTTATTGGCCAAGAACAGGAATCGGGACAACATGGGCAGGTTTTCGCTGGAGATGGTGAATTACAGAAATAAACAATTTACTTTTTGTAGAGGAAAGAAAAAAAATGCGACAAAGTTTTAAATTTGTGATTTATCTTGTTTTATTTACACCTATTTTACTTTTTTCTGAGGCAAATATTAGTCAAGAGAATTTAATAAAAAAACAAAAATTAATTCTAAAAGGGAAAGAACAGAAAAGTTTTAATTTTAATGTTTCTAATCCTGATGGTTATACTGTTTTATGGATAAAGGGTAGATTTAATATAGAAAGGGGAGAAGGATGGGGGGACTATGGACTTCAAGTTTCAATAAATAAAAAATCAATTTCAGAAAAGAAGTTAATAAACAAAAAATTAATTCTAATAAATTCTGCTTATATTGGACAAAGACCAACAAATTTATTTTCTGAAGACAAAGATGCATGGTTTTTAAGATTTGATAGTGACTACTCCCCTTATAATTCAGAAGTAAATGGAGACCCATATAATCGTATTTCAAGTTTTAGTAATGCAAATACTTCATGGAATAAATATGAATTTGAAAATGCATATTATGTCTATGCTTTCAATATATCAGATTATATTATTAAGGGTATAAATGAGATAAGTTTTAGAAATATCAATGAAATTTACTCTATTGAAATGTCATTTACACTGGAAAAATTTTCTGAACCGCTTTTATTTTTTACACATGTTTCAGATAGAATTATTTTTCCTTGTAGTTTTCCAAGAGAAGAAGAATGTAATGTAAAAATTGAAAAAGTATGCACTCCTGGAGAAATTATTCCTATAACCCTTTCTTTAAGAAATGAAAGTGAAGAAAATATAATTTTTGATATTATTACAACACCATTAGAAAGCCCTGACAATAAATTTATCCCAAAAGAAAACATAGAAGTTTTTGTCCTGACTTTTTCACCAACAAAAAGTACTATATATGAATTTATAAATCCAACTGGTGAAATTCTTCATCCAGATATTCTAAATCCATCTAATAAATGGGAGGTCAAAGCAAAAAGTTCATCTTCCTTATGGTTAAGGATAAAAATTCCTCAAGATATTTCATCTACAGATTGGACAGGGAAAGTAATATTGAAATCCGGTGATAAAGAAATATATATTCCAATAAAAGTTAAAATTTTACCATTTGAACTTTCTCAAGTAGATACTATTTTTGGGCTCTGGGATAATAAATTACCAGGGGCATTTGATAATTTAACATCAAAAAGAATAGAGGACTTAAAAAATCATGGTATTAACAGTATTACAACAGACCCATGGACATCTCCAATTACAATTAAGAAAAATCAAGATGAAATTTTAGTAGATACTTCAAGATTGAAAAAGACATTACAAGTATATAAAACAGAAGGACTTAATACTACTGGACCATTTCCTTATGGAACATTAGAACCAGTATTTAACCAGATAAAAACAATTTCTGGGCAAGAGATAGAAACTCCTGAATATCAAAATGTTGTTGATATTGTTTTAAAAGAAATAATGAGTTTAGCAGATGAGTTAGGAATGAAATTATATTTTCATCCAACTGATGAACCAGATGTTCACCCTGATTGTATTGAAAATTATGAAAAACTACTTAAATGTATAAAAAAAGCCAATGGCAAAATTTGGTCAAACAATACTGTTGCTGGATTTCGTAAGTGGTATCAACTGATAGATATAAATTGTGTAGTAGGCGGTATAGAAGATGCATTAAAAGAAGAAAACTATACAAATTTCTTTTTTCCTCAATGGGGTTCAGTAGAACCAGAGTGGGTAAAAGCCAATATAAATAAAATGCATATTCAAACACAAGTAAGAAGCACAATGCCTTATGAAATAAGAAAAAAGTATGGAATATATCTTTATTATACAGGTTGTAAAGGAATTTGGGGATTTGCTTATAATTGGGGGACTTCTAACTGGTATATTGCCTGGCCGTTTTTAAATGATGAAGGCAAAATGTACTCTACAATTGGATGGGAAATGTTAAGAGAAGGAATTACTGATTATAAATATTTAAAAACACTTGAAGATATTTTAAGTAAAAAAATTGGGGAGAAAAAGGCGAGAGAAAAAGTAATTAGTTTATTACCTCCATTTACTTCTATTTTAACTATTTCAAATGAATATTTTTCTATAATAAGGGAAAAAATCATAAATGAAATTTTAAAAGAAAAGGAGAAGTAATGAATAAAAAAATTTTATTAGTATTTTTGATATTTTGTTTGTCTCATTTAATTTATTCAGAAGAAAAAATGATAAATTTTGCGAAAGAAGAAGGTGTTTCTTATAAAGTATCTGTTGGACACTATTTTGATGTTCCGCAATATGGGAAAAAGAGAGATAATGATTTAATAAGATATAGGGTGGGAATTGTTGAAGGAAATATTATAAAAGATAAAGAAGGGAAGGTTATAGGAGAAATTATAAATAATAAAGATGGAGTTATTGAAATAGATTTTAAAGAAAAAAAAGGATATATTAAGTTTTCAATTGAAAAAAGTTCTGATAAAATTTCAAATTTAGGAAAGCAGGAATTAAACATATTAGATGAAAAAAATAATGTTATTGGAAAAGCAAGTATTAAAAAGGATGGGGAAATAGATAAAATTTATTATATAGTCAATGAAGATGGAGATTTTGAAGAAAGGAAGGGATTACTAACTGATGGGAGGGATTCTTATGCCCCTAATACAGGGCTTTGTTATGTGTTTTGGAGAGTTCCTGGTGATGATTCATTTATAACAATAGATTTTGATTTAAAAAAGCCAAGAAAAATAACAAATGTAGTACTTAAAGGTCAAAATCTTTCTCCCATGTTTGGTGTAAGTAAATCTGTTTTATATTCTAGTAAAGATGGCATTGTATATGAGATAAAAAAAGTTATAGAAAAAGTTGAACCACCAAAAACAGTTAATTGGAATATTGAATTTACTGACCTTAATATAAATGAAAGATATATTAGAATAACGACATGGGCATTAGAAAATAAATGGTTAAATTTAACGGAGGTAGAAATTTTTGGGAAAGAATAAACTTTTTTTAATAATTACATTCATTTACTTCTATTTTAACTATTTCAAATGAGGATTTTTTTATAATAAGGGAAAAAATCATAAATGAAATTTTAAAAGAAAAGGAGAAATAATGAATAAAAAAATTTTATTAGTATTTTTGATATTTTGTTTGTCTCATTTAATTTATAAGTCATTATGTTGTCAGGTAAGTTTTGAAAGGAATTTGGTGGAGCCAGTTATTATGGAAAATAATTTTTTGAAATTGACTATTGATAAAGCAAGAGGTGGAGTGATTCGTAGTATTGTTTTTAAACCAGCACAAAGAGAATTAACAGAGGAATTTTTTACAGGTAAATATTGGGCTGGTGGTATTGCTGAAGACCGACTTGCTGGGCAGGGTTATCCAGAAGGTGAGATTAATCAAGCAAAATATGAAGGGGAGTTAAAAAGGGAAGGCGATAAACAAATTTTTACTCTTTCTTATTTATCAAAAAGTGATAAAAATAAAGATATAGAATTTATAAAAAAGTATATATTGAAAGATAATGAGACAAGAGTTGCAATAGTATGGGAAATTATAAATCATAGGAAGGAAAAAATTTCATTAACACCTTGGGTTCATAATATTGTAGATAGAAAATTATCTTTTACTTGTTTACCACAATTAGATGGAATTAAGTATATAAAACCATCTGCTGATAAATTTGTTGATGTTGTAAGAAACTGGATAGGTGCTTATAGTGATAACTTTTTTCTTTATTTTACCCCGAAATATTGTGATATTACAAAATACTATTACTGCTATTGGAATAGTTATCATAGTATAGAATGGTCTTATAATACGATAAATTTAGCACCAGGTGAAAAATGGGAAACATTGTATTATGTTGGAATTATTCCTCAAGTTTCAAAAGTTGGGTGGGTTTCACCAGAAATAGTTTCTGGGTATCAATGGCAGGAAAACAATTTAATAGTTGAATTAGCATCTCCAATAAATTTAGGAGAAGTAGAAATCATTTTCACATTATTTAACAAAGATAATTTGGAAAAAGGAGAGATTCTTAAAAAAACAAAAGAAATAATTTTGGCAGGAAATAATCCATTAGAAATTTCTCTCCAAATTCCAGAAAATTTTTCAGAAGGTAAATTGGAAATAGTGTTTAATCAAAATAACAAAGAGATAAAGTTAGGTGAAACTATTGAAAGTGAAGAAAATAAAATTATATTTCCTTTGAAAAAAGGTATTTCATTTGAGGATGTTTCATTATCTGAATGGAAAAAAACAAGGAAAGGATTTATTACAAGAGAAAAAGGGTATCAAGGGGGTTATTTAATTAAAAAGACATCCGGAATATCTATATGGGAAGTAGATACTCAGGAAAAGGTATTCAAAGATGATATACTAACTCCTATTGGGGAAAAAGAACAATTGGAGATATATGGTGCTAAAAGAGAAAGAGTAGCTTTTCAAATAGTAATTAGAAATAATTCTTCAGAAAATAAATTGGTAAAAATTGATATAAATCCTTTTATATCAGGAAAAGACAAAATTGGCTTAAAAGAAATAGAAATATATAAAGTAGGGTATGTAAGAACATATACTCCATCGGGATTAAGTGCAAATATTCCTATTGGTTTGTATCCAGACCCATTAATTTCTGAATCTTCTTTTTCAGTTGAACCAAAAACAAATATACCAGTTTGGGTTATTGTAAATATTCCAAAAAATATTAATTCAGGAATTTATAAATCCTCTTTAAGTGTAAAAATTGGGAAGAATCAAGTAATAAAAACACCTGTAAAACTTAAAATTTTTGATTTTGTTTTACCAGAAAAACCATATTTAAAGACTGATTTTGGTTGTTGGTTTTTATCAGAGAATTTATTGAAAGAAATAGGATTTCAAGGGAGCTCAAAAAATTTTCAGCAATTATGTCAGGAAAATTATCTTAAACACAGAATTACACCAAGAGAAAAAAATATTCCATGGGATGGAGATGAAAATGAAATAATAAATGCTTTGAATTATTATAAAGAAAAAGAAATTACATCTTTGTATATACCATCTTTTTTAGTGAAGAATGAGATAAAATTTAAGGAAATTGTTAGAATTTTACAAAAAACAGGACTAACTGATATTGCTTTTGTTTATACTTATGATGAGGCACCTGCTAATTTATATCCTAAGATTAAGGAGTTTTGTGAATATCTCCATAAAATAGAGCCCAAACTTAAATTTTTGGGAACAATATATGGAGATAATCCTGAATATCTTTTTGGACATGTTAATATCTGGTGTAGAGGACTTCAAAGGTCTGAATGGATAAGAAAGAGGATGCAGACAGGAGATGAGTTTTGGTCTGCTAATATAGGTTCTGCAAATATAGAGGCATCAAATTTTAATTTAAGAAAAGAATTTTGGCGCATTAAAAGTTATGGTTATTGTGGTTGTCTATACTGGAATTGTATTGGCGGTTATGGAAATGATAATCCATGGAAAGACCCTCTTGTTGCTGGCTCAAATGGAAATGCTCATTTTCTTTATCCAACAAAAACAAAGCCAATTAATACAATAAGGTGGGAAATGGTAGCTGCTGGGATAAACGATTTTGATTACATTTCTATTCTTGAAGATAAGGTTAAAAAAATAAAATTGGATGAAAAAAATAATAATGAATATTTAGATGCAGCAAATTTACTTCTAAATGAATTATTTCAAGATAATTTTGTAGAAAATAATATTACTTCACCAGAAATTTTAAAAACATATCGTTTGAAAATAGGATATTTAATAGAGAATTTGAAGTAAAGAACTCCTGAACTTTGGTCTGGGATTCTTTAAAAGCCCCATAACCTCAGTTGTTCATATGAACAACTGTGTTTCTCTATATTTGAAAACAAATTTATATTCTTGCTTTAATTCTTCCCTCATTCTTTCCCCCTATCCTTGGGCTATACCTTACCATATAAAGTAAAGGAGAATAAAAAAGAGAAGATGAAAGTACTTACTGGGATAGCAGCAAAGATGTTAAGGATAATGTTTATTGTATGTAAGGAAAAAACTTTATACAATCTAGAAGAAATTAAGAAGTTTTTTCATAAAGATAAAAGTGACAGGGTGAGATCGGTCAACATCCATAAGGCTGCGTATATCTGAGACACTGGGAATTAAGAATAGACCACTCTGCCAGTAAAATGCTCTTAGACACTGAATGAGGTAATGTAGGAATAGGACACAGATAAATCGGTAAGACAGGAAGAAATGAGAGGGTAAGGCTAAGAGCAAAAGAGAAGAAATTAAAGAGTGTAAAGATATTGAAAAACTAAAAGCAAATATAAATATAAAAAATCTTGACACATTTATTAAGAGAGGAAAGGAAATGGATAAAAGAGAAATAGAAGAAACACAAAAGCAAGTGGGGAATTGGGCATCTATTTGTTTTACAGATAAGCGACTTTTTCCTGCACCAGTTCAGTTAAAATTTATCAAGCAGGACTTTCCTGTAATAAAATTTGGTGAATTACCTATAAAAATTGGTGATAAATGTTTTGAGCATGGTTTAAGTACGCATGCTAATAGTGAAATCCTTGTTAATATCCCAAAAGGTGCAAAAGTTTTCAAATCATTTATTGGAGTTGGGATTGATGATACCTATGATAATAATTATAACAGTCAGCAGTTTATAGCAAGTGTTGTAGGTAGTATTGAAGGGAAAGACGAAGAATTGGTAAAAACACCTGTTTTAAAAAAAGGAGATAAACCATTTTTTATAGAAATTCCCCTTTCTTCTGTTCAACAAATAATCCTAAAGGTTAATTCTGTTTCTGGTGATTTATCCCATCCAAGAGCGGATTGGGCAGATGCACAGATAATCATGGAAGATGGAGAAGTTATATGGTTAGATGAATGTCAAAACAACTTTTTATTATTAGAAAGTGAAAATCCTCCTTTTTCATTTATTTATAATAATATTCCATCAAGTTCATTTATAAATAAATGGGAAAAACATATAGAAAAAGAAGAGAAGAATAGTTTTATATTTTACAAAATTTCCTGGATTGACCCAGAAACATCACTTTTAGTAAAAGTTGATGTTAAAGTTTTTAAGGATTTTCCTGGTATTGAATGGGTTGTTTATTTTGAGAACAAAGGGAGTAAAGATACACCAATTATTAAGGATATAAATGCTCTGGATATTTGTCTTGCCACTGGAAATCTTCATATAAATCCTATACTTCATCAATTACATGGTGATTCCTGTGATGAAAATACATTTCTTCCATTTGATACCTCTTTACCATTAAATGAAGAATTAAAAATATCCCCAACAGGAGGCCGTTCTTCATCAATAAGTGGATTCCCATTTATGAATTTTCAATATCTTCATCAGGGTGTATTTTTATCTATTGGTTGGACTGGTCAATGGGCAGTTAGTTTCAATCGTTCAAAAGACCAGAATTACGAAACACATATTAAAGCAGGAATGGAATTAACTCATTTGAAACTGCATCCGGGTGAAAAGATAAGGAGCCCTCGTATTTTATTGATGCAATGGAGACAGGATAGATGGGAAGCACATAATTTATTCAGGCAATTACTTCTTACTCATTATGTCCCAAGAATAGATGGTAAAATTCCTGAAATGCCAATAGTTCTTCAAACATTTGACCGTTATAGAACAAAACCTGGCTGGGCAACAGAAAAAGGGCAAATAGAAGCAGTGAAGGCAACTTATAAACTTGGTTGTGATGCATATTGGTTAGATGCTGCCTGGTTTGAAGGAGATTTCCCAAATGGAGTAGGAAATTGGTATCCCAAACCAAAAGAATTTCCAAATGGATTAAAACCTATAGCGATTTATGTCATAAATTAGGTATTAAATTTATTTTATGGGTTGAACCAGAAAGAGTTGCACAGAGGACACAGATAGATAAAGAACATCCTGAATGGGTTTTTGCTGGTGAAAGTTCTTGGGGGGATTATTTAAACTAAATAACCCAATTGCAAGAAAATGGTTGACAGACCTTCTTTGTAAGATAATAGATGAATTTGGAGTAGATGTATACCGGAATGATTTTAACATAGACCCATTACCTTTTTGGAGAAATAATGA
>Ga0116192_1000299_pt1 | contig 38920 bp, 38 predicted proteins | sample AD_UKC113_MetaG_FD_89876 | JGI IMG/M metagenome (GOLD analysis project Ga0116192, IMG submission 89876) | Active sludge microbial communities of municipal wastewater-treating anaerobic digesters from Hong Kong - AD_UKC113_MetaG | ecosystem: Engineered > Bioreactor > Anaerobic > Digestate...
ATGAAACCAGGAACAGTGTATCAGAGTGGAAAAAATTATTATCAAGTCACCAAAGATGGAAAAGGATTTGAACAATGTGTTCCAAAAAGTAATCGTAGCTTGGAAGCCGAATATAGGGGTATAGGTAGTTCAAGATTATGCAGTGGAAGACCTCAGCCAGCAAATAATTTTGCTGAACAAGCTATTGGTAATTTTTATATGCCAGCAAATTTGGTAAACGATAATTATGTAACATGGGGACATATTCCACCGAGATTACAAGATATTGCTACAAATTTTATAGAACGAAATCCAACATCAACATATGGTGATTATGTTATACATGTTAATCAAGCTACTGCGAATACACAAGAAGAACCAGTTGTATTAAATGAAAATGACTTTTATATACGTAGAGCACAACAATTAATAATAAATGGAAATCGTCAAAATGCACAAGTATATTTACCACCATCTGTTATTGGTACAGTATTATCAACCTTTGGTTCTAGAAGTTTAGAAAGAATTTTTGGAAATAATGCATTTACAAATGTTGTAAACACGTTAATACCGATGCAACAAGCAAATAATGTCAATTCTGGAACTTTACAATTAAATACAGCACCAAATCAACGTATTACTCATACAGTCGGTATTTTACAAGATTTAGCAAATGGTGTATCTCGTGGTTCTTTTAACCCTAATCCCAATGAAAATATACCTAGTTGGTTCAATAGAGTATATAATCATGTTAATGAATCTTATTTAAATGAAATAATACCAAATCGACCAGCAGGTTTTGATAATATATATAGACAACGAGTTGCACAAATGATGTTACGTTCACCACGTCTTTTACCTCAAGTACGACAATATCTAACATCTATCGCGGGTAATCAAGTAGTATTACCAAATTTTGTAGTAAATGCTGGTAATGGAAGTAGTGGAGATAGTAGTATACATACAGGAGGTTCATTTAGTGAAGGAAGTGGGGGAAGTGGAGGAAGCGGAGGAAGTAATTTTGGACAATTTGATAATGATGGATACTTTGAATTAGGAAGTATATTTTCCCAAGATTCTGGCTTTGGTCATTCTTTTGGTGGTTCTTTTCATCATGATGAATTATAATCAATATTTAAAAATTAAAGAGTAATTTTTAAATGTCACAACAGCAACAAGTTAATTTATTCAAAGTATTTATGGCACCAAATGTTTTGGAAAATATAAAACAAGTATTTGATAGTGGAAATATTACTCAAGGACCAATGGTTGAAAAATATGAACAAGCTCTCGCTACTTATATAGGAAATAAAAATATTGTTACAGTAAATTCAGCTACATCTGGTCTTACGTTAGCACTTAGATTATTAGATTTACCTATGAACACAAAGGTACTTTGTACTCCACTTACATGTACAGCGACAAATTGGCCAGTATTAGCAAATAATTTGGATATTAAATGGGTAGATGTTGATGTAAAAACATGTAATATGGATTTGAAAGATTTAAGAACTAAATTGGATGAAACGACTCGAGTTGTTTTATTTGTTCATTGGGGAGGATATCCTATAAATTTACATGAAATTGAAGATATCAAAACAGAATACAAAAATTTGTATGGAAAAGAATTGTATATCATAGAAGATTGTGCACATGCTTTTGGAGCTACATATAAATATAAAAAGATTGGAAATAGTAATAATATTTGTGTATTTTCGACACAAGCAATTAAACACCTGACGACAATAGATGGTGGATTTATTACATTTTCAAATGAAGAAATGACCAAAAGAGCTAAAAAATTGAGATGGTTTGGTATAGATAGAAATCAAAGAACAACCCCTGGAGGAGATTTTAGATTAGAACCAGATGTAGAAGAATGGGGTTATAAATTTCATATGAATGATGTAAATGCAGCAGTTGGTTTAGCTAATTTAGAATATGTAGATAAGAATTTAACTCAAATTAAAACTATTGCCAATTATTATAATCAAGAATTGAAAAATATACAAGGAGTAGAGTTACTTGAAACTGCATACGGTGCATCACCATCTTATTGGATTTATACTATTAAAATTGTAGATAAATATAATTTTATGAAATTTATGAAAGAACGTGGAATTATTTGTAGTCAAGTTCATAATAGAAATGATGGACATTCATGTGTTAAAATGTTTAAATCTGAATTACCACAATTAGATATTCTTGAAAAATCTATTGTATGTATACCATGTGGATGGTGGATAGATATGTCAACTGCTTATACGATAGTGAGTTATATAAAAGAATGGTGTAAAAAAAAAGCGTCAATAATTAGAGAAATTGAGAATAGAGATTGGAATAATGATTTTTTAAAAGTATTGTGTCAATTAAATCATCAAGTGTATAATAATTATACGTTAGAAACATTTCAAGAGAAATTAAAAATTTTTAAACAATTGGGTCATCATATTTATGTAGCTGAAATACAAGATGAACAAGGAAATAATAAAATTATAGGCACTATAAAGTTGATTATAGAACCAAAATTTTACGATTCAGTTGGACATATAGAGGATGTAGTTGTAGATAAAAATTATAATGGTATGCAAATAGGTAAAAAGTTGGTAAAGTATGCAACTCTAATAGCATTTGAAAAATACAATTGTTATAAAGTGGTATTAAATGTGAGTGAAGGAATTAAAAAATTTTATGAAAAATGTGATTATGAATTGGATGAATATAATACATCATATACATATAGAATGCAAAAAATGAAACAAAATTTCTAATAAATATACAATATGAAATAAATCATGAATGAAATCGTGTGGAATATAAGATGTCGTCCATTATTTTTTGCACAACGAGTTGATTGGCCAAGAGATTTAATAGTACCAGTAGAGTTGGATGAAAAGGGTGTTAAACGACATATAAAAGTAGATGGAGATTTGTTAGGACATTTTTTATATGCTATATATAATTTTTATAATGCGCCTATAAATGTAGATGATTTGATTCACCATCTAGATGAAGGATTGAATAAAAAGTGTAAAGAACTTTTAGAAAGTGATGAAAATGTGTGTTGGGCGGATTTAATGGGTGATAGAATATGGTTTGGTGGAGTTAATGGGAATGAATTGAAATTGATTGAATAAATTTAAAATTAACTTTTATAAAAGTGTAAACTTTTATAAAAATTTAAATAAATGGCGCCACAACAAAAGTATAAAATGTTACCAGATAATACAGATTTATTAAGACATCCAGGATGGGAAACTACTTCAGATACAGAAGGTTGTGTTAATGGATATCATATATTTTTCAGTTATAATACATTAAATTATATAAAAAGTAAATTGGACGAATTGTTAAAAAATATTGTTGAAAGACCGATAAAAGTTACTGAAAATGTGATACGTAATGTTATGGAAAATATTTATATTCATAACGCACCCCAAGCTATAGGAGATATATATTCTCGTTATCATATGGCAGGTTCTGATTTAGATTGTAAAAGAACATTTGATGTGAATAAAATGGTTCAAGAAGTTATTGAAGTTATATATAATTATATAAAGAATGAATATGAAATGGCCAAATGTAATAGAGAAATGACCCCATGGAATGCTTTATATGGAACATTTAATGAACATGGTCTATTGGCACATCCACCAATTAAACTTTTAGAAAAACGACCACAACCTATGCAATTTAATATGCGCTACTAAATTTTCAATTTAAATTCTTTTTGTATAACTTGAATTTAAATTGTATCTATTTATTCCTTCTTGACGAAATGTGGTTGGATACGAGTTTGAATCATAAAATATTGAAGTGGTTCAGTTTCCTTGGCAGGGTCATAATTCAAAAGCTTTTGAAGAGTTGCATCTACTCGAATCTCACGACGGTTGTCCGGATTTTGAAGATTGTGTTCATCGATATACTTACAAATAGCACGAGTAACTTCGACACGACTCTTCTTTTCATCTGATGCACAACCCAAGAATTGAGCAAGTTCTGGACTCAAATCGAGTGGCTTAAGGAAACCATTACGATTCTTATCGATATTAATTTGTTTACGAGGAGGCTTTGAACGAGCAAGTTTATCAATTGGCTTCTTGAGGGAATTTAAATTACGAGCGAGTTCATTAAGAGTTGCAACACTCTCTCTATCTTTACGGGACTTGGCATTTTGAGCTTCCGTCTTCAAACGTTGAATAGCGGTAGTCAATACAGATACAACATCTTCAGAAGTAGTCAATTGCTTTTTAACATCCTCTTGAACTTGTTCGACAACTGGTGTAGATTCTGTGACTGGAGTAGGTGCAGCTGCCTTCTTAGGAACCTTCTTGGGCGCTTCGACTGGAGTAACGACGGGAGCTGGAGTTTGAACAGTAGGTTGTGCTACCTTCTTAGTGGAGGTAGTGCGGGAGGTAACTTTGGATGATGAAACTTTAGATGACATTCTGATTTATACCTAGTTCTTCTTTCTTTAAATCAAAATATCTCAAAAAATAAAAATGAAATTAAATTTAAGCATAAAAAAACAAAAATAACAATGTCGTTTATCCAACAGTATAAAACTCTCACAACTATTGACGAATTTGATGTCAATAATCTTGTTTTTGATAAGCCTCGTGATGAGGAAGTAGGTGGAAATAAAAATATCAAAGGAAAGAGAATCAAGATTGGTATTATGAAAAATGGAAAAGTATCTGAATTAATTATTCCAACAGAAAGATTGTATTCTCATGCAGGTATTTCTGTAATGGAACCATTTGGTAAAAAAGGTTCAGGCGAAGTAATTGGATATAATGTACCAATTTCTTTATATTCACGAGAAAATGATTTAGATGGTCGTGATAGAAAATTTGTTGAAATTTTTAGACAAATTATTGATAAATCTAAGGAACATACAGTTGATATTAAAAAATTATTGGGTAAAAATCATCTTACAAAAGATTTTTTGTGGAAATGGGATAATGTTCTATATGAAAAGAAGGATGAATCTGGTGAACCAGCTAATGATTATGGCCCAATGTATTATGCAAAATTGATGTACAGTAAAGAACGAGGTACATTGGCGACAAAGTTGGTTGATACATATGGAAATCCATTGTCATTAGATAGTGTATTAAACAAGTCTTGTAATATAATTTCTTGTTTGAAATTCGAATCTATCTATTCAAATAGTAATGGTGAATCTCTTCAAATTAAATTAGTTGAAGCGATTGTTGATGTAAAAACAAATGAAAATTCACACAATTTATTATTGAATAAATTTTTAAAATCTGGTGGCGATGAAGCTCATTTTAATGAAGAACCGACAGAAGAACAAAATTTATTGGATACCGATGAAAAAGAAGAGGATGAAGAAGAAGAACATGTTTCGGAAGAAAATGGTGGAGATGATATTCCAGTATCAGATGGTGATACAGAAGACACACCATTATTAGAAGAACCAGTTCAAGAAGAACCTAAAAAGAAACCTGTTAAAAAGATTACAAAAAAATGAAATTAAATACTACACTACACAGTATAATGTAATTAATATATAAAATATGTTATCCACAATTATAGAAACAAATGTGAGATTAACATCTCATGATTTAAAAAAAACAAAATTAGAAAATATATTGAAAGAAAAATTAGATGAAATGTATTTAAAAAAATTTACAAAACAATATGGTTATGTTTTGGAAATTTTAGATTTTGATTATAGTAGTGATAATATATTATCTAGAATTAATCAAGATGTATTTGTAAAATGCAATGTAAAAGTTGTTTCAATTATACCTGAAATCGATAAAATATATTACGGTATAGTTAAATTTATCTATCCACAAGGCATTTTTATAAAATTATTAAATATATTTGACACATTAATTCCATTCGATTATTTAAATAAATCAGGTTATATATTTGATAATGGAACTTTTATAAATAAAGAATCAAAACACATTATATCTAAAGAAAGTATTGTAAATGTTAGTGTAATTGATATAAAATATGACAATAAAACATTTAATTGTATTGCTAAATTGCATCAATTTGACAAATAAAATTTATCTCCATATTTGAGTCTTTGATTTGGTCTATTAATTTTAAATTGTTCAGAAGGAGTTATTTTTAAATTTACCCAAGCTGTCATCAACGGATACGAATAAATTTTAGTATCATCTTTATAATTAGTTAGAGTATAATTTTCGTTAATCCGTAAATTATACTTTTCATATAACCATATAATTTCTTTTTTAATACATTTTTCCACAGAACAATTTAAATTTGTAAAATTATACTGTATATCTGTATCAAATTTATTAACATCTGTCGTCATGTCTAAAAATATCATTTGTGGTTCAACATATACTAATGATAATACATCTGCTGATTTTTGTATAACAGTATCTATAGCATTAGTCATACTATTTTCATTTATAAAATTGAGTAATTTCGTTGCACCTTCTTTAGTAATAACATAACATCCTGTACCTCCATAACTAAACGATAATGCATTATTAGCATTTACTTTATGAAAAGTAAGTTTATTAGAAATTTCTCCAGGATTTCGTTTAGTATATTGTAAACACATTATATCCCATTTTTGTATATTCATATTAATTAAACATTTTTCTAAAATATCTTCAAAACCGATACCATCTTTTAAAAATTTATCATTAAAGTAAATATCATCTTCAACAACCATTAAATATTTTTTACTATCTGGGTTATTAATATAATTGATTAAAATATTTATATGTGAAAGAGCACAACCAACTATACCACAACGATAATTGTAATCGTTTTTATCAAAAAGATGATATAATTGTGGATGAAGTGGAGTTGATAATGCATAACCATCTACAGCTGAAAATCTGGTTATATTTGTACTTAAATTGAGTGTAACTTGTTCAAAATTTTTCATACGTTCTGGTCTTCTATCTAAATTGACACAAACTATTTCCAATTCCTTTATAGGAGTGATTTTCCTTTCACCTGTAAATTGAACTTCATCATTAAGTACATAGGCATTAATACCATTTTTATCACTAGTTAATTTTCCTATATGTTTACAAACTAATCCAGGTAAAAAACAAGTTTTATATCCTTCTTTTACATAATTATAAGCATAATTCATTTCAAAATGCCATACATCTTCTTTGAATGGACCAAGCTTTTTAAATATTTCAGTCTTGGTTAAACCAGGTCTAAATGAAAAATGTGGCCAATATGCACAATTAGGTTGAAATCCCCATTTAGTATTAAATGTATCCATATCTTCTTTAGTAGGACAGAATTCATGTTCAAGATAATTTAGTTTCAATGATTGAGTAGTATATTTATGACCTCCTACTAATTTATCTTTTTCCAAAACTTCGCCATATGTATTATTCAATAAAGCTTGTTTAATTTCTTCTCTATCATAAAGTATATCAAAAAGATAGGTTAAGTAATTATCTTTATGGAAAAATTGCCAATCATCTTCTAAATGAAACAAATAATCAGTATTTACACGTTTTAACAACATATTGATACTACGAGCATGACCTTTTTGAGCTGGAGTTTTTTTGATAAAAGTTAAAAATGGATACAATCTTTTCATTTCATTATAATCTTCTTCACTGCTATTATCATCTATAACATACCATTTGTCAATTTCGTATTTCGTCAAATCTAAACAGCATTCTATAAATGAATTGATAGTTTTTTTGAACAAGTCTAATCTTTTACATGTAGTAGTTGTAATAGTAATAAGTGGATTATTTTTTGGTGTATTAAAATATTGAATTAATTTATCTACATTATCTTGATTATAACTAATATATTCATCTATTAATTTTAGAGCAGGAAATTTTAGATTGTAATCACATAAATCAGTAATCTCTTTATTTTGGGAGAAATATTGAACTTGTTTATACATATCTAATGATTGTTTATAATCACCTGTATAATAGGAAAAAAAGGCAAAATATTCTTTAAATACATCTAAATTTATTAATACGGGTATTTCACTATATTTTAAACATAATTCATAACCCTTTTCAAAATTATTTGTTGTTCTATAATTTGCCAATTCTAATAAAATATTCTTTCCAATTTCCATTTTTACATATAATACTATTTTTTAAAATTAAATAAATGTCCGAATCTATAGGTATCAGAGAAGGATGGATTGAAAAAGGTTGGACTGAAGAACAAATGATGGATAGAATTAAAGAATTGAATTTACCTGTCCCATGGTGTTCGTATCAACCATATGTAATGAATTTTTTACAAACACCTGATATGAATCAAAAAACACTTGAATTAGTTGAAGAATCTAGAAAAATTGGAAAAGAAGGTGAAGGTACCAATGCTTGGATAGCCGCGAGTAATTTATGGACTCCAAATAAACCAATTAATATAGTGTTTTCAAGTAATACTCATCAAGAATATGTCAAAGCTGTATTATTAAAATATCTACAACCAAATATTTCTATGCAATTAACTTTTCCAGGAGGTTCTAGTGGAGATATAATGATAAATGTTGCAAGTTTAGCTGGTCAAGGAGGTAATTCTGCTGTAGGTAGAACTGGTAGACAACAAACTGTTAATTTAGGAGCTGCAAATATGAATGGTGCTGATTTAAATACTACTCAAAAATTTCATTGGCCTAAATATACTGTATTACATGAATTTGGACATGCACTTGGCCTGTGGCACGAATGGAACAGAGAAATGTGTGGTAGAAATGGTGTTACATGTAGTGGTACACAAGATTCGTATTCAGTTATGAATTATCCCGCTGGTTCTCAAGGAGGAGCTAGTGATGCAAAACCGAGTCCAAATTGTATGGATACTTATTCACCCACTGATATCGAATGGTTGAATAAAGTATATGGCAAAGGACCTGGTGGTACACAACCCCCCCAACCACCATCTACTGGTAAACCAAGTACTCAAAAACCTCAACCAACGAATAAACCTCAACCTCCTCCCAAAACACAACCACCTAGACCACCACCTCCTATAATAACTCAAAAACCTAAACCACCACCTCCTATAATAACTCAAAAACCTAAACCACCTCCACCACCTCCAACACAACCACCTCCACCACCTCCAACACAACCACCTCCACCACCTCAAACACAACCACCAACTACAATCCCAGGTACAACAACACCAGGTACAACAACACCAGGTACAACAACACCAGGTACAACAACACCAGGTACTACAACCCCAGGTACTACAACCCCAGGTACTACAACCCCAGGTACTACAACCCCAGGTACTACAACCCCAGGTACTACAACCCCAGGTACTACAACACCAAGTATTTCAAATGTAAATATAAGTGGTTCAAATTTAAATACCATTATAATTATAGTTTCAGTTAGTGCAATCGTATTTATAGCTTTACTTGCTGCTATAGTGAAATTTAGTAAGAAAAATTAAAATTCAATTAAAAATTTTAATTTTTTAAAATGGAATGAAATAATTTTGCATAACGAACTAAATCGCTAGCATATACTTTATATATATAATTTATAGGAATAACTAATCTTGCATCAATTTCTGTACCTTTTTTAACCTTGGTAATTTTATAAAATTTATCCATATTAATTACATTTTTATCATCGTATATGTATATACCTAAAAGTAAACCTAAAGGAGATTTTTTAGTAGGAAAGGTAATTTTATCCAAGTTATTATACACTCTATAAAAATCAAATGGAATTATATTTAACTTTTCATGATATTTTAAAAAACGATAAGAATTGATTAATTGACGCAAGAAAAATTTATAATCACCTTCTATCAATTTTAATTTACGCATATTGTAAATATTTTCTATGGGTATATCAACCAATCCAAATTTAATTAAAGATATTTCTTCATCTTTATTCATTTGTTGAGATTCTAGAAATCCAACTTGAGTTAAAATTTCACTTGAATCGCTTTCATCATAACCCTTCATATTGTAATATAAATCAGTTAAATCATGTTCAGCTATATTATATTTTGATGATATGATACTTATATCAGGTTTTTTTTCCCATAAAGATAAAAGTTTTTCCAAATTTAAATTATACTTGTTTGCAATAATAGATAAAAATTTAGAATCCACATTCATAATTTATTATTCCTTTCTTTTAATTTATTTTCCAATATATCTGCACGTTGTTGTAAATCTTTTAATTTGTTTAATAATAATACATTTAATAATTCATAATTCACAGTGAAAGGAACTTGTTCCGAATCAACTGGTGCTAATTCTGGAATATATTTATATACATTTTCAGCTATTAAACCAAATGAATCGCATTTGTTATCTTTAAATTTAAACAATACTGGTTCTAAATTCAAAATACGATTTGAATATTCTTTAGACATAATTTGTATATCTTCTTTATATCTTAAAGAAGAAGATGATACACCAATTAGACCAGTATATGTATTATATGTTAATGTTGAACCTCCAGAAATTGTAGACATACCTGGTGTTATGGCAAATGTATTTGATGATAAACTAGTACCTGTACTTGAATTATATCCAAGACAAATAGAATAATCAGAAACACCAGTTGCACCTGCATTATTACCTATACATACTATATTAGTTCCAGTAGAGTTAATACTAGAACGACTTCCGATAGCTATACTATTTTGACCTTGAGAATTTTGTCCAGAATAATTTCCAATACAAATTGCACTAGTTCCTTGATTAGTTTGACCAGATGAATAACCTATAGCAATTGCATAATTACCTTGTGTATCATTTCCACTGTTATAACCTATAGATATTGCATATGAAGATTGATATTGTTGTCCACTATAAGAGCCTAAAGCAATTGATAAATTTTGATAATTTTCACCAGAATATTCACCTATACATATTCCATAACTATTTGTTGAACCAGAATTTGTACCAATAGATATTCCATTTGTTTGAGTATCATAACCACTATAACTACCAATTGCGATAGAATTTGATGACAGAGTAAAATATAAAACAATATTATAACACACTGTACCATCTGCATCTGTAAATATTCCACCTACATATAAATTTTCATTATATATAGTCAAAACATAACATGTTCCACCCAAACTTGAACCAAATGGATTAAACATGCAATTTTTACCGACACTATATGCAATTAAATTGTTCCATGTATCAGTAGATGTCGTAATTGTAAACAAACCTCCTATATATATAACATCTCTCGATGTAGTCATTGCATAACAAGTTCCAGAAAAGGTGTATAATGTACTTATACAACGTAATATATCTGACCACGCATTTGTAGATAAATTATAACTAATTAAACTATTTACTGTATTACCATCTACTGTCGAATTACCATTTACAGTTGTGAAATTTCCTCCTATAAATAATCGATTTGCATATACTAAAAGACAATTGCATACAGCACTTCCACCAGATAAACCTGTACCAAATGGATTAGACCATAAACCTGTACCTATAGTAAATATAGCTAAAGAACCGCAACCAGTAGAACCAGCAGAAGTAAATGCACCTCCTACATATAAAATATTATTATATACAATTATTGTATAACATTTATTATTTAATCCAGTACCAAACGGATTAGACCAGATAGATGTATTTGTATCAAATTTAGCTATTCGATTCCAAGATATATTATTAACTTTTGTAAAATCCCCACCTACATATAATATAGTACCGACATTTACCATAGTTAAACATATATTATTTAATCCTACACCAAATGGATTATTCCATGTTGCACCTATTGTATCATATGTAACTATATTATTAATAGAGACACCATTTACAAGAGTGAATGAACCGCCTATATATAATATTGTATTTATTAATATCAGTGTATAAATCGGGCCATTAAATATGTTACCTATAAATGAATACCATCCAATACTAGCTACATCGTAAATTGTACTTCCAGTATCGTAAAAACCTAAACTAGTAGATGTTGTATTATCAACTGTTGTAAAATCACCACCAACATATACAGTGTTATCAGTTGCATATAATGCATAACATCCATTATCTAAACCATTTGAAAATGTATTTGAAAAACCCATTTTACTTGTTTGAAATGTATAACCACTGTAATTCCCTATAGCAATATTATAATGTAATTGGTTATCCCATCCACATGTATTACCTAGTGCTATAGCATAATCATATTGTACATATCCAGAATTAAACCCTATAGAAACAGTTTGAGGAAATTGAGAAGGAGGGTTTAATAAATCAATAGTATAACTACTTAAACAAACTGATTCACTTTCTTGTACATAATATCCACTTCCATATCCTATTGCTACACAATAATCTTGTTGAGTATTATATCCACTATATACACCAATAGCTACAGAATTATATTGATTAGTATTACCAGCTTGGTAACCAATTGCAATCGAATTATTTTGGGTATCATAACCACATTGGTACCCAATTGCAATTGAATTATTTTGATTAGAATAACCAGAATTATATCCTATTGCAATAGAATATGAATTTTGTCCAGTATAACCACAAATATTACCTATTGATATACAATCATTTGTTTGATTATAAACACCAGAATATTGACCAATAATTAAAGAACAATTATCTAAATTTACAGCGACCAAGCTATAAACTGTAACATTATTAAATGATGTAAAACCACCTGAAATATATAATGTTGCATTATATCCTATATACAAAGTTTGTACTCCACTATTTGCACCATTACCAAATGGGTTGAACCAGGTATTTGTAATGGTATTAAAGGCTGCCATATAATTCCATGCATTTCCATTAACACTGTTAAAATTTCCACCGACATATAAAATATTATCTTTTGATGAAAATCCCAAGACAGATGCATTTACACTAGTACCGAATGGATTTAACCAAGTATTTGTAAGTGTATTAAATTGTGCCAAATAACTCCAAGCACTGCCATTGACACTTGTAAATATTCCACCAATATATAGATAACCATTAGTAACATATGATGTAATCACAGTATTATTTACACCAGTACCGAATGGATTAAACCATGTACTTGATATGATATTAAAAGCTGCTATATAATTCCAATTATTACCATTAACTCTAATAAAATCTCCCCCAATATACAATATATTATTATTATAACATGATATAGTTCTACAAGTCATGTATATAATCTCTGTTTCATCTTGTGCTAATCCAAAACCAAATGGATTGAACCATGTATCAGTTGTTATATCAAAAGCAACAAGACCGTGGATATGGTCATTAAAAGTTGACCCATCTACTATTCTAAAATTACCTCCAATATATAATACATCATTTACAATGATTATTGAATATACTTCTGGAGGTGATGCTGAAGCTAGTGTATTTGATAAACCAGACCCAAATATAGTTAACCATATTTCAGAAATTAAATTAAATGCAGAAATATTTTCAACATTTATACCATTTACTGAGTCAAAAAAACCTCCAACATATAAAATATCTTGATAAATAATTATAGAGTGTACACTTCCAGCTATATTATCTATTCCAGTACCAAATGGATTATACCATGTATTACTGATAACATTAAAACCAGTTATTCCATTTCCATAACTATTATGAAAATAACCTCCCATATAAAGTATAAAACCATACATTGCAAATGTATATATAGTTAAATTAGCAGTGCTAAAAGGATTGTATGTACCAAAAGTAGTTATATATTGATTTCCATTATTTGAACCAATTGTGATAAAATTTTTATTTTGAAATGAGTAACCTGAATTATAACCGATTGCTATAGAATTATCTTGTTGTCCAGTATTTCCGGATTGATAGCCTAATGCAATTGTATAATTTGATTGATTGTATCTTCCAGATTCTAAACCAATTGATATACTTCCAGTACCTTGAATTGTTTGTCCACTTGAAGTACCGATAGCAATGGAGTGAACTTGTTGATTATAATTACCACTTTGATATCCTATCGCAACGGTTCCACTCCCTTGAGATGTATAACCAGCTCGATAACCTATTGCAATGGCACCAGTACCTTGTAAATTTTGACCAGAATAATAACCAATACCAATTGCATAAACTGCATTATTTGGTCCCGTATTATCTGAATGATTACCAATTACAATTGAATTAGAATTAGGTATACGAGATGAATTAGTTGCTATCCCACTACCAAAATGTGTTGGATGAAAAGTATATGGTTGTCGTAATAAATTTATAGTTTGATTTAAAGTTGAACTAGTAAAACTTGAATTAAAATATCCTGTTCCTGAATATGTTGTTATAACACTGCCAGTTGCACCAATTGTACCAGTTGCACCTGTTTTACCAGTCGCGCCTGTCCATCCAGTTTTTCCAGTTGCACCAGTCCATCCAGTTGCACCAGTCCATCCAGTTGGATTTAATCCAGTATAACCTGTTGCACCCGTGTAACCAGTATAACCAGTAGTACCAGTATATCCAGTTGAACCAATTATTCCTGTTTTACCTGTATAACCAGTTGTACCAGTATATCCAGTAGCACCTGTAACACCAGTATTACCAGTGACACCATTAACTCCAGAAGTACCAGTAACACCAGTAGCACCAGTATATCCAGTTGCACCTGTTCCACCAGTATCACCTGTTACACCTGTATTGATAGCTTTACCAGTTGGTCCTAATATACCTATATATCCAGTTGCACCAGTTGCACCAGTTATAGAAGCGATACCTGGCAAACCTGTTGGTCCAAATGTTCCAATTGAACCAGTTGCACCAGTATTTCCAGTATTTGTAGCATTACCTGGTAATCCAGTTAAACCAATTTTTCCAATTATTCCAGTTGTTCCAGTTGTTCCAATTGAACCAATTTCTCCGATTATCCCAGTTATACCAGTTATTCCAGTTATACCAGTAGCACCAGTATAACCAGTAATTCCAGTTGTTCCAATATAACCTGTATAACCACTTGAACCAGTCATTCCAGTTTTACCAGTTATACCAGTATATCCAGTTGTACCTGTATATCCTATGTTACCAGTAGCACCAATTTTACCTGTATTACCCATTGATCCATATGGACCACATGAACCAGTCGGACCTGTATTACCAGTTGAACCAATTTTACCTATAATTCCAGTATTTCCTGTAGAACCTTTATCACCTGTTATACCTGTATTAATCGCTTTACCTGTAGAACCAAATACACCAACTACTCCAGTCACACCACTATATCCAGTTATACCTATAGGACCATCATCACCTGGAGAAAATGCTGTACCTGGTATACCAGTTGGACCAATTTTACCTGTATAACCTGTATAACCTGTATAACCTGTAAATCCTGTATAACCAGTTACACCTGTATTTGTAGAAATACCAAATATTCCAGTATGACCAGTTGAACCAATCCATCCACTATAACCACTATACCCAGATACACCTTGTTCTGCACCAGTTACACCAGTAGGACCAAGAACATAACCAGCATTAATAATTGTATCGTTAGAAAAATATAATAATAATTCGCCATTATCATCAATACTTGCATTTACAATACTTGCACCAGTAGGACCAATACCACAATTTAATTGACCTGTTGGGCCATATACATTTCCTAAATTTTGAATAGTATCGTCAGAGTATAGTACTATTAAACAATTTTCTGAATTAAAATATAAATTTTGAATCTGTTTTCCATTTATAACAGTTCCAGCAATAAAAGTTGTATTATCTGTTTTTGTTATTACAATTTCATTATTTTGTTCAACACTTATATTTAAAAATCCTGGACCTGTAGGACCACTTGTAGGGATACCTATAAGACCATTAGTATAATAAAATGGTGTAAACTTGTAACAATCCTCCATTTTATTATTCAAACAATTACTTTAATACTCGTTTTTAAATATAGTTTCCATTTCTTGTATTCTTTTTTCAAATTGTTTTATTTTATCTAAAAGAAGTACAGATAATAATTCATAGTTTACAGTATATGGTATATTTTCATTATCTGTTGGAGCTAATATAGGATAATAATTATATACATGTTCTGCTATTAAACCAAATGAAGGAATTTTGGTATCCTTATATGTAAATAAAACTGGTTCTAAATTCATTAAATCGTCAGAATATCCTAGTGGCATTAATTGTATATCTTCTTTATATCGTAATGATGAAGATGAAACACCAACTAAACCTGTATATGTATTATAAGTTAATGTAGAACCACCTGATATAGTTGACATTCCTCTGATAGTTGCAAACGTATTATTTGCCAAAGATGTTCCAGAACTAGCACCATAACCTAAACATATACAATTACTTCCTATTCCTGTCATACCTGCATAAGTTCCTATACATATTGAATTTGTACCTAACGAAGTATATCCAGCTTGATACCCAATCGCTATTGAACCTGTTCCTTGATTATATTGTCCTGAAGAAGAACCTATAGCAATAGCTCCAGTTCCTTGTGATGTTTGCCCAGATAAATAACCTATTGCAATTGCTCTAGTTAATTGATTATTTTGTCCAGCTTGTATACCAATTGCAATTGCTTGTACACCTTGACTATTTTGTCCAGAACTGATTCCTATGGCCACTGCATTATCACCTTGAACATAATTTCCACAATTACTTCCTATCGCAACAGATACATCACCTTGAGATTGATATCCTGATAAATAACCAATAGCAACTGCACCACTTCCTTGTAATGTATAACCAGCTTGAAAACCTATAGCAATGGCGTTAGATTTTTGTCCAGTATTACCACATTGAAAACCTATTGAAACTGTGTTATCACCTTGATTATATTGTCCACATTGTTTACCAATTGCAACTGCATTTATTCCTTGGCCACAATACCCAGTTTGACTACCTACTGCCACTGCACCACTTGATTGTCTTTGAAAACCACAACTATATCCAATTGCTACACTACCTGTTCCTTGTGATATATAACCACTTTGATAACCTATTGCTGTTGATATAGTTTGTTGTCCAGTATATCCACTTTGATAACCAATAGCTATTGAACCACTTGATTGTGAACCATAACCTGCTTGATAACCAATAGCTACATTATAACTAGATTGATTTACATTTCCAGCATTTTGACCTATAGCTATACTATAAATATTTTGATTTGTCATACCTGATTGAGTTCCTATGGATATACTACCAGTTCCTTGTATATATTGTCCAGCTTGATTTCCTATAGAAATTGCTGTAGATTTTTGTCCTGAATATCCAGATTGATATCCTAATGCAATACTACCTGAACCTTGAGTACTGTAACCACATTGATATCCTATAGCTAAAGCACCAGTACCTTGTATATAATATCCAGATTGTGTACCTAATGATATCGCATTTGTTTGTTGCCCAGTATTTCCAGATTGATAACCTAATGCAATTGTATAACTTGATTGATTATATCTCCCAGATTCTAAACCAATTGATATACTTCCAGTACCTTGATTTGTTTGTCCACTTGAAGTTCCTATCGCAACAGAATGAACTTGTTGATTATAATTTCCACTTTGATATCCTATAGAAATTGTTCCACTACCTTGAGATGTATATCCAGCTTGATAACCAATTGCAATTGAACCAGTACCTTGCAAATTTTGTCCAGAATAATAACCAAGTGCTATACTGTATATAGCATTATTCGGTCCTGTGTTATCAGAATGATTACCAATTACAATAGATTCTGTATTAGGCATTCTAGACGAAGTTGTTGCAATACCAGTACCAAAAAATGTTGGATAATATGTATATGGTTGACGCAACATATTAATAGTCTGATTAATTGTAAAAGTATCTGGTGTCGTAGTACCAGCTCCTGTAAATCCAGGACCGAATAAACCTGTACCAGAATAAGAACTAGATGGACCAGTTGGTCCTGTCGCTCCTGTTATACCTGTCGCACCTGTTATTCCTGTTGCTCCTGTCCATCCTGTACTACCTGTTGCCCCAGTTACACCAGTTGCTCCTGTTATTCCAATACCACCAGTTGGACCAGTCCAACCTGTACTTCCAGTTGTTCCAGTTGGTCCAGTCGTTCCTGTACTTCCAGTTGTTCCAGTTGGTCCAGTCCAACCAGTGTTACCAGTATTACCTATAGAACCTGTATTACCCGTTGCACCAGTTGCTCCTGTTGCTCCTGTTGGACCATTCCATCCAGTACTACCTGTATTACCTGTTGGTCCAGTATTACCAGTACTACCAGTCACACCAGTATTTGTATTATACCCAGTTGGTCCTGTTGCTCCTGTATTTCCAGTCGCACCTGTTGTTCCAGTTGTTGTAAAAATTCCCTGTGTTCCAGTTGGTCCTGTATCGCCAGTTGGTCCTGTAGCGCCTGTTGCACCTGTATTAACATTATCACCATGTATTCCAGTCGGTCCTGTTGGACCTGTATCTCCAGTTGGTCCTGTATCTCCAGTTGGTCCAATTGCTCCTGTTGCTCCTGTTGCGCCAGTCGCACCAGTAGACCCTGTATAACCAGTTGCTCCAGTTGCACCAGTTGCCCCAGTAGAACCTGTATTTCCAGTTGCACCAGTTGCACCAGTTTTACCAGTATATCCTGTTGCTCCTGAATAACCTGTGTTGCCAATACTACCAGTTGGACCAGTTACGCCAGATGGGCCAGTTACACCTGTTGGACCAGTTGTTCCTGTAACACCAGGTAAACCAGTTGCACCTGTTGATCCCGTTGCGCCTGTTGCTCCTGTTGCTCCTGTTGCTCCTGTTGCTCCTGTATTTGTACTATATCCAGTAGGTCCAGTAGCGCCTGTAGCACCTGTTGCACCAGTTTCACCTTGGGGGCCAGTATCACCTGTCGCACCTTTATCTGAATCAGAACCGGGTGGTCCTGTTGGACCCGTATGACCAGTATATCCAGTATATCCAGTATACCCAGTATACCCAGTGTAACCAGTTGCACCTGTATTAGTGTTATATCCTGGTGAACCTGTAGGCCCAGTTTCACCTGTAGGTCCAGTTGGTCCAGTGTGACCAGTAACACCTGTAGGACCATAATAACCAGTAGGTCCAATTACAGAACCAGCTTGTATTAACATGTTATTAGACAAATATAAACATAAATAACCGCAATTATCAACAAATGAATTTACAATATACAACCCAGTTGGTCCTGTACAACATGGTCCTGTAGGACCAACTACTGGACCGATGTTTTTACATGTATTATCTGTATAAAATACTATAAGATTACCAACCGTATCTACTATGACATGGTCTACTGTTTTATCATAACAACCGATATATCCAGCATTAAATGTAGTATAATCTGTACGATAAATAATCAAATTTGAATCATTGTCAATTATAGCAGATATAAATCCAGGACCAGTGGGTCCTTCACATGAATTAAAATTCATTTTATTACATAAATTTTAATTCTTCTTTAAATCAAGTTCTTTCATATTTTGAATCAAACCATCTATTATAGTAATCGAGTGTACACCATTATTTCTTCCACTACCTTGTAGTAAATGCATACCTACAACTTTTTTACCATCTTTATAAAACCATGATTTACCACAATCAAATTCTTTATATTGAAATGCTTTAAATACTTTAACTTTTACTTTCTCTTGTATCAATTTTTGTCGCATTCTCCATCCAGTTTCTTTATATTCGTGATATCCTTCTTGTCTAGTACAAACAAATGTTTCTGTACATAAATTTCTATCAATAAACATACCAAATATACAAGGTGCTAACCAACCAGCTCTTTTAGGATACATTTTATTTACAATTTCAAAATCGTGATAATATAACTCAGCTCCAACACATTTATATTGTTGATTAAAATATGTTTCAACATTGTACAACAAATTTTCATCCAACCATATAAAATCAGAATCCATTATACCTATAATTTGACTTGTTGTTTGTTTTATCATATAATCTATAACACTACCATGTCTTTCTCCATCTATACCTTGACTAGTATATTTAAACCATTTGACTCTTTCTTGTATATCTTGAGAATATTTAGTAAAATCAAAATGTTCTAAACCACCGTCAGTATTATCACAAAAATACAAGGTCCATTTACCTTTTATTTTATTCCACGTTTCAATTTGTTTATCAACCAATAAATAATTGTTATATATTGGAATAATTATATCGACATTCATTTTATAAAAATAAAATTATAATAAAATGATTATAAAATTTATTATAATTTTATGTATTATCGTCACATTGATATTAATTTACAATTATATAAAATCTAGATATGTTATAATTGAATGTATTAATATAAAATCGGATGAAAAACGACGTAAAGATTTACTTGTACATATGAAAAATATCGGATTAAAATCAAATTTCAATTTCTTTAAAGCAATTACTAGCGATGATATTTGTAGAGATGAATATAAAGATTATATTGATTTTGTAACTGAAAAGAAAATAGGTAGATTAGGTTGTTGGTTAAGTCATATTAATATATGGAAAAAATATAAAAATTATACCAAACCTATATTAGTTATAGAAGATGATGTGAGATTTGTAACCAATTTTCCAAACGAATTGAAACAGATTGTCAATTATTTAAACAATAATCCTAAAATAGATTGGGATTTATGTTTTTTAGGAAGAAATCAATATGACAATTCAAATGAAAATATATCTTTGAATGCACATGAATTAGAAAAAATTCAAAATAAATTTTATCAATTTCATTGTTATTTAGTAAATTGTAAAAATATCGATAAATTGTTAAAATACTGTGATTTAAAAAATATAGACATGGAAACTTTTAAAAAAAACTCTGCTATTGATGTGTATATACCAGGTATATTTGATAAATTAAATTTATTAGGTGTTAAAAACCAATTAGCCATTCAAGTATCTTCTTCTGAATATGGTGGTTCTAATACTGGATGATTTTTGCATAATCTGGATATATATCAATACACTCTTGATTTATAAACCATGGTTTCGGCATATATATCAACTTATATAAAGATGTATTTAACCATGAACCCCACCAACTAAAAGTTGAATTGGCACATATACCACCATATCTCATTCTAGCCATACTATATAAAGTTTCTAATTCACTCGATTCTTTTATATATATAAATTGCAAGTTAAAGGATTGTTGTTGCAAATTTTGTTTAGCTTTGATAATATCATCAGAAAATACGTAAATTGTATTTATATGTTTTGGTAATAAATTTATACATTTTTTATAATATTCTATTGGTAAACATTTTCCAATGTGATTATAATCAGTTAATCGTATATGAAGAAAAAAACCATGTTCAAAATCTATACCAGATGAATCTAATTTAGTAGAAATATATGTTGGTTCTTTTAAAATTTTTAATAATTCATTTCTATATTTTTTAAAGTATTTTTCAGTTTGGAAAAATCCATCATATAACGTATTTTTATTTGGAAATTCATATACATCATATTTAAATTGACAATATTCATTGATTGTATATTGGTTATTATAAGACTTGTTACAGTAATTTGGCAAAGTTATTATACATTGTTTAAGAAAATCATAATGTATATTTGTGTGTGGATTCTTATATTCATGTAAATTTTTCATATTAAATTTACAACCATAATTTCGAGACAGACTATAAATGAATGCGAATTGAAATAAAAAATTTCCTAAACCAGTTTGATATGTTTGTATACTAATTATAGGTAATGAATAAGAAAATGGTCTAAGAAAAATCAACCAAATAATTATAAATATAATAAAAATCAAAGTCAAAATCATTTATTATACATATAAAGAGTGAATTCTAAATAAAAAATGTCATCTACAATCACAGAAGATTACATTAGAAAATTTTATAGATTATTTGAACGTTATGATTTTTATTGCAACACTTTTTATGTACTTTTAAATTCTAATATCTGTAAAATGATTATGTGCACTCATTCTAAAACAGGATATAGAATTCTTATTGATATTCCAGAAGAACTTAATATCATTTTTGACAAAAAAATAACTAGCACGTTAAATAATATAGTTACAATTGAACCTATAGTATGTGATAATATAGATACAAATATCGATGAATTACTTGTTGCTAGAAAATATAAAAATAATGATATATTTAATTCAACTCAAATAGATATTAATAATGATAACATGAGTGATATTCTTATGGAAGAATATAAATATAATATTGATACAGTTGAATCAAAATCTTTTAAATTCAATCTTAAAGATATTATAAATCAATTAAATCGTTTTAAACATATTTTAACACCAATTACTCATTATGGTATAGCAATAGAATGTAAAAATATTTTAGGTTATACTAAATTAAATTCAAATAATGAAATAGGTGCTTATAAAATTAATAAACCTAGTAAAGATACTAGATTATTATATGTTATAATATCTCTGGATATATTTTATGATAAACGAAAAACAATTGATGAAATTGTAAATACAATACATACAGGTATTTTAAATGTATTGAATCACAATTTTGATAAACAAATTACTCTTTTAAAATCTCTTATTAACAAGTGTAATGATTCAGTGTATCAAATAGAATATATACACAATAATCAAAAATATTATGAAGATGAATATAAATCTTTAGGTCAAGTTAATAATACTAATGATGTTTTACATAGAATTAAATTATTAAACAAAATTGATTGTATAGGATTATGTTTGGATAAAATTATGTTTGACAATATAATTTCTTACAATACTATTATCAATAATTATGAATTGTTAATCAAAATGAACAACATATTGTAATCTAAAGAAAGTTTAATAGAAATATATAGAATTTTTTTAAAAAAAATAATAATAATAAATGTTGAATGTATATTGGTATGCAGTTGTAGGTCTTGTACTTTTCTTTGTTCTTAGTCCAGGTGTTCTTATAACACTTCCACCACGTGGTGGTGATTGTTCTATGTGGGGTCAAACTATCAATGGTAAAGGTGGTTGTGCCACATCAATTACAGCAGTTGCTGTACATGCTTTAATTTTTGTAATATTATTCTTGGCTTTTACTTTTTATGCACAACAAAAGTTGTAAGTAATTTGTAAATTTTTTAATATTTATCAATTAAAAAATTTAAAATTAGTAAACAATTGCTTCAGTAATTGCAAATACCACACCATTATATATATAACTAGTATTCATTTCCATAAAAGATGTACTTGAATAAGTCATTGGATATAGACTTATAATATCTCCAGCATTTACCTTTAATTTTATTACATCTATCGGGTTGATATAATAATTATCAACTAAATTTGGAAATCCACTGTTATTTATATTTAATACCCCTACAATTAATTGTGTTCCATTTGGATTTAAATTATTTTTATATGATATAGTTTTCTTTACTGTTATCATCATATTTTGTTCCATACGTAATGCTACATTTCCATAAAAATCTACAGTTTCTGTGACCAAATTTGTATCTGTTGTTATAGAATAAAGATTTGTTAATGGATAATTTGGAAATAAAATTTCTCTTATACTATATGGTCCATTTACCAATCCATATGTAGATTGAGGTATAGTAATTGTTTTAGAAACACCTGTATCAAAAATACCTGCTATATATGTAAACGGTTGATTTATATTTGGGTCTTGTCCTATTGGACCTGTTGGACCAATAACTGACCCAGCATTAATATTATTACCGTCTGTTAATTCTACAATTAAATTGCCATCCCCATTTACATATGCATTTTCAATTGATACTGGTACAGGACCTACAGGTCCTGTAGGTCCTGTATTTATTGCATAACCATTTATACCATTTGCCCCAGTTGGACCAGTATTCATAGAATAACCAGGTGCTCCTTGTGGACCTTGTGGTCCTGTTGGACATAAATTTTTATAATTACCGGCTGGTATTTCTCTCCCATCTGTAGTTATTATGATAAGATTTCCAGCAGAATCTATAACAGCATTCGCTATACCATCTCCTTTTGCTCCAGTTGGTCCTGTCGCACCAGTTGGACAAGCCATATCCATACAACATTTTATAGGACCAGATGTTAATGTTCTACCAGTATTTGTAAGTAAAATTAAATTACAACAATCATCTGTTGTTACATAATTTATAGTTTCTCCACTTTGTCCTGTTGGACCTGTTAAACTATCACCGGTTGGACCAACCATACCAGTAGGACCAATTTCACCTGTAGGACCTGTTGGACCAATTACATATGAAGTTGTTATTATAGTTTCATCTGTTTTTACAAAATTCAAAAACCCGTTAATATCAATATAAGCAGATATAAATCCTGGTCCAGTCGGGCCAGTTATAGATATACATTCTGGAATACATGAGACAAGACAATTACTCATTTATTATTGATAATCAACTTAATTCTTTATACAACTTGTTAAATAATGTATGAAAATTGTGACATGAACTTTCATCAGATAAAGTTACAATCAAATCTACTTTATGTCTTTTACCAGTTGTCCAATTAAAAGAACCAGTAAGGACTTGATTATCTATAATAACAAATTTTGCATGTAATTTTTCATTTTGTTTCCAATATAGTATTTCAGCACCAGAATCAATCAAGGTTTTTGTAATTTTTGTACTATGATTATTTTCATAATCCATAATCATTTTAACTTTAACATTTCGTTTTAAAGCATTTTTTAATTCATTCATAACTTCTATATTATTAAATTTATATACACAGGCAGTGATACTATCTTTAGATTTTCTAATTGTTTCTAATAAAACATATTGTGAATTACAATATGTTTCATCTATAGTTAAACAATAAGCTGGTTGTCTAATAATTTTATTTAAAATATACATTATTTATATTTATTCAATCTACCAAAATTAATTTTAGATAATTTTTAAGTATGTATTTAGTATGAAAATTTAATTTAATAACATTTTTATTAACCAAATCATATAAACAATCAATTTTAATCCATGATAATCCAGTTACATCGTTTTCTCTTGTACCAGCATTTTTAGGAATAGTACCTTTTTCATGTAAAGTGTCGTATATATAATATACAGACCTATTTTTAATAGAAATACAATTTTTTAATTCTGTTGGATTTAATTGTATCTCTGTTTCTTCAAAAAGTTCTCTTATAGCACATTCTATATAAGTTTCATTTGCTTCAACAGTCCCTTTTGGAAATCCCCATAGAACTCCTCTTGATTGAACCATTAAAATACTTCCACGTACACTATTAAATATACAAACACCAGCTTTTTTATTCATACTTTTAGAATATTTAAATTCACTGGATGTACTGTGATTATAATTCATGTATTCAATTTTACAACATTTGTTTAAACAATACGTAACATTCATCCCTATAGTTGTATCATTAATTCATTAAATCCAAAATAAAAATGAAATTAATTTAATTTAAAATCAAATTAAAATAATAAAAAGATGTTCACATCTAATAACTATAAAGAAATTACATCAAAATTAAAGTTTATAAGCAAAATCCAGCCTGGAGAAAAAATCAATACAAAACCGTATTTATCTATAGTTAATGACGATTGGTTTACAGCTTTTTTTAGAAAGTTTTATAATTTGGAATCACGAACTCAAACAGTTCAATTTATTTCAGAAATTATATCTTCAGCCTTTCAAATTATAGAACAAATTAAAATTACTTCAAAAAATCAAGCATTTGATATTGATACCACAAATATATTATTGAATTTGTATAAAGATTTAATTTCTTCAAAAGAAGGAATTCAAAATTTAATAAAAACGTATAAAACTGATAAAATTGTTATTTGTCAATTAGAAACTATTATAGAAAATATCGATTTATTCTTACAACTTAATAATGTAGCTACTACTCTAAATCAATATGAAAAATAAGAACTTTTAAACCAACAAAGTAGTTGTTTAAAATATTATTTAATTAAATTTATCATTTTTAATTAAATATTTATCAAATAAATGTACATTCCACCTATGGTTATACCAGGTAATAATAATCAAAATAATTTTGGCAATTATGGTGGGGGTATGATGGGAGGTTTACCTTGTTGTGGACCACAACATGCTAATTTACCTTGTTGTGAATCAGTACAAATGCAACCACAATATCCTCAACAAAATTGTATGTATCCATATCCTTATAGAAGACGTTTAAGACGTAGACGCCGTTGTTCACCAAATATGTTTGATATATTAAATAAACTTCATAGACCAAGACGAATTGAAATACCTCCTCTTCCACCTCCACCTCCACGACCACCTCGTCAATTCTATAAACCAATTATTCAACAAACTGACCCACAATTGATGAAAGATTTGGCTAAATGTCGTTGTAAATTGGACAAATATAAAAATAGAACTTGTAGTTGTGAAAATCAATTAAATAAATGTATGTGTAATATGAATGAATGTCAATGTCAATTACAAAATACTTCATATCAATTGAGCAATTGTATGCATGATAATGAAGATTGTCAATGTCAATTACAACAATGTATGTGTGGCGATCCTTATAATTGCAGATGTTAAAAACAAAAAAGAAAAAAACTCTAGATAAATAAATGTCATATCCTAATAACATTGTAAACTGGATGTCACCAATAACTTATTGTAGACCAAATTGTAATTATCAGAATATTCCTCAACCTCCTTTACAACCGCCTCAACAACCACCTCAACCTTCATCACCACCTCCACCACCACCTCCTTCTTCACCTCCTAAAGCTGCAGCAATGCCTTTAGATAGACCACCTTTAAATAGGCATAAAGCAGAACAATATTTTGTTAGACAACAATCTCCTATGTATTCTGATTATATCAATAATTATGATAATTATAATGATACACAAAATCAATCTTTGAATGCTCCACCACCTATGCCCACTTTACCTACATTACCAGGGACACCTAATTCAGCTTGTCAAATTGTTGGACAATGTATGCCAATAGAAGAAGCTGAAAAATTGACTTCATGGTATAGTACATTGGATACTTGGTATGACCAAATGCGACAATGGCATTCAAATTTAACTGCGATTGCTGCTATTGAAAATAATAGAGAAATGCCACAAATTATTAAAGTACCTACTAAATGTAAACCTTGTAGACCAATTGTTAAACCCATCTATGTTCAACAACGTCCAAAAACACAACCACCTACTACACGTCCAACTCCTCGACCATTACCTCCTATGCCACGACCTTTACCTCCAACACCGCGACCATTGCCACCGACAACTCGTAAAACACCTAAAAAAACACCTAAAAAAACACCTAAAAAAACACCTAAAAAAACACCTAAAAAAACTATAAAAAAAACTCCTTTTAGACCAAAACCTAAAAGACCAATGCCTAAACCTAAATTTGCATTAGGTCCTAGACCTAACACACCTAAACGAAAAATTGTTCCAAATTTAAATTTCATATAATTTTATTAAAATTTCATTTTCGAGGTTTGAAAATGAAATTACATATAAATAAATGGCTCCGTATAATCCAGTTAATTCTGCATATAGACCTAGTAGACCAAATCAACCCGTATTTGCTGTTCGTCCAAACCCTGTTTATAATCCTATGGATAATAAACCAAAACAGCCATATGCACCACCACCTCAAATTCAATTACCTCAAGGTAAACAAACAGTAGGTAAAAATTTGCAAAATTTTAGATTAAATGCACCACCTCCACCACCTACACAACCACCTGGTCCTACACAACCTCCTCATACTCAACAAACTAGTTCACCTCAAATTATTGTAGGAGGTGAACAAGCTGGTTATGCTCAAAGACGTTTTCAATTAGGTTTTGGACAGAACCCAGATATAGGTGCTGAACCAGGTCAGTATAGATATTTAGATGAAGATGAAGAAGAAAGATTACGTGCTCTTCAACAATCTTCTACACCACAATTCCAATTTCCACAATCTTCTACACCACAATTACTTCAAATTCCACAACAAAAACAAGTAGATGAATTAAATTCATTAGTTCAAAGTGGTTTAAAACAGGCGTGTAACCTTTCTACAACAGCTGTATTCGATAAAAATAAATATCCATGGATAGTTTCTATCGGTTCAATTACTGAAAAACATATTAAAACTGGAGTATTAATTCATCCTAGATGGGTGTTAACTGTTCAAGATTATATGAACGTAGGTTTGAAAAATTATATTGTTAAAATTGGCGGAATTAATTTAGATAATAATTCAGAATTTACTATACAAAGTGTTATAAATGATGTAAATCATCCAGATAATAGACTTCAATTACTTCAGCTAACTTCTGATGTAATTGGTATTCAACCTATTAAAATTAATATGTACAATAATATAAAACCTCCTGCTATTGAATTAGGTTGGGGAACTCTTTCTGGGTCAGGTAAAACATATACATTACATGAAATGAATATTCCTATATTAAATCCAGAAATATGTAAAGTTGTATTTCAACACAAATTTTCAGAAAATTTGAATATTTGTGGCGGTTATCCAGAATGTCAAAATTTAATACCATGTATAGGTGATACTGGCGATCCTCTTATATTTTTGGATGATAATGGTAAATATGTATTAGAAGCTATATCTGAATATCATTTAAATTGTGAAGTACGTTCTGGATTAGGTAGTTGGATAAAAATTAGTAAACTCGTTCCTTGGATATCTCAATATATACCTGATTTATTAAATCCTCTACCACCTACTATACAAACTCTACCACCTACTATACAAACTTTACCACCTACTTTACCACCTACTTTACCACCTACTTTACCACCTACTTTACCACCTACTTTACCACCTACTTTACAACCTAATACAATAACTTTACCACCTAATGTAGATGCTCAAGCGGTAATGTCGTATATAAATGCAATCAAACCAAGAAGTTTAGAAACAGAACAATCAAATTTTAAATTACCTAGTTTTAATTTTGATGGAAGATATCTCATCATTACATTTATAATTATTTTATTTACATTATTCTTTGTTCTCATGATTATCAATTTATCTAAATAATATATGGCATTTTAATTGAAAAATGATTAAATAGACATTTTTGTACATATCTTACGCATTGTTGCCAAAACATTGTATAAAATATGTAATAAATAATTCCTATTGTTACAAGTACAATACTAAATTTAATCCAACATTTTTCACTAGGTGATTTAAAAATAAACTTTTCAACTTTATCACTGATATTTATCAAAAATAAAATCACTATAATCAAAATTAATATACGTTGTAACCAAGTACTTAATGTATCTTTCATTATTTTTATTTAAAAGTTTATAATTAATGTTTAAATAATGTCACGCATTGATTTATTAATTAAATTTAAAAATACAGTAGTCTCATTTATAGATGAAATTATAGAACAATTTCCAAGAGATTCTGATTTAATTTTATGTCGTCTTTATATCAAAGACCAAATTCCAACAGAAAATTTAATGAATATATTTATTGAATTTTTCCTTCCTCAAAAGAATATGATTGTAAATAAGAATGAAAAATTTTTCACTGAAGGTACTCAAGAATTTTTCATACATTTAAATATGAAAAATAATATTTTTGAAAAAGTGTGGTCATCCAAAATTTTAGATGACGATGATAGAACAATAATTTGGGAATGGATGTCTTCTATTGTAACTATTGTTGAGAAATATAAAAATCTAGAAAATAAATGAGTGTTTCATCACTGATTATAGAATTAAAAAATTTAGAAACAGAAATAAAAAATACATCAAAACATTTACAAGAATTAAAACGACAAAAAGATAGTGTAGAAAAAAGTATTATTACTTTTTTAGAAGTTCATAATCTACCTGGATTTAAATATGAAGGGCAGATATATCAACCACAAATATCTCAAACATATCGAAAAAAGAAAAAAGGTGAAAAGGTTGAAACTATTAAACATATACTTGAAACATCTGGTGCATCAGTTGATGAACATACTATCTCTGATGTTTTTACTGTATTTAAAAGTAAACCTATCCCAATTCAAAAATTACGTACCAAGACGAAAATTAATTGATTTTAAAAATGTATATAAATCATTAGATTGTTCTGTATCAAATGTTATAGTTTCAAAATCATATAGAATAAATCTATTCTCTTTGGGATAAAAACCTATATTATCCAAAGTTAAATCGCCATGAGAAATATTATTTTTTTTCAATTCAATCAAAATTTTTAAAATATCATTCTTGAGTTTAAAAATATCGAAATTATTTTCTATAATTGGTTCTATTCTTTGATATTTTATCAATCGTAATTCATCATCAAATGAATATGCTTTTACAAATCCTTTAACTTTTAATTCATTTAAATGTTGAATATTTTTCTTTACTTTTTCATAAGTTAACGTAGAAAGATAATATTGATAGATATATTCTTTATCTTGATTATCTATAATAATTACTGAAAGTCCAGAACTTGATGTCAATTCTATTCTATCCAAATCATTATTAAAAACATTTTTAATAATGATTTTCAATTCTTGTGTATGTTTTTCAGACAAATATACACCTAATTCATATAATAATTCATCCATGTTGTATTAATAGTATATTTGTATATTCAATGTATCCAACTAATTTCATTTTTAATTAAATAACAAAACGTGACCACCTAATAATCTAGAATTAATGCTAGTCAACATATTTTGTACTACATTTACTTCTACTTTTGCTTCTGGATACATTTTATTATACAAATATAACCAATACATTCTAGTATCATCTTTATTAATCTCAACAGTTTTTGCTACCATTTTTGGAATCTTTGCATCCTTGTTATTTAATACAAAACCAGTTACAATCACCGCTCTGGAAAAAAATTCATAATATTCTTCGCGTTTTTCATCTCTTTCATCTTCACTCGGTATTGTACCATCTGGCATGATTAATTTTAATACATCATTCCACCCCTTTTCTGCACTAGCTTTCATATTTGCATCATTCAATAATAATGACGTCACTGCTAAATCCAAAACCATCCAAGCTTTTAAATTATTTTGTTTGTCTTGGAATGTCTGTTGATGTTCAACAGCATAAGATTTTATCCAAGATAGAGTATCTGCGTCAAGTTTTGTTGGACATCTTAATGCAATAATTACGAGAGGTATATGAAATCTAAACATTCTTTCTACACTACCTTGTGCATTTACTGTTTTTAATACTCTATAATCAGCAAGTGAATTTATATAAGAAATAATACCTTTATCATCTATTGCATTTCTATACCAAATATATGCATCAGATAAATCTGCAAGATATTTTATACAAGCGTTAACTGGTTCTCTTGCTTTTTTCAATATCGCCATATTAGCTTCATCTTCAATACATTGGCATTTAGTATCTTTATAAGGTGATGGTAATATAAAACTAGTTGGTATAGTTGATATTAACGGTGCAGTTGGTAAATCAACTGAAATCCAATGTTTTAACATGGCATCGGATACTGGTGAACTTGTTCTTAACAACGTTTTTAATTCAGGTAATTTTTTCATTGTATTTGTATCTGCAAAAAATTTCCATGTTTTATCATCATTTGTATAAAAATATAACATTATTAAAACTATTAATGTTATTGCAAGTATTATTAATATCATTTATTTCTTATAAAATGTTGATAAAAGATTTTCAAGATGAAAATTACTTTTGAGTAAAAATAATAATTTAGATTGATGAAATTTTTTTTATATTTTTTCTCAAAAAACTTTTAAAAACCAAAAGTTTTTTTCAGGAATTTTAAACTCTTTTATATCTTTTCAACTACCAATCAAAATACAATATCACTATTTTCTTTAACATTGTTTTTACATCATACTTGTTTCCAATATAAATGATAATCCTAGTTTAGTGTGTTCAGCACTATAATTAATATTTATTTTATCTATAGTATCTTTTTCAGAATGTATACCTGGATTTAATTTTCCTTTTTGAGGAGAAGCTTCATTAACTGAACATGCTGGAAAACCAAAACGAGTCCAAGCAAAACTATCTGTACAACTATAACCACAACCACCATCAATAAGTTTAAGTTTAGTATAAATTGGTGCTAATTTTTTACATAAATCAGTCAATTCTGCGTCAACTATATCATTTTTACCATTCAATACATATGCATCATAACCATTTTCAGTATAACCACTCATATCTACATTTAAAACGGCAACTACATTTTTATTTTTCAATTTATATTGTTCAGCAATTTCTGTAGAACCTTTTAATCCCATTTCTTCACCAGCATATAAATGAAATTCAACAGTTCTTTTAACTTTTACATTATTTTCAATAAATACATTAAATGTTTCTAAAACATTTGAAACACCAGTTGCGTTATCATCTGCACCAGGTGCTTTTAAATTTATTAATTCTTGGTATTTTGAATCGGATAAATTTTTGGCATCATTTTTATTTAATGCATTAAATGTTTTTGAATTTACACTATCCATATGAGCACAATATATTACAATTTCGTTTGGTATTTCATTACCTTTAATACTTATAATGATAGATTGTTGAGGAAAATCTTTATGTTTAAAATACGATACATCTACACCACTATTTGAATTTGCAATTTTTGTAGCATAATTGAATAGATATTCTGATGCTTTAACTCCATTTGTTGATTGACAAAATCTATTATCATAATTAGAAAGTGTTTTAATAATATTGTACATTCTATCTGGTTGTATTTTAGGTAATAATACGTTTAATTTTGATTGTTGAGTCAACTCTTTAGGAACTGCTCTTAACATTCTATAATGCATAGACCTTTCACGAACAATATTATAAAATGTTATATTTGGATTTACTAAATGAGTTACATCTATAAAACCAGGATAAATACATTTACCTTGTGCAAGTAATTTATAATATTCACTCATAGTAACCCAACGTCGGTCATTTTCTCCAAATTCTAATAATCTCATTTCACATTTTTCAGTAACTTTAAGATAAAAAATATTAAATACTATAATAACTAAAATAATTAAAAGTAATACATGCATTTTTATTTAATTACAAATAAAAATGGAAACCCTTTTAAATTATTTAAATTATGATGTATCTGATTATATACTCCAAATTGCTATAAAAGATATTAAAAAGGAATGTGCCGAATTACATGAAAAATATCAAAAGGAAAAATTTAATCTTCCACCTGAACCTATATCTGGGAAAAAATATAATATTTGGATCAATCAAATGTTGAATTATAATGAAAAAATCAAACCTCTCGAATCTGAAATTAAATGGTATTATAATGAAATTCAATTGTGTAAAGATTTTAATACATTGAATAGTATATTGTATTTAGATTTTAAAGACATAATCAACGAGTGGTTTTACATGAAAAATAGTTTATTATTTTTTTAATAAATAATGAGTTGCAATGAAACAATTTATATAGAAAATCCTGAACACTGTGCACATTATTTAAAACGAAATAAACGTTATTGTAAAATTCCTTTATTTCCTAATTATGATTATTGTTATAAACATATTCATTATGAAACACCATTGAAAAATTTAGAAAAACCTGAAGAATGTTCCATCTGTTTAGAAGAATTTCATGAAACTGATAAAGCTTTAAAATGTGGTCATTGGGTTCATAAATCTTGTATTATTAAAAGTGGTAAAAATCAATGTCCTATATGTAGATTTGAAATTTATCTATCACCTAATGAAATTAAAGAATGTAAAAATTATGAATTGGCGTATCGTCGTAGTCATTATCCAAGTTATCAAAATAATACAATATCATTAGAAGAATCTGTAAATAGATATATTCAAAATTTACCGTTTCATTTGCGACAACATATACAAGAAGTAGGTGTTGATAATATATTTGATACTAATGTAACAACTCCAACTAGTACTCGACAAGGAATTTTTGAAAATATGTTATTTGCATACATTAATGAAAGTTTATTTGCTTTAAATTGATTTTTTTCTGATAAATAAATGAGCGATAATTTATTTATCATGTCTAATGAAAAAAGACTCCAAACTTATTTCGGTTATCCTATTTTTATGACTTGTGCTAAACCTATTATAGGAAGACCTATGCCTGTTTTTGAATACGAAAGTGATGAAGAGCGGTTTAGTAATTGTAGTTGTAGTTGTCCAAATAATAAATCTCGTTGTCGTCGCAATTATTATTCTCCATTTGATTGAGAAGGTTGTGGTTGTTGTTCAAGTAAACGAATTACATTATCCATTTCATCATTTAAAATTTTAATGGCATGATGATATTCATCTTGGCCAATTTTCTTTTGTTTTACCAAATCATTTAAACGATTTATTTTATCTTGTATTTGATTTTGCCTATGCTGTAATGTCATTATTTTTTTATGTTGATGTTGCTGATAATCTAGAGGAATAGGTTCTTTGTATAAAAATTTATTATGTACTTTTTCTTCTTCATTCTCGTCTTCATTTTCATCATCCGTATCATCAAAATTTGGAAGATTTTTAATTTTTAATGTTGAACGTAACTTTTTTTGTTCTAAATGTGCATCTATCTTATCTAAAACTGATTTATTAATTTGTAACCATGAATTATACATAGCTTCATCAATTTCCAATTTTTGTAAAATTTCTTCCTTACTTGTTTGTTTCATATATTCCTTTAAAATTTTATCACCTAAATTGTTTTCCATTTAATATATAATTTTAATAGTTTTAAATATATATAATTTCAAGTAAAAATGAAATTATATATATCTACTTTACAATTTTATTATGACTAAACGAAAATTAACATTAGAAGAAATTGATTATATCATAAATCCATTAAATAATAATTCAACATTAAATAATGCTAAACAAAGTGTAGTCAATAACAATATTGAAAAATTAAAAAATCAATTGGTTCAAATAGAAATATATCCAGAAATGATTGAACAATTGAAACAAAAAATTAGACAACAATATTTTACTACAAAAATTAGTCCAGGAGAAAATGTTGGTATTTTAGTAGCTCAATCAATTGGTGAAAAACAAACTCAAATGTCGGTGGGTTATGAAGAACGAGTATTTGTAAAAGTTGATGGTTTAATACGTAATATTCGTATAGGAGAATTTATAGATACATATTTTATAAAACACAAGAATAAAGTGGTTCGTATAGGAGAACATAATTGGATATTGTCTATCGAAGATGATGATGTATATACTATTAGTGTAAATCCAAATGGAATTATAGGAATGAAAAAAATTACCATGTTATCTAGACATAACCCAAATGGAGATTTATATCAATTCACAACAACTGATAATAAAACCATTTTAACAACTGGTTCACATTCTCTATTAACTTTACAAGATGGATTAATAGTACCTATTAAAGCAACTGAAGTTACAAAAAATACTTTAGTACCACATTTTAAATTTAGTAAAAATATGTGTCAAAAACAAGGTAAAAAAATCTGTACTGGTATTATACATACTTTAGGTATATATATGAGATGTGGAGTATTAAACAATTATGATAATATAAAATTTTATATAAAACATAAAAAAGATTTTAATGATTTGAAAGAATATTGTTCGACTAAAAATTTACAATACACTTTTATCAATAATATTTTTTCTATTTCTGATTATAATTTATATTATTTTATATTAGATTGTAAATCTATTCCATTATATATTCTTTCAAAATGTAGTTATGATGAATTGGTAGATTTTGTCGACGGATTATTTCCATTTAAATTCAAAAAATTTAAATTAAAATGTATTACAAATGAATTATGTGATGATTTGGTATTAATATTAAAATTGTGTTATCCAGAAAGTCAATTCAAAATTAAATTTCAAAATAATTTCTATTACATTCATTTGAAATATGTAAATTCTAAAAATATTGTAAAAGAAGAAATTAAATGGAAAAAATTTATTGATATAAAAGTTGTAAAAGAAGATGAATATTCTTATAAATATGTATATGATTTTTCTATAGATGATTATCAAACATTCATGTTGTCCAATGGTCTATTTGTACATAATACTCTCAATACTTTTCACACAGCTGGTCTCACTATTAATACTGTTGTAACAGGTGTTCCTCGTTTATTAGAATTGATGAACACTACTAAAGAACCTAAATCTAGTAGTTGTACTATTCCTATATCGGATTCTAAATTTAATTCACTATATGATATACGAAATTATATAGGTCCAAATTTAAGATGTCTTACTATATCTAATATAACAGATGATTTTGAAATTGTAAAATTTCAAGACATTGCAAATTGTTGGTGGTTAAAAGGTGTTCAAAATATATCTCCAACAGATGATGTTTTACGTTTAAAATTATCACCTAAAATGATTTATGAAAATCGGTGCAGTTTAGAACAAATAGTTTTTAAAATAAATGAAGTTTTTACAGATATATTTGCTATAGCATCTAGTTTAAATACTTGTATTATTGATGTATTTTTAACAAATAAAGATGATATAATATTACCCAAAAAACAAGTATGTTATATCAATGAAAAAAACAAATATCAAATCTTTTTTGAAGAAGTTGTATATAAAAAATTTGAAAAATTTGTTGTATGTGGTATTGATAAAATTAGAGATTTTTCAATATTTACTATTAAACCTGGTAAAGAATGGGTTATAAGCACTATGGGTAGTAATTTAAAAGGTTTGATGGAGTGTGGTTTATTTGACCCATATAATATTATTTCTAACAATATGTGGGAAATTTATAATACTCTAGGTATAGAAGCTACAAGAGAATTTTTAATCAACGAATTTATTAATGTAATTTCATCAGATGGTACTTTTATAAACAAATGTCATGTATTATTACTTGTAGATTTTATGACATTTAAAGGTGATATATCTTCCATTTCTCGTTATTCTCTTCGTTCTAAAAATAGTCCATTATCTCGTTCATCTTTTGAAGAATCTATAGAAAATTTTTTGAAATCTGGTATATTTAGTGAAGTAGATAATATGAAGAGTATTTCTGCAAATATTATGACTGGTAAATTAAGTTATACTGGAACAGGTATTTGTGATTTACTTATTGATACTCAAATGTGTTTTCCAAATAACAAAAATACAAATATATATAATATGCAACAAATTTATAATACTGATTGTGATAATGATGTAAATTCTAAAATTAATACGTTACCTACTATTTTTGAAGAATAGGACAAGCTGCAAATTCTATTGTAATAAATGCAACAAATACTGAATTAAATAATACAACAACAAATTCTTGTGTAATAACACCAATTAGAAATGTAAACGGTGATACATCTTCTCAAATGTTTTATAATTCTATAACTGGTGAATTAACATGGGGTACTGTTGTACCATCATCAATAAAATATAAAACAAATGTAACAAATTTATCAAAAGATATTATAGATTCTGTATTAAATTTAAATTCAGTTGAATTTGATTATAAAGATAGTGGAAAACATTCTATAGGTTTAATAGCAGAAGATGTTGAAAAAGTATTACCAATAATTGTACAAAAACATCCTGTAACAAAAGAAATTGAAAGTGTTGAATATCATCAATTAATTTTACCACTTTTGGAATTGGTTAAAAAACATGAACAAACTATTAAAAATCTTGAAACAATAATTCAAAAACATGAACAAATTATTAATTACTTTTAAAATTTGTATTTTGATTTAAAATACAAATTTTAAACATATTATTTACAATTCTTTAATTTGAACCCGAACCACCATCACTTCCAGTATATGATGGCACTGGTTCTACAGCGGGAGCTAGTGCTGCTGCGGGAGCTGGTGGGTATGGTCCATTACAATCTAAAAATTGTGAACCTACCCATCCCACTTTGTTATTACCAAATAATACTTGTGTATATTGATAACCACAACCATATTGCGTTACACCTAAATTATAGACAGTATTACCATCATATAAAGTTGTATATGGTTGTCTATTATTACATGGATTAGGACGAACATATGCAAAATTCCAATCTGTGCCATATGTTGAAATAGTACAAGATGGGATACAATTTCCAGAATAAGAATATACAGTTGGTGCTAAAGCGAGTAAATATAAAATTGATTTCATGTTGATAATTGTATTTTTTATGGTTAAAATTAAATTCATTTTTTTCTGAAAAATTCTTAAAAATGAAACTAATTATACTAACCATTTAAATACATTAAAGACAAATAAAATATAAATATGAAGACTGTTGATTGTCCACAATGTAATGGTACAGTTATCATTACTGCTTTGAATTGTAAGATTTTTAGACATGCAGTGTATAAAAAAACTGGTAAACAAGTTGGTCCCCATTCTAAAAATAAATATATACAAAAATTAATCAAACAAAATAAAATTTATGGTTGTGGTTGTCAATTTCGTATAGTTGATGATATCCCTGAAATTTTTAATGAAGAAGAATCAAAATTCTGTTTATAAATTCTAACATGTACTCTATCAATTTTATAATTGGTTTTTAAATTCCATCCAAAATCATTTTGAATAATTGGATTTTTATGTGGACTGATAATAATTAACCACTTTGAATTCAATGCCAAATTTAAACAAGTTAATTCAAGTAAATTGATTGGACACAAGTGCAGTGAAAAACTTGCAATAATTACATCATATTTTGGTAATTCTACACAATTGTAAGCAATATCTTGAAAAGAATATGTAAATGCAGTTATACCTGTATTTTCTTTATATAATTTATATGTATAAGGCTAGAACTGTTCAAGCTATTATTAGTCAACATTAATCACATAGTATATTATTTATATATGTTTATAATTTTAAAGTATTTACTGTTTGACATATATAAATAAAAAATGAAATTTAAACGATAAATTATAATAAATATATATATGAGTAAAGAAGACGATGAACGATATATTTTAAATCCTGAAACCAATAGATATGTTCTTAAATCAGGTGCTATTGGTAAAAGTATCATGGCTAAAA
>Ga0116192_1000303_pt1 | contig 38611 bp, 32 predicted proteins | sample AD_UKC113_MetaG_FD_89876 | JGI IMG/M metagenome (GOLD analysis project Ga0116192, IMG submission 89876) | Active sludge microbial communities of municipal wastewater-treating anaerobic digesters from Hong Kong - AD_UKC113_MetaG | ecosystem: Engineered > Bioreactor > Anaerobic > Digestate...
GACGCTCCAATGGATTTTTTCCTACAAACATATAACATTGAAGCTGATAGTCAGCAACTTAAATCATCTCCTGAAAATTTTGAAAGTCACCGTTCACATTACAATTTTCGTCGCGAACCAAAAACATATCTGGATCAACTGGAAGAAGATTTTAAAGAAAAACTCACGAAACAGTTTGAAATTTTTTTTAGATAAAATAATTTCAAATTTTTTTATATTTGAACTAATAAAGAGTTTTTATTTGATTTTGTTCTATAAGTTAGTTAAAAATAAATTTCTGATGAAAAAACTATTATATACCATTTTATTATGTGGAATTATCACTAATTCAGTAGCACAACTTCCAGTGGATTTATTCGCCAATGATCCATTGTTGAAGAATGCCAATGTCGGTTTAATCGTCAAAGATTTAAAAACCAATAAAATTCTTTACAGTTATCAATCAAACAAATGTTTTGTACCTGCATCAGTGTTGAAATTGGTTACTACTGCAACCGCACTGGAATTGTTGGGACCCGATTTTCGTTTTCAAACTCAACTGGAAATAGACGGAAATTTAAGTGCTGATAGTGTTCTGAATGGTAACTTATTTATTCGAGGAGGGGGAGATCCAACGTTGGGCTCTTCTGCATTGAACAACGGAAACTTTTTAGACCAATGGCTGAAAATTGTTCAGCAAAAAGGAATAAAAAAAATTAATGGTCAAGTTATTGCCGATGCCAGTTTGTATGACAATGAAGGTGTAAGTCCCTTTTGGCTATGGGAAGATATTGGAAATTATTATGCAGCAGCAGTTTATGGAATTTCTTATCTGGACAATACTTTTCAACTGGTTTTGCAATCAGGACCTGTAGGAACAACTCCTAAAATTGTTCGAGTAATTCCTCCTTTGCCTGATTTAATCATTGAAAATTATTTAAAAAGTACTTTAATTAGTTTTGACAGTGCTTATTTTTACGGCATGCCTTATTCAAATGTACGAAGATTATATGGTGAAATTCCAGCCAACCGTTCTTCTTTTGTAGTGAAAGGCGATATTCCTAATCCTGTCTTGTTGCTTGCTCAGCATTTTACCGAACAACTTAATAAAAATGGAATCCACGTAACACAAGATGCTACCGATCAAGTGCCTTCTTCTCGAAATAGAACAGTGATTTATACTCATTATTCCCCACCTTTAAAGGAAATTATTGCTGAAATCAATAAAAACAGCAACAATCATTATGCAGAACAACTTTTTCGTTATTTGGCTTTGCAAAATGAAAAAGTAGCGACCAATAGTGGAGCAATAAAAGTAATTACCAATTTTTGGAAATCAAAAGGTCTGAATGTCAACCAATTGTTTTTGTATGACGGTTCAGGACTTTCACCTATGAATGCTGTGTCTGCTCAATTTATTACCGACTTGTTGACTTACATGTTTCATCAAAGCAAATATAAAACAGATTTCATTCATTCTCTTGCAGTATCAGGAAATCAAGGCACGTTGAAATCATTTCTTACCTACACTCCACTGGAAGGAAAAGTATATGCCAAAAGCGGTAATATTGCTCGTGTAAAATCGTATGCAGGATATATGGAGAAAGAAGATAGAATTTATGCTTTCACCATTCTGGTAAATAATATAAGAAATTCAAAAGCAGTGCAGCATAGAATTGAAAAATTCTTATTATCCATTCAATGACCGGAAAATTCTGTCAGTATTATTTTAAAAATTTTATAGAACATTTGAATATCAATGGTTTCCAGTAAAAAATTGACTAATAAAACGAATAATCTTTTCTTTTCTCCTGAAACTTCTTCTACCAACATATTATTGTGGCAAAAGTTGCACGAAGAAAAACTGCCCGAAGGTTTTGTCGTTTACACTGATTTTCAAACTGCTGGGAAGGGACAAGTAGGCAATTCTTGGGAATCAGCAGCAGGCGAAAACATTCTTTTCAGTTTACTTTTGTATCCTCAACATATTGCTATCGAAGAACATTTTTTAATTTCACAAATCACCAGCATTGGCATAAAAAAAATGTTAGATAATTATATTTCTGATGTTACCATTAAATGGCCAAATGATATTTATTGGAAAGAAAAAAAACTGGCCGGTATTCTCGTGGAAACATCTTTACAGAATAGAATAATTAAATCAGCAGTGATTGGAGTCGGTCTGAATGTGAACCAAAAAGAATTTCTGAGTGATGCACCAAATCCTGTGTCACTCTTTCAAATTTTAGGGAAAAAGCTGGACAGGCAACCATTGATGAATTCAATCGTTCAAAACATTCTTGATATTTACTATCATTGGGATGATAATAAAATTCGTTCTTGTTACCAACAATTTTTATATCGAAAAGAAGGTTATCATTTATTTGAAGCTGATAAAGAAGTTTTTTCAGCAAAAATTGTAGGTGTTTTACCAAGTGGACAAATTGAATTAGCGACCAAAGAAGGAGTAACAAAAAAATTTTATTTCAAGGAAGTTAAATACTTATAATGAGCTTTATTCTATTTCTTCAAAATCAACGTATTCGCCTTCATTTTTATCAAAAATTTTTTCTTTGTGTTGGATAGGTTTCTCTTCTCTTTTGCGATGGTGAAATATTTTATTTTCTTTCCCCCTGAAATTGAAAATAGAACGAAAAAAACCAAATAAAACGATAACACCAAATAAAAAGAAAAACAATAAAAAGATTAATATTGAGAAAATTAAATTCATGTCAATTTTTTAATAAACAGCTTTAGCTACACGTTTCACGCTTTGTGCAGCCATTAAGCTATAAAAATGAATACTTGGCACACCATGTGCTTTTAAATCAGCAGCTTGCTTTATACACCATTCTACACCCACTTCAGTGGCTTCTTTGTCAGTGCGGCATTTGCGTAATTCTATAGCAAATTCTTCCGGAATTTCTACATGAAAAATTTTAGGAAGCACTGTTAATTGATTCATTAGCGTAATGGGTTTAATTCCTGGAATAATGGGAACCGTGATTCCTATTTCACGACATTTTTTTACAAAATCATAATACTTTTGATTATTAAAAAACATTTGAGTTACCAAATATTCTGCACCCCCATCGACTTTTTTCTTTGTATAATACAATTCTGACTCAAAACTTGGAGATTCTTCGTGCATTTCTGGATAGCAAGCCATTCCATAAGAGAAAGGTACCACCTGTGATTTCATGCGAGTACCATCTAAAAAAATTCCTTTATTAAAGTTGTTTACTTGTTCTTGTAAATCGGTGGCATGCAGATGACTTGTTGGAATAAATTCCTTGTTGTTTTTTCCTTTGTCTCCACGTAAAAGCAGCAAATCAGTGATTCCTAAAAATTGCAAATCTATCAGTTCATATTCAATTTCTTCTTTGGTATAACCACTGCAAATAACATGAGGTACAACGGTGATTTTATATTTATTTTGAATAGCAGCCGCAATGGCTACCGTACCAGGACGATATCGAATGGCTACTTGTTCAAAAAGTCCTTGCGGATTTTTTTTATATACTACTTCACTGCGATGAGTAGTAATATTAATATATTGGGGATCAAATTCTCTCAATAAATCAATGGTTTTATAAACCGATTCAATACCGTCGCCTTTCAAAGGTGGGAGCAACTCAAAAGAAAAAGCCGTTGAAGGAGAATTCATTATTTTTTCAACAACACTCATAAATTTTGATAATTACAATAAAATGCTTCTTTGCATATTTTTACTTACAAAAGTACAAATTTAATTTTGTTCTAAAAATGAACTTTGAATAAGATATGCAAAACAATGTGAAACAAAGAAGAATAACTATTTGAATAAACTTATACTTCGTAATACAAACTATTGAGAATATGTTGAAATAAATAAATTCGAACCAAATGTTACAAGATGTGTTAAAAATAATCAAGCAGGTACTCGCAATAGTATTTTATTTTTAAATATTCTGAACGAAATAAAATTAATCACATTACAAATCAATAACTTAATGCGTTCTCGTTTTTATTTATCTTTCACAAAATATAAATACTTTAAAAAGCAATTAAATACCTACCATACAGCAATTTCATCTATGAAAACAGAATTATTTTTTTCATTTTCAAGGCTTTCAATACAAAAACGAGGATTTTTCAACATTATTTTTAAATAATGAACTTCAACTGGAGGAAAATTAAATACTGGTCGCATAATTTCATATTTTCCAGTAAAAGAAGATGAGAATTTTTGCTCTCCAAGAGGTTGATAATTAATTCCATCTTTTGACCCATAAAGAATAATTTCAGAAGGAATTTGTCCACAAAAAGCAGGTGCTTTCAAGATTCCTATTGTAAAACACTGGATAACTTGGTTTTGCTTTAAATTGATATTTAATAAATAATCTTCATTTGATATCAATCTCACCCATTCAGAAGTGGTCTTTATATTTCCTAATTTTCCATCAGTTAATTTAAAAATACTTCGTTGTCCATAAGAAATATTGGTGTCAGGTTGACAAATTAAATTTGTTAATTTACTGACTATGAAAGTCTTTTGTAAAGTTCGACTTGCTTTCTTATCATCAACAAAAGTAGCAACTGATACGATAGTAGTTGAATCGATTATTAACGGTTTTAAGTAATGCTGATCAGGTTCTTTTCCATTCAATGAAAAATAAATTTTTGCTTTTGGATGATCACAACTTAAAGTAATTTTTAATTTGTTGTTTTCCGTTACTTCCGCATTAAATTGAGGTTCGTAAAATGCATGAGAAGCATTCACTACAAGTTTTTCAAATCGTTGAAAATGAGTTGAAAAACGTTCTTTGAAATTTTCCCAATTTTTTGTTTCCTTGTTGCTCCATACTACTTCTGATAATGCGGTTGCACGTGGATAAACCATATATTCCACATGTTTTTCATCAAGTATGTATTCTGTCCACAAATTTGCTTGAGCTCCCAATATATATTTTGCTTCTGCGGGAGTCAACTCATCTGGAATAGGTTCAAAATTATATACTTTGGATAAAGGGACAAAACCACCAATAGCGAGTGGTTCAAATTCAGGATCAGCTTGATAATAATCTAAATAGCAGTATTCTGTCGGGGCCATAATTACATCATGGGAAAGACGAGCAGCTTCAATCCCACCAATTTTTCCTCGCCATGACATAACCGTGGCATTAGGAGCCAACCCACCTTCTAAAATTTCATCCCAACCAATGATTTGTCGACCATGTTCATTAATAAATTTTTCAATCCGTTGAGTAAAATAACTTTGTAATTGATGTTCATCTTTTAAATTCAACTTTTTTATCAACGATTGACAATAGGGACATTCCTTCCATCTATCTTTCGGGCATTCATCTCCTCCAATGTGAATATATTTTGAAGGAAAAATCTCCATAATTTCAGATAGCACATCTTCTAAAAAACCAAAAACGGTATCACGCGTACAGAACACTTCTTTAAATATACCCCATTTAGTAGCAACTTTAATAGTTGTGTCCTGTGTACACGACAAAAAAGGATAAGATGCAATAGCGGCTTGAGCATGTCCTGGCATCTCTATTTCAGGAATTACAGTAATACCTCGTTTTTTAGCATAAGCAACAATTTCTTTAGCTTCTTCTTGTGTATAATAACCGCCATAAGGTTTTCCATCAAATTGTTGTGGAAACGATTCATAATAATGCCCAACTAATGTTTCATCTCTTTTAGAACCAATTTCTATAAGTCGAGGATATTTTTTTATTTCTATTCGCCAACCTTGATCATCAGTAAGATGCCAATGAAAATAGTTGAATTTATAAATAGCCATTAAGTCGATATATTTTTTTATAAAATCTACAGGAAAGAAATGACGACAGACATCGAGATGAAGTCCTCTGTAGTTGAAACGCGGAAAATCTGTAATTTCAACACAAGGAACGGACCATTTTTTTATTTTTTTGCTTTCTTTTGAAGCATAAACTTCGCACGGGAAAAGCTGGTATAATGTTTGTAAACCGTAAAAAACACCAGCCGCTGTGTTCCCTGTAATTTGAACGGAAGAAGTGAAAACTTTTAACGTGTAAGCTTCGGGATTTTTATTTGTTAATGAACCTGTGTTAAATAAAATGAAATTTTTATTTGTAGAAGTCGTTTGACAATCCCGTAAAGGTAATTTTATGCCAGCAACCAGAGCAAGATGATCAGAAAATTGTTGAGCAATTTCAACAATTTGGGGCTGATCAAAAGGACAAAGAATGACCGTTTTTTTATTTAAAATAAATTTACCAGATTGAGGTTTTAGCTCTTGTGGATAAGGAATCAAATCATAGATAGGAGCTGAGTATGAACTAAATATACAAAAAATACTTATTAAAAGTACTCCTGAAAAACGGAGATTTTTCAAAATTGAAAGTGGTATATTCATGGTTATTAAAATTTAAAAAATTATTTTCAAATTTACATTTTTATTTTTTCAAAAAAAATTATTTTAGAAAAATGATTGCAAAAAATTTTAATATATACTAAATATTTTTGTTGTTAAACAGCTAATCGTCAATTATATATATGTTTTATTTATTAAAATAGAAATATTTTATGTATTTTTGAAAAATAAAAGTATAAAATTTTATTTTCTTAAAAATCAATCATTAATTTACTATGTTAATTATTGGGATTGCAGGAGGTACCGGTTCTGGCAAAACAACAGTGGTACAAAAAATTATGGAAAGATTGCCGAAAAGCGAAGTAGTTGTTTTGCCACAAGATGCATATTATCGTGATACCAGTTTTTTACCTTTAGAAGAAAGATTGGAAATTAATTTTGATCATCCTGATTCAATAGAATTCGAGTTATTGATAAAACATTTAAGAGATTTGAAAGAAGGAAAAAGTATTGAAATGCCCATTTATTCTTATTTAACCTGTTCCCGCCTAAATGAAACAATTACCATTCATCCTTGCGATGTAGTAATGGTGGAAGGAATTTTGGTGCTTTCGCAACCCGAATTAAGAAAACTTATGAATTTGAAGGTTTTTGTAGATGCCGATGCAGATGACCGATTGATAAGAGTGATCTATCGTGATATCACGGAACGTGGTCGGACAGTTAATAAGGTAATAGAACGATATGAAAAAACAGTAAAACCTATGCATGAGGAATTTATCGAGCCTACTAAGCGTTTTGCCGATTTGATTATTCCTCAGGGAGGAAATAACAATATTGCTATTGATATTCTGACAAAATACATTGAAAACAATTTAAAGTTGAATCATAATTCTAATTTAGGAAACTAAAAAATACTATTTCCCCATTGATTTTCAACAAATTAATTTTTTCAGTAGAAAACAATTTTATAAAATTATTAATTGACATGCATTTGAATGAATTGAAAAAAATTATGTTTCTGGATATAGAAACGGTACCACAAGTGGCAAATTTTTCTGATTTGCCCGATGAGTTAGCTCATTTATGGGAAGAAAAATTTCATCATTTGCGAAAGCATTTACCAGAAAAATATAACGAGGAAACCACTGCTTCAGAAGCTTTCCATACAAGTGCTGGTATCTATTCCGAGTTTGGAAAAATTATTTGTATTGCAGTAGGTTTTATCCATTTTAAAGAAGAAGAGATGTTTTTACGAACCAAATATTTTATCAATGAGGAGGAAAAAGAACTTTTAAGGGAATTTTCACAACTGATTGAAAAATTTGGCTCATCGAAAGAAAACCGACTTTGTGGACACAATATCAAGGAATTTGATGTTCCCTATATTTGTCGAAGGATGCTGATCAATAATTTGCCTTTACCATCGATATTTCAACTTTCAGGCAAGAAACCCTGGGAAAGTAGCCTAATTGATACAATGGAACTCTGGAAATTTGGTGATTATAAAAATTTTACGTCTCTGAAATTACTTACGGCAGTTTTTAATATCCCTACTCCGAAGGACGATATTGATGGAAGTGAAGTAGCTCAGGTTTATTATAAAGAAAAGAATATTCAACGTATTGCCCAATATTGTACCAAAGATGTGATTGCAACCACACAGGTTTTCTTGCGATTAAATGGCTTTCCGCCTATTTTAGCTGAAAATATTGAAAACCTCTAATTTGTTCCTATGAAAAATCTTTATCTGATTATTTTTAATTTATTTCTTATATTTATATTCGTTTCCTGCAAAAAAAACGAAATTGATAAAAGAGTTCAAATAAGCAATAGAGATCTGGAACAAATTATTCTTTCCGATACCCTTAAAGTCACCACAATGTATGGTTCTACCTCTTATTTTCTCTTTCGTGATGAAGATATGGGATTTGATTATGAAATGGTAGAAAATTTAGCAGATTTTCTCAAAGTGAAGCTGAAAGTAGAGCTTGCCAATAGCGAACCTCAAATGATTCAACTTTTAAAAGATGGCAAAGTAGATATAGTAGCTTATAACATCCCCGAAACAAAAGAATTGAAAAAAGACTTTCAATATGTATTTCAACAGCCACGCAACAGTATGGCGATTGTTCAAAGAATGGGTCGCAATGCTCTTTCCAGTGTTGTTGAATTAAAAGATAAAAAAGTGTATGTAAAAAATAATAGTGTTTTTCATCAACGTTTGAAAGATTTGAATAACGAAATTGGCGGAGGAATACAAATTATAACTGTTCCTGATTCAGTAACCAATGATGAATTGATTGAAATGGTTGCCAATAGCAAAATAGATTTTACAGTAGCTTATCGAGATAAAGCGTTACTTCATCAGTCTTATTTTAGACGCCTTGATTGTCGCTTAACAATAGGCTTTGAACAAAATAACGGTTGGTTGATACGAAAAACCAGTAAAAATCTTTTGACAGCTATCAAAGAATGGGAAAGTTTACAAAAGACGCAAGATAAAAAAAATAGATTATTAACTAAATATTGGGATAAAAGTCCGTATTTTGTCATTCATAAAATAAAAATTCCAAAAGGAGCAATTAGCCCTTATGATGATTTATTTAAGAAATATGCACCTACCATTGGTTGGGATTGGCGATTACTGGCCGCTCTTGCTTTTCATGAATCGCGTTTTGATAGTGCAGCTATTTCACGAGTAGGAGCTCTCGGACTAATGCAATTAATGCCTCAAACTGCCGCCCAATTTGGCTTAGACAAAAGAGATATTTTTAATCCTGAAAAAAATATTGAAGCTTCCATTCAATACATTAAAAGTTTAAATATGGTTTTTAGTCAGGTTGCCGACAAAAATGAACGTATCAAATTTATTATAGCAAGTTATAATTCTGGTCCTTCTCATATACTTGATGCTATGGCTTTGGCTCAAAAATATGGTAAAAATCCGTATATCTGGTTTGATAATGTAGAAGTATATTTACTTGAAAAAAGAAATCCAGAATATTACAATGATCCTGTGGTAAAAAATGGTTATTATAGAGGAACTGAAACTGTTCGATACGTTGAGAATGTATTAGATACCTATGAAAAGTATCTTAAACGTAAATAAATAAAATTCTCGTTTTTTATATTTTATAAACTTTATCTTAATTTTATTGCTGTAGAGTCGAAATAATTATATTTTTGTATTAAATAAAAAACATTAGACCATGAATCCTTTACTTTTTAATTTAAATGGTTGGGAGATACCGATTATTCTTTTGGTAATTCTTCTTTTGTTCGGCGGAAAAAAAATTCCTGAGTTCATGAGTGGCTTGGGAAAAGGTATTCGCAGCTTTAAAAAAGGTTTAAATGATATTGAAGAAGAAATAAAAGCTGACCCGGACGAGAAGAAACCCAATGATAATAAATCATCTTCTTCAAAATAATTTGATTTGAATTTTCTTTCTCTAAGAAAATAATAAAAGCCAAGCAAAATTTTTTAATGCTTGTGGTGTTCACTATTAAATTTCAGGGTAAATAGATGAAAGAAAAAGAAATGTCCTTCTGGGAACATTTAGAAGAATTCCGGTGGACTCTGATCAGAATTATTATAGTTATTGCTGTTGCAACTATCATAGGTCTGATTCTTATTCCTAAAATTTTTGATTCTATTATCTTAGCTCCGTGTTCTTCAAATTTCGTTCTTTACAGATTTTTTGAAAAGTTAAGTAATTATTTTCCTTTCCTCTCAAATTATTCCTCTTCTTCTTTTCATGTTAAGATATTGAACATCAATATGGCAACACAATTCATGACATATATGTCTGCTTCACTGGCTTTTGGATTTATATTTTCAATTCCATATATTCTTTATGAGTTGTGGAAATTTATCAGCCCAGCACTTTATGAAAAGGAAACCAAAGGAGTAAAAAAAGCTTTTCTATTGGGAGGAGTGTTGTTTCTGATAGGATGTTTATTGGGCTATTTTATTATTTTCCCATTAATATTCAGATTTTTAATTACTTTTAAATTGAGCAGCAACATTGAAAATATGATTTCTTTAGATTCCTATATGCGAAATTTTTATACCCTTATTTTGTTAATGGGTATTGTTTTTGAGCTTCCTCTTTTATTCTGGTTATTGTCAAATATGGGACTTATTACTCGTTCCTTTTTTAAAAAATATCGACGATATGCTATTGTTGTTTCGTTGGTGCTGGCTGCTTTGATTACACCTTCTGGCGATCCGTTTTCACTTTTCGTTGTAGCAATTCCACTTTATTTTTTGTGGGAATTTAGTGCTCTATTAGTGAAGAAAGATAATTTTGAACAAGATATTTTAACTTTGTAAAATGTTATATTTCTAAAAATCATATATTAACTTTTAAAACTGATAATCATGGAAAATGACTTTATTAAAACCGTCACTCATACCATTAAACATTGGTATATTCCTTTAATTATTGGAATAATGTTCATTATTATAGGAATATTTTGTTTTGTTTCACCTTTGACTTCTTATTTAACCTTTTCATTGATTTTTTCAATTTCCTTCCTTTTTTCTGGTGTTTTGGAAATTGTTTTTTCTATTACAAATCGGAAAGAAATTGATAATTGGGGCTGGACATTGGCTTTTGGAATTATTACTTTCATAATTGGTCTTTTGCTGGTGCTCAATCCACAGATTACGATGCTTTCATTGCCTTATTTCATCGGCTTTCTCATGTTGTTTCGCTCAATTTTTGCTATGAGCCTGGCGATAGATTTAAAGAATTATTATGTTCTGAATTGGGGATATTTATTAGCTATTGCTATTTTGGGAATTATCTTTTCTTTTATTTTGTTGCTCAATCCTTTATTTGGAGGAATTGCGATTACTTTATTGTTAGGTTTTACTTTTTTAGCAAGTGGTTGCTATAGTATTTATCTTTCTTTTGAATTAAAGCGGTTGAAAAAATATGCAGATAAAATTCCAGACGAATTAAGAGAAAGATATGAAAACATTAAGCGAGAAATTCAAGAAAAAATTTGGGAATAAAATAACACTCCCTCCCTTGCTTCTTATACTTTAAGAAGCAAGGGTAATGTAATATTCGTTATCATTAAGATAGAATAATTTTTTATTTACTAATCAATTACTTTTACGCCGATAAGTTTATCATAACGTCCTCCCCAAGGACGATGATAAACATAAATGGTATATTCATTGTTGGTTTGCCAATAACTGCCTTCTATTTTTTCTACAGAAGCTTTTTTTTCTCCTTTTGGAAGAAACCAATACTGATAATTATAACCTCCTTGCTTCAGTAAAATAGTCTTATTGTAACGTCCTTCAGCAAAATTGTACTGCATTTGCGATGTTTCATTCAGTAAATTATAATTATACTCTCCACCAATGTAAACTTGTCCATCAAAATAAGGCTGACCTGTATACAATGAAAAATGAACTTGCATATAATCAGCTTCAGTATTAATATCATCAAATGCTTCTTGATAATGAATAATGAATTTCCCGTTCAAATCTGGCTGAGATAAATAATTTTTCGAAGTTGATGGGACATCTTCTTTTAAATAAACATCATAAAATGTTTTATTAAAGCGAATTGTATCTAAGCCTTCGCCAACAACATAAATAGATGACATGTCAAAATGGCGGTATTCATTACCTCCTTCAAATATTAGTGCTTTTTGATTAATATAACTTAGTTTTTCAGTACTTAAATAAGTAGGCAAAATATTAGTTACTTGATTATCAATTCTGTTATTTTGCCTTACTACCATTTTAATTTCAGATTGAGGGTCTTGTAAACGATAGCCATTTAATCCAACTTCAATATCTAATTGCTGAAAACGTCCGCTCAATTCAATATCTGTATTTGCACGAAGTTTTGCAATAATATTTACTTTTGGTTCCACCATTGAAAAACAAGCTATCGCAACAGGATTTTCCATTTTGTTTTCTTCATAAATCATTACTATATAATTTCCTGATATTTTAAAATTCATTTCATCGTTTGGCAAAATAAAACGATAATGTGTATATTGATAAGTAGTGTTTTGTGACAAAGCATAATCGTAAATATTGCCAGTAGTAAATCCTTCTAAATATTCATTAGTCGATAAATTCGAAAGTGTCCAATCTGCATTACAATGAAATACTTTGTAAGTGTAATTGTGAATATTATGTGACAATTCATCAAACTGAATTTCAAGGATATCTTTACTATTTAATTGTATGAGGGGTAAACTATAATTTTGACCTGATAATCCAATTTGTAAAGTTTTAATAGTGGGATGCAAAATTTGAGTATGATAAATTGTTTGTGAATGTAAACTCATCACAAAAAATAAAGGGATTAAAAATAAATTTCGTTTCATGAACTATAAAAATTAAAAAACCTGCTAAGTAGAAATAAAACAAATTGTTTGTACAATATTACAAATATAGCCATGTTATTTGAATTTTTTAATAAAACAATAAAATAAATGGTTTATTTTTCTACTAATAACTAAATTATTGATAAATAATAAATTATTAATTAATTATACGATTTTAATTAATGAAATAATTCTTTAATAAAATGATGAGTAACCAATAAAAAATGTGTAATTTTGCAGCGTTTTTTAAGGTAGGGCAAAATTTCCCTAAAATAGAGATTAAATTTAAATTTAGAAATTTTATGGCTAATCTGATAAAAACTACGCGAGGTCTTGATATTCCAATTGAGGGGGAAGCTCAAAAAACATTGGGCGGCACTATTATTTCAGATGTAGTGGCACTTGTACCGGAATATTATCATGGCGTCGTTCCTAAAATGTTAGTAAAAGTTGGCGATGAAGTTAAAGCAGGTTCACCCATTTTTTATGACAAAACTTTTAAAACCATGAATTTTGTTTCACCAGTGAGTGGTAAAGTTTTGGCTATTAACAGAGGTGAACGTAGAAAGATATTAAGTATCACTATCGAACGAGATAGCAAAATTCAATATGTTCCTTTTACGGTAAAACCCTTAACTGAAACAACCGGTGAAGAGGTAAAAGCTCAGTTATTGAATGCTGGATTATGGCCTTTCATCAAACAACGTCCTTATGATATTATTGCCGACCCAAACAAATCACCTAAAGCAATTTTTATTTCTTGTTTTGATTCCTCACCGCTGGCTCTAGATTATAATTTTATTTTAAAAGGACAATTCATTGATTTTCAGGTTGGTATCGATGCTTTAAGCAAACTTACCAAAGGAAAAATTCATCTGGGAATAAAACCAACAAAAGATTTTAATGATTTCCGTTCAGTTCGAAATGTAGAAGTTACCGAATATGAAGGACCTCATCCTATTGGCAATGTTGGCGTTCAAATTAACCACGTCGATCCTATTAACAAAGGAGAAATAGTTTGGACTATTAATGTTCAGCATGTATTGTTTATTGGAAGATTTTTCAATAAAGGGATTGTCGATTTAAGTTATACGCTTGCTTTAACCGGTCCCTGTGTAGTTCAACCTCAATATTATCGTACTATTGTTGGTGCTAACATCGAACCTTTTATTAAGGGGAATGTATATAAAGGTCTTATTTTACGCTATATTACAGGAAATGTGCTCAGTGGAATTAAAATAGAAGAAAATGAATGGTTAAATCCCTATGCTTCTCAAATTTTTGTTCTTGAAGAAGGAAGTGACCAATATGAGCTTTTAGGTTGGGCAATGCCGAGAATCCATAAATTTAGTGCCAGTAATTTATATTTTTCAAAATTGTTTCAAAAAAAATGGTTTCAAAAATTTTTTGGCAAAATTAAATATCAATACGACGCACGTTTATTAGGTGGTAAACGTGCCATTATCATGTCCAATGAATATGATAAAGTATTACCTATGGATATTTTGCCAGAATATCTTTTTAAAGCCATGATTACGGGAAATATTGAAAAAATGGAAGCACTTGGAGGATATGAAATTGCTCCTGAAGATGTGGCTTTATGTGAATTTATTTGTACTTCTAAATTGCCACTTCAACTTATTGTGCGTGATGCTTTAGATACAATGAAAAAAGAACTTGAATAACACAATAGCATTAAATTTGCCTCTAACGGAAAAAATCGTGATATGAAGAATGCTTTAAGAAATTTCATGGATAAAATTAAACCTCATTTTGAAAAAGGAGGTAAATTTGAAAAACTTCATTCAGTATATGATGGTTTTGAAACCTTCTTGTTTGTTCCCAACACTACTGCTCCAAAATATGGCAGCCACATCCATGATCCTAATGACACAAAACGTACTATGATAACAGTGGTAATAGCTCTTATTCCAGCACTTTTATTTGGGATGTACAATGTTGGCTATCAACACTATTTAGCTATTGGAGTAGATGCTAATTTTTGGACAACTTTTTTGTTTGGCTTTTTAGCAGTTTTACCCTATATAATTGTTTCTTATTTGGTTGGCTTAGGAATTGAATTTACGGTGGCTCAAATAAAAGGTGAAGAAATTCAAGAAGGTTTTTTGGTAACTGGATTTCTTATTCCTTTAATTTTACCAATCAATACTCCATTGTGGATGGTAGCTATTGCGACAGCTTTTGCTGTAATTTTTGCAAAAGAAGTTTTTGGTGGAACTGGAATGAATATTTTTAATGTAGCTTTGGTTACACGAGCTTTTTTATTTTTTGCTTATCCAACTCACATGACAGGTGACTCAGTTTGGGTACGGACAGAAAGTGCTTTAGGTTTTGGTGGTGGTAAAGCAGTTGATGCTTTTTCAGGTGCAACACCGCTGGGACAAATTGCTACTTCAACAAATAGCCTCCCTCATATTACCAATACTTTTGGCAATACATTAAGTTTTTGGGATGGATTTATCGGATTAATCCCTGGCTCGGTTGGAGAAACCTCTAAAATTGCCATTTTGCTTGGGGCAATACTTTTCCTCATTACTGGCGTAGCAAGTTGGAAAACCATGTTCTCAGTATTTTTAGGCGGTGCTTTTATGGGAATTATTTTTAATTTGTTCGGTCCTGATACGGCTTCTGCTAATTTTCCATGGTATTGTCATTTAGTATTTGGCGGTTTTGCATTTGGTGCAGTATTTATGGCTACTGATCCGGTAACATCGGCTCGAACAGAAAAAGGGAAATGGATTTATGGCTTTCTGATAGGATGTATGGCTATCATCATTCGTGTCCTGAATCCAGGTTATGCTGAAGGAATGATGCTTGCTATTTTGCTAATGAATATTTTTGCTCCATTAATTGATTATTATGTGGTTGAAGCAAATGTTAAACAACGCAACAAAAGAATAACAAAGCCTGTTCAATAAATTTAAACTGAAAGCTCTATTTACAATTATTAAATTTGAAATAAAGGATGGATACCAATAGTAACAGTTATACTTTAATTTATGCTACAATAGTAGTGGTAATTGTAGCATTTATGTTAGCTTTTGTATCAGGAGCATTGAAAGAGAAACAAAATGCAAATATTGAACTTGACAAAAAAAGACAAATTTTAAGTTCCTTACAAATAGACACAAAAGGAAAAGATGTAGCAAGTTTATACGATCAATATATTGTGAAAGGTCTGGTTATAAACTATAAAGGTGAAATCTTTTCAGAGTCCAAAAAAGAGGCTTTTAATATTGAACTTGCCAAAGAATTGACAAAAAAAGTAGAAGACAGACGTTTACCTCTTTATATTGCCAACGTTGATGGAGAAACAAAATATATCCTTACTTTGCAAGGGACAGGATTGTGGGGACCTATCTGGGGTTATCTTGCTTTGAATGATGATAAAAATACTATTTATGGTGTTTATTTTTCTCATGCTAGTGAAACTCCAGGGTTAGGTGCAAGTATTGCAGAATTACCTTTTCAGAAGCAATTTATTGGTAAGCGTATTTTAAACGATAAAAATGAATTTGTTTCTATTGCTGTAATGAAAGCTGGTAAAAAAGCTGAAGGAAAAGATCAGGTGGACGCTGTTTCGGGAGGTACTATTACCAGTAAGGGAGTAGAAGCTATGTTATTGAACTGCATAGGACAATATGTTCAATTTTTACAACAACCAACCACAGGAGGAATGAATCAATGAGTAAATTATTTTCAAGAAAATCAAAACAAGCCTTTTTATGGCCACTGAGCAAAAATAATCCTATTATGGTACAAATATTAGGAATTTGTTCAGCTCTTGCAGTAACAGCCAAACTGAAACCAGCTTTGGTAATGGGGATTTCCGTTACTATTATAATTGCTTTTTCTAACGTTATTGTTTCATTGATACGTGATACCATTCCTAATCGAATAAGGATTATTATCCAATTAGTTGTCGTTGCTGCTTTGGTGACCATAGTAAGCGAAATTTTAAAAGCTTATGTCTATGATGTAAGTGTCCAATTATCTGTTTATGTGGGTTTGATTATTACAAATTGCATATTAATGGGACGATTGGAAGCTTATGCAATGTCTAATAAACCGTGGGATTCTTTTCTGGACGGTTTAGGTAATGGATTAGGTTATGCAATTATATTGGTAATTGTAAGCTTTTTCCGTGAATTGTTAGGTTCTGGGACTTTGTTTGATATTCGCGTAATTCCTGCCTCATTTTATGAGGCTGGCTATATGAACAATGGGTTGATGTTAATGCCTCCAATGGCATTGATATTAATTGCATGTATTGTTTGGACACATCGTTATCATAACAAAGAATTACAAGAAAAATAAAATTTGAAAGATAATAGATTTTAACAATGGAAAATGTATTTAATATATTCATTAAATCGATTTTTGTCGATAACATGATTTTTGCATATTTCTTAGGAATGTGCTCGTATGTGGCTGTTTCTAAAAATGTAAAAACGTCAATGGGATTAGGTATAGCTGTAATTTTCGTACTGCTTATCACTGTTCCTGTGAATTATCTTCTCGAAAATTATGTTTTGAAAGAAGGAGCTTTGAAATGGCTAAGTCCTGAATTAGCAAATCTTGATTTAAGTTATTTATCTTTTATTTTATTTATTGCAGTAATTGCAGGAATAGTTCAATTGGTTGAAATGGTAGTTGAAAAATTTCTTCCTTCGCTTTATAACTCATTAGGAATTTTCTTGCCTTTAATAGCAGTGAATTGTGCTATTATGGGTGCTTGTCTTTTTATGCAGCAACGTGCTTATCAAAATATTGGAGAAGCAACAGCTTATGCTCTTGGTTCAGGAATTGGATGGTGGCTTGCTATTATTGGATTAGCTGCTATAAGAGAAAAAATGGAATACTCCGATGTTCCTGCACCGCTTAAAGGACTTGGTATTACATTCATTACCGTTGGATTAATGGGAATAGCATTTATGTGCTTTTCTGGATTAAAACTCTGACATTTACTTGTTTAAAATCATTAAAAAATTCTACTTTAAAATAAATAAGCTCATATTTATATGTTATTAGCGATAGATACAGTCAATTTGGTTGCCAGTTTAGTAGTTTTTCTTGTTGTTATTTTACTTTTAGTTATTATTTTGCTTGTTGCAAAGCAATATTTAATTCCTTCTGGTAGCGTAACTATTATCATTAATGAAAACAAAAAATTAGAAGTACCAGCAGGAGGGACGTTATTAAATACATTAGCAATGCAACAAATTTTTCTTCCTTCCGCTTGTGGAGGTAAAGGTACTTGTGCTCAATGTAAGTGTCAGGTCATCGAAGGAGGCGGTGAAATTTTACCCACAGAAATTGGTCACTTTACTCGAAAAGAAATTAAAGAAAAATGGAGATTAAGTTGTCAGGTAAAAGTAAAAGAAAATATTTCTATTAAGATACCACCTTCTATTTTAAGTGTCAAAAAATGGGAGTGTGAAGTGGTTTCTAACAAAAATGTAGCTACTTTTATCAAAGAATTGATTGTAAAATTACCAGAAGGAGAAAGATTAGATTTTATTCCTGGAAGTTATATTCAAATAGATATTCCTAAATATAATACGATTAAATTTTCTGATTTTGATATAGATGAACGTTTCCGTTCCGATTGGGATAAAATGAAGCTTTGGAATTTATCGTGTGATAATGATGAAGAAACTATGCGAGCTTATTCTATGGCAAATTATCCAGCAGAAGGAGAAGATATTGTAATGTTGAATGTACGTATTGCTACTCCACCAATTGATAAGTCCACAGGCACATTTATGGATGTAAAGCCAGGCATCGCTTCAACGTATATTTTTAACCTCAAGCCAGGTGATAGAGTAAAAGTATCGGGCCCATTTGGAGAATTCCATCCCATTATCAATTCTAAACGCGAAATGCTTTATATTGGAGGAGGTGCTGGAATGGCTCCTCTGCGTTCTCATATTTTACATTTACTTAAAACATTGCAGATACGCGATAGAAAAATATCTTACTGGTATGGGGCTCGTTCGAAAAATGAAATTTTTTATGAAGAAGATTTTCGTGAATTAGAAAAAGAATTCCCAAACTTTACTTTCCAAATTGCACTCAGCGAACCTTTGCCAGAAGATAATTGGACAGGTTATGTGGGCTTTATTCATAACGTAATATATGATAATTATCTGAAAAACCACCCTGAGCCGGAAGAAATTGAATATTACATGTGTGGACCGGGTCCTATGGCAAAAGCAGTTGAAAAAATGTTAGATGATTTAGGGGTGCCCAGGGAAATGCTTATGTTCGATGATTTTGGGGCATAAAGCAAATAATTTTTCCAAAGGGCGTTATAATAAAACATCTTTTTTATTTTGTTAAAATATACAAATGATAGATTAATATTTGTATTTTCTTCGTAATGAATAGCTTAAAATAAAGAAAAAATAAGAAAAATGTCAATCAAAATTTGAATGATTTAATAGCATAAAAATAGGCTGAAAAATCAATTTTCTGGAATTGGAGTATTTTATAGTAACTAAATACAATAAAAATTCACTGTTGTTTTTAAAATCATTTGAAACATCCTTTACTTAAAATAGATAAAATTTAAAATAAAAAACACACAAAAAGTGAAGCTATATTTAATATTTTAAACGTATATTTGTAAACTATTTTTAAGGGCAAATTAGTTTTAACTATGATTAAATTTTCAAAAAATGAAGGGTAAATTTAGCTTTTTAAAAAATACAGATGCTTTTAGTCATATAGTTTCTCTAAAATATTTACCACGCTGGATAGTATTATCATTAGATGTTCTTATTTGTTGTATTTCCTTTTTACTTGCATATTTAATTACTTCCTTTTTTGTATCAGATTCTCCCGATATACGAGTTACTTCTTTTTTTCAGCGATTAGTGTTGGTATTAAGTATTCAAATAATATTTTTTTGGGTTTTTCATACTTATGCTGGTATTATTCGATATTCAAATTTTACCGATGCGGTTAAATTGTTATTGGCTGTTTTTAGTGATTTTATTGTTCTCGTAATTATAAATTTTATTTATACAAAAGTTTATTCTGATTTACTTTTTACTTATTCCGAGTTAATTATTTATGCCATCATTGCTTTTCTATTTCTTTTTTTAGAAAGGTTATTTATTAAAGTAACTTATGATTTTTTTGTCGAAAATAGCAGCAATTTAGTTCCAGTAATGATTTATGGTACCGATCCTTCAGGTATCAGTATTGGCAAAATGATTCTTTCCAAAATTGGTGACGATAATACCAAATATAAACTTGTGGGATTTATTGACAACAATCATAATACCCGGCAAAAAATACTATTAGGAGTGAAAGTTTATCCTTATGATAAAAATACTATTGCTACAAAAATTCCTAAAAAAGCAAAAAACATTATTGTTTCACGTGCTAAATTAAAAGAAATTGGATTCAAAGAAGACTTAGATATTTTTATTAACAACAATTTGTCGGTTCTTACTTCTGCCCCTACCGACCTCTGGGAAAATGAGATACCTGATGTTAAACAAATTCGTTCCATAAAAATAGAAGATTTGCTGGGAAGGCAACCTATTCATATTTCTACTACTAATATTGAAAATCAGTTAAAATCTAAGATAATTCTGGTCACTGGTGCCGCAGGTTCAATAGGTAGTGAAATTGTTCATCAACTCGTACAATATCAACCTCTCTTAATCGTTTTAGTAGATAATGCAGAAACGCCATTGTATGAATTAAAAATAGAGCTTCAAGAAAAATATCCGCAACAAAATTTTAGCTTTTTTTTAGGGGATGTTCGGGATCAAGAAAGGATGGAATATATTATTGATTTGCATAAACCTGATATTATTTATCATGCAGCGGCTTACAAACATGTTCCTATGATGGAAGATTTTCCGACAGAAAGTATTCAAGTAAATGTAAAAGGCACTAAAGTTATGGCTGATTTAGCTGTAAAATACAAAGTTAAAAAGTTCGTTATGATTTCAACAGATAAAGCAGTCAATCCAACTAATGTAATGGGAGCTTCGAAACGGATTGCAGAAATTTATATTCAATCACTAAATAAAAAAATTCAGGAAAATGGCCATGAAAGGACTAAATTTATAACTACACGTTTTGGAAACGTTTTAGGTTCAAATGGGTCAGTAATTCCCCATTTTCAGAAACAAATTGAAAAAGGAGGACCTGTAACCGTAACCCATCCGGATATTATACGATATTTTATGACTATTTCTGAAGCGAGTAATCTTGTGCTTGAAGCAAGTGCAATAGGAGAGGGGGGAGAAATATACATTTTTGATATGGGTAACCCAATAAAAATTAGTGATTTAGCTCGGAAAATGATTAAAATAGCTGGTTATGTTCCTGATGTTGAAATCAAGATTATATATACTGGTTTAAGACAGGGTGAAAAATTATATGAAGAATTATTGAATCAAAAAGAAAAAATATTGCCTACCCAACATCCTAAAATTATGGTTGCTAAAGTAATTGAATATGAATATGATGAGATTTCACTGGAAATAGAAAAATTACTTCAATATAGTTCTCTTAACAAAGATTTTCTAATAGTTCAACAAATGAAAAAAATTGTACCTGAATTTAAAAGTAATAATTCACACTTTGAATTTTTAGATATCCTTAAAAAATCCCAGTAATTAACAAATACATTTTGCTTATCCTTCTTCTTTAAAAATGTTATAATTTTTTTCATACTTTTCCGTTTAATCACGCGTAAATCAATTTAGAAAATGAATTCCATTGTACATTTTATTCAACAATATCCTTTTCTTACTATTATTATTTCTTTTATTATTGGGAAATTATTTATGCCCGTTGCTATTAAAATAGCCAAAAAACATAATTTTTTAGTTAAGCCTAATAAACGTACTTCACACAAAGGTTTAATTCCTTATACGGGTGGGCTTGATATTTTTGTTTCTTTTTTCCTTACGATGATTCTTTTTTCTTATGAAATTGTAGCTCAAACTCAATTTATAATCTTAGGAACTTTAACTATTTTTTTTATTGGGTTTATTGACGATTTGATTACCCTGAAACCCATGGCAAAATTAAGTAGTGAAATAATTGCAGGAATTTTTTTAATTATCATAGCAAATATTAGAATTTCTCATTTTCATGGAATTTTAGGGATTAATGAGTTACCTCTCATTATAAGTTATTTATTTTCACTTTTTACTTTTATAGTTATTGTAAATGCTTTGAATCTAATTGATGGAGTAGATGGTTTAGCTTCTGGTTTGGGAATTATCTATAATTTATTTTTTGGAATCTATTTTAATTTATCAGGCTATTTGTATTTAGCTTTAGCAGCTTATACTCTTGCAGGCTCATTGATTGTATTTTTTATTTATAACGTTTTCGGTAAAAAAAATAAAATCTTTATGGGTGATACTGGAGCCCTCTTTTTAGGGTTTATGATAACTTTTTTTGTTTTTGAATTTTGTGAAATAAATGCTTATCATAAAGTTCCTGAAGCCTTTCATATGTCTGCAGCTCCTGCAGTAGCCATTTGTTTAATTATTGTTCCTTTGTTTGATACTTTCCGAGTTATGTTAACCAGAATAAAAAAAGGTTTTTCTCCTTTTAAAGCTGATAAAAATCATATTCATCATTTGCTTTTAAAAATTGGTTTTTCTCATCGTCAAGTTACTTTAATATTACTTACCATTACTATCTTTTTTACTCTCCTTGCTCTCATTGGACGAAATTGGAATAATCTGTTATTAATTTTTATTGCTCTATTGATTGCCAGTAGTTTAACTTACTATCTTTGGAGAGTTATTAATAAAAAGATGCAACGAAAAACCATTGTAAATATTTAACATTTGAGTTAAACCTTTTCTCCATTATAAAATAGGATTTTAGTTGATTATCTAAGTGTTGAATTTGTTGTCGACATCTTTGTTCGGATGTAAATTTTTTAATTCATCTTCCAAAAAAATTGATATTATCCTAAAAAGTGTGTAAAGTTCAATTTTTTTCTCTTATAGTAATTTTTTTTTGTTATTGTACTAAAATAATTGTCAGCCTCTTAGAAACTGTTTCTCCTTCGCTTTTGTTGACTATTTTCATAAGAGGGGGTACCTTAAAATTTTTTTACACGCGATTTAATAAATTTGGCTTACTTATAATAACTTACCTTTTTGAGCTTGCTTGAAAAAGATGCTTATATATTTAAAGCACTCTCAATTGGTATTATACATGGTTTTTGATGAAAATAGGCAGAAAAAGAAGATAAAAAATGCTGTCGAAAAATTTTTCTTTTATTCGAAAAATTACGTTTAATTTGTTGAGGAAAGACAAGTCAAAAGGTTCAATGGTTACAAAACGTTTATGGTTGGGATAACCAATTCACTTATTAATTATTGAAAAATTAAATGCGTCGATTTTGGCTAATAAGGTTATAATTAAGGTCATATTTCAGCGTTATTAAGGTTAAGCATTTTTAATAAGGTTTTAAAGACAAATCGAAAAAGAATAAATTAGCAAAATATCTAATCAAACAAGAAAATCGTGATTAAAATGATAATTTCAATAATGGTCATAGGAAAAAGTAGATTTTTCATTGTTGAATAAATATAAACAAGTTTTAAAATTGAGACCTTATCATACTAAAACCTTTATAACAAGGCAGCAACAAATAAACCAAACCTTATTACTTTATTGTCAAGTTTTAAATTAATTAGGAAAACGTTTAGCAATTTTTTAATTAGAAATAAAAAAATCTAATATTTAATTTATTTGTAATAACTTTATTTTGGTTAAAAGAATAGTTTTTATAATCACAAATTAAAATTTATAACAATATTTTTCATCATGATTCAATACATTTCAGAAGGAGTAAAAATGTCACAAATAAAAAAACAAAAAATTAATCGCTGGATAAAAGCAGTAGCTGCTGATTATGGTAAAAAAGTTGGGGATATTGCTTATATTTTTTGCAATGAAAATCGCATTCTGGAAATTAATCAGAAATATCTTCAGCATGATTATTATACAGACATTATCACCTTTGATGACAGTGAGAGAAATTTGATTTCAGGCGATATTTTTATTTGTATTGATACCGTAAAAAGTAATGCAGAAAAATTTCAAACAGATTTTATGCAAGAATTGTATCGCGTAATGATTCACGGCATTCTCCATTTATGTGGTCAGGATGATAAAACTTCTGAACAAAAAGAAGAAATGACTTTCAAAGAAAACAAAGCACTTTCTCAATTGAAAGAAATATTATCTCCCGAAATTTAATCTCTTTTAAAAAAATGTATATCAATTTATTATCAGGAGAATATAAAAAATTATGAATTCATCAAACTAGCAAGCGTTTCTCTTAAAGAAGCAAGTTTTTTTTCTGTATCAGATTGTTTTTTCTTTTCACTTTCTACAATTTCAGGTTTTGCGTGACTCAGAAAATTTTGGTTGTCCAATTTTTTTGTTACCGAAGCAAGAAATCCTTCCAGATAATCAATTTCTTTTTGAATTTTTTTAATTTCTTCTTCCGCATTGATGAAACCTGCCAGTGGAATAGCAAATTCTGTTGTTCCAACCAGAAATGAAGCAGCTTCTGCAGATTTCTTACTTACTGTTTCAATGGCTTTCAGATTACCCAATTTTTCAATTACTGAATCAAAGTACGGATTGTGTTTGCCCACTATTTGCAGTTTCAAAGGCTTTTTATTGGGAATATTTTTTTGTAAACGAATGGTCCGAATGCCAGCAATAATTTGTTTAGTAAATTCAAAATTTTCAAGCAATGTTTCATCTATTTTTCCAGCCTGTGGAAATAATTGAATCATAATACTTTCACCTTCTTTTCTTTCTGTCAAATTTTGCCAGAGCTCTTCCGTAATAAAAGGAATAAAAGGATGCAATATTTTTAACAATGTTTCAAAAAAATGAATAGCTGCTTCGTGAGTAATTTTATCAATAGGTTGCTGATAAGCTGGTTTGATAATTTCCAGAAACCACGAAGCAAATTCATCCCAGAAAAGTTTATAAGCAACCATCAAAGCTTCAGACAAGCGATATTTTGCAAACAAATCGTCTATTTCTGAGAGTGATTTATTGAGTTTACTCTCAAACCATTCAACGGCTTTAGATGCCGATTCAGGTTGTTCAATTTCTGCTATTGTCCAGCTTTTTATCAAGCGAAAAGCATTCCAGATTTTATTGTTAAAGTTTCTTCCTTGTTCACAAAGACTTTCATCAAAAAGCAAATCATTTCCTGCTGGCGAACAAAGCAACATGCCCATTCGTACTGCATCAGCTCCATATTTTTGGATCAAATCCAGTGGATCAGGTGAATTGCCAAGCGATTTGGACATTTTCCTACCGAGTTTATCACGAACAATGCCGGTTAAATAAACATTCTTGAATGGTTTTTCTCCACGATATTCATAGCCAGCCATAATCATCCTCGCCACCCAGAAAAACAAAATTTCAGGAGCCGTTACCAAATCGTCTGTTGGATAATAGTATTGAATATCAGGATTATCAGGATGAAGAATGCCATCAAAAACGGAAATAGGCCATAACCAGGATGAAAACCATGTGTCCAGACAATCTTCATCTTGTTGTAAATCATAGATTGTCAAAATATAATTTACTTTTTTGAGAGCTTTTTGGTAGGCATCTTCTTTCGTTTCAGCCACAACAAAGCTACCATCAGGCAAATAATATGCTGGAATTCTATGTCCCCACCAGAGTTGTCGTGAAATGCACCAATCTTTTACATTTTCCATCCAATGCCGATAAGTATTTTTAAACTTTGGTGGATATAATTTTATTTCATCATTAATAACTGCATCCAGTGCGGGTTTTGCCAATTCTTTCATTTTCAGGAACCATTGGGTAGAAAGTTTTGGTTCGATGGGAACATCCGTTCGTTCTGAAAAGCCTACATTATTCACATACGGTTCTACTTTTTCAAGCAAACCTGCTGCTTTCAAATCTTTTTCTATCTGTTTTCTCACTTCAAAACGATCCATTCCTGTGTAAGGTGCACCATTTTCATTCAGGGTTCCATCATCATTAAAAATGTCAATAGCAGGCAAATGATGTTTTTCACCAAGCATGTAATCGTTTACATCGTGAGCAGGTGTAACTTTTAAGCAACCTGTTCCAAATTCCATGTCAACATACTCATCTTCAATAACAGGAATGGAACGATTGACCATTGGGACAACAACTCTTTTCCCTTTTAGATGGGCATTTTTGGCATCATCAGGATGAATGCACAAGGCTGTATCGCCCAAAATGGTTTCAGGTCGAGTGGTTGCCACGACTGCATAATTATTTTCACCTTCAATTTTATATTTGACGTAATAAAGTTTTCCGTTTTGTTCTTTAAAAATTACTTCTTCATCCGATAAAGCTGTTTTTGCTTTTGGATCCCAGTTGACCATTCGAATGCCTCGATAGATTTTTCCCTTTTCATACAAATCAACAAAGACGTGGATAACGCTTTTTGAGCGGATTTCGTCCATTGTGAAAGCTGTTCGTTCCCAATCGCACGAAGCACCAAGCTTTTTTAATTGTTCCAGAATAATTCCGCCGTGTTTTCGGGTCCATTTCCAGGCATAATCCAGAAATTCTTCTCGTGTAAGGTCTGATTTTTTTATACCTTTTTTTGCCAAATAAGCTACTACTTTTGCTTCTGTGGCAATGGAAGCATGATCGGTTCCCGGAACCCAACAAGCATTTTTTCCTAACATACGGGCTCGGCGAACCAGAATGTCCTGAATGGTATTGTTTAGCATGTGCCCCATGTGCAAAACACCTGTTACATTGGGTGGTGGAATAACAATGGTATAAGGTTCACGTTCGTCAGGTGTTGAATGAAAAAAACCAAACTCTAACCAATATTGATACCATTTTGACTCAATTCCTTCAGGATTGTATTTATTAGAAAGTTTCATCCATTGATTGTTTTAATAGAATGATCAACATTTTTTGATGTCCTTAAAAAGGCTGATGATTTTTTCAATTATAAATTTGCAAAGATAAACAAAAGGAAAGGCTTATAAAAACGAAATTTTAAAAAAGAACGCAAGAAAGCTTCATTTAGAGGGCAAAGGACACAATAAAAAAGTTTAAAAAAATGGTAGTATAGGTCTTTTATCTTTCTTGTCTTTAAACTCTAATGATTTGGCTGCCAAATTCTCTCGAAGTTTTTTATACTCTTCCTGCTCTTCTCGGTTTGCTTTGGGATGGCTGGGACGGGGAACTTTCTTCTTCCACCCATGACGTTTGAACATATCCCAAATATAATCATCAGATACTTCTCTGCCTAACTTTTCTTCAACAATCTTTTTTACTTACTTGTAAATCAATATCTGTCTATTTAAAGCATCTGATTCAGGAGAGTATAGAATTGCCTTTTCTTCTTCAAGCGTCATATTGCACCTTGCTTCGCACCTTTTACCCCAATTGTCATATTTCCTCCACTCTTTCCCATATTTATTATATTGCTGGATAACATGAAAAATCTTTTGTTTACTTACTCCCAATATTTTTGCAAATTCTTCTGCCGTCTTTCCATAATTTGTTTGGACAGAATAAATTATCTGCCAATCCTGAAATGCTCTTGCCTTGGTTTGAGAGTTCATTATCTTTTCCAGCTCTGCATTTGTAAAATGTAGATAGGCTTTTAATATTTTCATAACTTTTTTCTTGTAAAGATATGTATGAATTCAATAACAGGCAAAAGCTATTATGTGTATAAAAAATTGCGATCTGCCTGGCGGAGCATTCAAACAAATTTGTTTTATTTATTTGTATATCAAAAGGAAGGAAACTATGGATTATCCAATACAAACAATAAATTGGAAGGTACATTTACCGACTTAAAGAAAAATTTAAATAACCATAGTAGAATGAGTAAGGAAAATCGCAAGCGATTTGTAGACAGGTTTTTAAGGCATAAAGAGACGTCACTGCGTATCATAAAAAGTATCCATGAAGACACTCCTTATATCACGCATTAGACGCTCTTAAATCTATCCCTTGCCTAGTTGTTCCCCCGCAAAGTTTAGCTTCGTCTCGATTTACAAAAACAAAACTGGAAAAAGTAAGCAAAATTTTGAGCCTACTTTTTGACCTATACACCTTTAATTTGTTATTTATTGATTCTTTTTTTGAACGGTATAGTAAATTTTTAATGGATTTGCCATCATCTTAATAAATCCTTTTACTTCTTCGGCTGTCCAACCTTTATTGGTTTCTCCATATTCTCCAAGTTCAGTTTTCATTAAGTCGAAAGAACTGTCAACACCTACCAGAGTAAAGCAATAAGGTCGAAGTTTGATATAAACGTTTCCAGAAACATTTTTCTGAGAACTTTCCAGAAATTTTTCAATATCTCGCATAACAGGTTCCAAATAAAGTGCTTCGTGCAGAAACATACCATACCACGTACCCAATTGATCTTTCCAGTATTGTTGCCATTTGGTAAGTGTGTGTTTTTCAAGCATTTTATGAGCGTTAATGATTAATATCGGAGCTGCAGCTTCAAAAGCCACTCGTCCTTTTATGCCAATAATGGTATCGCCAATGTGCATATCTCTCCCAATTCCATATTTTGAAGCTATGTTTTCCAACTGTTGAATCAAGGCAATTTTATCTGTATTTTTTTCTCCGTTGATACCGCAAATTTCTCCTTTTTCGAATTCAATAGAAATAATTTTTTCGTCTTTTTCAGTTACTTGCGAAGGATAAGCTTCTTCTGGAAGTGTTTGCTCTGATTTCAATGTTTCCTTACCCCCAATACTGGTTCCCCACAAACCTTTATTAATGGAGTATTCCATTTTTTTAAAATCAGCTTCGTAGCCATGTTGTTTTAAATAATCGATTTCATATTCACGAGTTAGTGATAAATCACGAATGGGAGCAATGATATTTATTTCAGGAGCCAACACTTGAAATGTTAAATCGAAACGAACCTGATCATTGCCAGCACCGGTGCTTCCATGTGCTACATAATTGGCACCAATTTCCTTCGCATAGTTGATGATGGCTATCGCCTGAAAAATTCTTTCGGAGCTGACTGAAATAGGATAAGTGCCATTGCGGAGAACATTACCGAAAATCATGTATTTAATACCTTTATCATAAAATTCTCTTGTAATGTCCAATGTTACGTGTTTTACTGCTCCTAATTGATAAGCTTTTTCTTCAATTTTTTTTAAATCTTCTTCTGAAAAGCCTCCTGTATTAGCTATGGCAGTGTAAACATCAAATCCTTTTTCTTCTGATAAATATTTTACACAAAACGAAGTATCCAAACCTCCGCTGAATGCTAAAACAACTTTTTCTTTCATTTTAAGTTATAATTAGTTTAAAATTAGTTTTTTATCGATAAATAATAACTGATAAATCATTTTTCAGTTGATTGATTATTTTTGGTCTCTTCTTTTGCAGGATCATAAAGCATAGCCGTACAAAGGCAATATTTCCGATTGGTTCTTTGAAGAATATCATAGTTCACACAACTTTCACATCCTTTCCAAAAAGCTTCGTCACTAGTAAGTTCTGAAAATGTTACAGGTTTATAGCCCAGTTCAGAATTAATTTTCATTACAGCCAATCCTGTAGTCAGCCCAAAGATTTTTGCATCGGGATAACGTTGACGTGAAAGTTCAAAAGCTTTTTGTTTAATTCGTTTTGCTAAACCGTGACCACGAAACTTTTCCACGACAATTAGACCTGAATTGGCTACAAATTTTTTATCACTCCACGTTTCAATATAACAAAATCCTGCAAATTCATCTCCTTGAAGAGCAATAATAGCTTTCCCTTCTTTTATTTTTTGTGCAATATATTCTGGTGAACGGCGAGCTATTCCTGTACCACGCACTTTAGCAGCATCTTCAATCGTTTTCAGAATCGTATCGACATATCCTAAAAAACGTTCATCAGCTACTTGAACCGTAATTTCATCAATATTAAAATCTTTTTCCATCTTTTTTAAATCTATTTTAAAACACCTTTTAAAGATTTACTTAAAGTTTGATTATCAGTTACTAAATATTTCCTTTATAATTTCTGTTATGTCTTCTCTGGATATTCCTTCACGTGGAATAATTAAAATAGTATCATCGCCTGCAATGGTGCCTAAAATATAATCGGAAGACCTGTTGTCGATATCCCATGCTATGGCATTTGCATAACCAGGCTTTGTTTTTATCACTCCCAATTGCCCAGAAAATTCAAGACTTAATATAGCTCCCTTTGCTAATGGATTTTCCAAAGAAGTATCTGAAACGGAAGGCAAAGGTTTATTATAAGTAGGCAATACGTATTTATATCCACCGTTTGAGAGAGGAGTTTTGGCAACTTTTAATTGTTTTAAATCTCTCGATAAAGTTGCTTGGGTCACCTCGCAGTGCTGTTCTTTTAAAAGATTTAGTAATTCTTCCTGGCTAGCTACCACATGTGTACGAAGGATTTCAGAAATCATTTTTAAACGGTTATTCTTGTTTTTCATAAGTTGTGTTTATTTTATATCAAAAATCGTAGGAAATTTGCCTATTAAAACTTTTTGTGTATAATTTTTTCATATAATTCATGTCATAATGAATATTTATTAAAAAATCTTTGCAAAATTACTATATTTATTCTAAAAAATGATATTAAATAATTATAAATATTCTTTTCTTAAAAATTATTTTGCTTTTTATTAATAATTAGTTAGTCTTTATACCAAGCTGTTATCAAAGCATATTCTTAAGCTAATGATATAAATAACTGATTTTACTGTTTTCTTATCCAGATTTTTCAACTGTTTAGCTAATGTTTTCTCAGCATATTTTAAAGACCTAAACATTCTGTTTTTTAACTATAGTTTCAATTTGTTGGTTTACTATATCAAAGTCAAAATATGTTTAATGACGGTTAAATTTGATTGAAAAGATTGTTTTTGTTTTGACCTTTTTCGTAAGGGGGGGCAGGAAATTTAGATAATTTTGAGGAATTTAAAAACTAATATCATCACCTTCCCAATAACGGGAAAGAATTTGCTGAACATAAAATGATTAGTTCATAATTGAAGGTGGTTTTCTTTTTTGCTAAACTTTATCATTTGTAGGAAAGGGAAACAAATGAAAAATACTTATTCGTCAGTATTTCTTAAAAAATTTTTTTTGAAAAACTCTCTGATCAATATATAGATCGCGTGGAAGTTATCTTGAATAACAGAAAAAAAGAATTTTATTACAAAATTTATCTAACCAAAAAGTTGCATTTGTAACTTGAATTCAACATTTTTCATTTTACCCATCATATTTTGTTTGTCATGGCAATTCTGGATTAATGATAAATTTTTGGTTCAAAATCCAAAACTTAAACCCGCTGTAATAGTTGTTTGTTTCCCCTGTAAAAATTTAGGTGTATAAAAATTCAAGACTTCTTCTGCTGTCATTCTTTTTTCTCCAAAAGCAACTTCAGAAGCTGCTTCAAAAGCCTGTATATTGCTGTTTTCAATATTTAAAATGGCATAAATATTTGGGGAAATCTCATATTTTACGTCGAATGATAAAGTTTTATTACTCCAGATTTTGTCTTTCATAAACGGTTCACTGATAATATCGAGCACACTTGCTTTTGAGCCTTGCCAGGTACCGTGCCGAATGTAAGCATATTCATTACCATGTTCAGCTTGTGAGTACGATAAATTTATATCCAGTCCACGTAAGGGTTTATATTGCAAGGCTACATATATTTCCTGTGAATTGTCACCCAAGTAATTTCCCAGATTGAAACCGTTAGTAGCCCAGGTTAAAGCCGGAATGGAATGTTTATAAACTAAAATTTCATTTCTTGTCCATTCACCTGTTAAGGAAAAGTTTGCTAGTGGAAAATTGCTCAGTCGAAATCCTAATTTATAAGAAACAGGATTTTTTTCCTTATTGGAAGCTTTCAATCGAGCTACTGAAAATTCATCAATGAAGACGGAAGTAAATAAATGTAAATGTTTAATATTTCTTGAACTGATGTCAAAAAACAATTGAGAATTTTGATTTTCTGTGCCCATAGTCAGCGTATGATCCATTGATTTATAAAAGGCTATCGGAATCAGATAAGCGGGCTGCACATTACTTTCAGCATACACTATGGAATTTCCTGCCGAGAGATGGAGTTGTGAGATGGGGGTGAAAGTGATCAAATTTGCCGCCAAAAATTTATTGGTGTAACGATACATTTTTTCATTTTGGTTTGAAAGATAATAACGGGTGCTATCAATGACATTGGAGGTTAGCCAACCATGAAAATAATTTATTTCCAACCATTTGGCAGGTTTTAAACCCAGTTTTAGCATAGGGAAAGAAGGAGTTCGACCTGAAAAAATGTTAGAACCATGATAATTGTTGCCCCATTGAATGTGATCTTTGACCAATGCTACATCACCCCATTTCCAGGCATAAGAAATTCCCCCACGCATTTCACTGTAATCACCGCCATTGTTGGTGCGCTTGTAAGCTCCTGCTTGATAAGGAGTTAAATAAGTAGGTTCAGCTAATAGTTCACCCTTTTGGGAAACATCTCTGAGCGAAGCATAAACTGCAAGATGATTTCCAATCATAGACTGAAAATCAAATCCATACCAACGTTGAGTAATTTTATCATTGGAATTATAAAGAATGTTCATTCCCAGAATAGGCATTAATTTTACTCGAAAAAGGCTGTCATGATAATGAAAAGAAGGAGGGAGCATATCTATTCGCCAGGTTCGATTGTCTTCAATGGGCAAATCATAATCAGGCAATCGATTTTGCTCCAGGGCATAATCTTCGAGGAAAAAATACAGCTCATTTTGTTGCCTTTTGTTTAATTTTTTTTCATTTGCTTGGGCTTCCTGTAATTTTTTAGCTATAAATTGTCGAGAATAGGGTTTTATTGCTGAATTAACATCAATTATTTTTTCATTGGTTAGTTCATCAAGAAAATCGTAAATACGCGTATAAGAAATGTGTTCTGGAATGTTTTGAGCTGTAACAATTATAATATTTAATAAAAAATAAAAAACTGAACAGTATTTTTTTTGATAGTTTTTCATATTCCGGATATATTGTTTTTTAAAAATATGGGCAATCAGAAATATATACTTTCTTTTCCAAATTTTTGGCAAAAGTTAACTTCAAAATCTTTTTCCTTTCTAAAAAATGGACGTATTCCTTATCTACTGAACAATTTAATGGTATTCTGAAATTTTATACACGTGAGACGAATTTCCTTAAAAATTTACCCAATGTATTTTAGTACCTTTTTTGCAGGAAATAGTACAGTTGAATTCCTTTGTTTCAATGAAGGATGAATTTTTCTAAACGTTTTGTTTTTAATGTTTTCACATGCCTTAATTGGCTGATACATTAATTAAATCACAAATTTACAAAATTAATTTTAGTTTATTAAAAAGTTTTATTAGCCCTTAAATGATCGGACTGGATTAGAAATAAAAAACACTAATTTTGTATTATAAAAGGGACGGAAAGTAAAAAAGAAAAAGTTTCGATTCTGAAAGAACCCAAACAAAAGGTATATAGAAACTTACTGCAAATATGGCATTTATATTACAACGAAAGAAAAGATATTCGAAATTTGGAAAAGAAGAACAACGTTTTAAAGAAATTACTTGCTGAAAAAGAGTTGGAAATTGAAATGAAGATAGAATTTTTTTAAAAAAAAAGGCAAAAACTCCAAAGTCATCTGTTCCTATTGAAGAATTTTATTATCATCTTAATAACAAAATTACAAAAAAGATAATACATTTGTTCAACCAACACTGATTGAGTTCCCAATAATAGGGATTAAATCAATTGTTTTTAAAGAATGGTTTGTGTAATCACAAATTAAAATCTATATTAAATGTCTAAACGACAGAAAAATAGTTTGTTCTTTCTTCTGATATTAATTACGTTAGCTTTTTTTGTTTTAGATCTAGCATGGGGAAGTATTCGCATACCTCTTAATGAAATTTTTTCTATTTTTGCTGGAAAAGGAACGAATAACATTCATACGGAAATAATTTTGAATTTTCGTCTGCCAAAAGCTATTACAGCCATTATTGCCGGAATTTCCCTTTCCATAGCCGGGCTAATGATGCAGACACTTTTCAGAAATCCGTTAGCTGATCCTTACATTTTGGGAATAAGTTCGGGAGCAAGTTTGGGGGCAGCAATGGTAATGATGGCAGCTTCATTGTTCCCTGCCGTTTTTATCAGTAGCAGTTGGTCACTGATTATAGCTGCCGTTATTGGTGCTTCGCTGGTTTTGCTGTTGGTCATTTTGGTTTCCTTTAAGGTTCACGACGTTGTTTCTTTGTTGATTGTTGGCATTATGTTTGGCACTATTGCTTCAGCGTTGGTTAATATTTTTCAGAATTTGAGCAATCCGGATGCGGTAAAACTTTTCATTATGTGGACTTTTGGTAGTTTGAGTGCAGTAACTTGGCATCATTTGCTGGTATTGATTCCTGTTTTCCTGGTTGGAATGTTGATTGCTATTTTTTTGCAAAAACGACTGGATGTTTTGCTATTAGGAGAAAACTATGCACGAAGCTCAGGAGTTTCCATTCAGCAAACGCGTTTTTTAATTGTTCTGGCAACGGGTTTATTGGCAGGAGGAGTGACTGCTTTCACCGGACCTATTGCCTTTGTGGGAGTAGCCATTCCTCATATCGCCAGAGGAATTTTTCGGACTTCTTCTCATAAAATTTTAATTCCTGCTTGTGTGCTTTGTGGTGCTTCACTGCTGATGATTTGTGATATTATTTCTCAAATACCAACTTATTCATTGCCTATCAATACAGTAAGTGCATTGTTTGGTGCACCTGTTATTTTGTGGATTATTTTAAAAAGGAAATAAGAAAATTGTTTTTCATTTATTGCTGGAAAATTATTGATTGTGAGTTATGTGCATTTTGTCCACTGTTGATTTGACGATTGGTTATTCAAAAAAAGATAAAGAGAAAGTAGTACAATCCAACTTGAATTTGGAGTTGTATGCCGGGAAATTAATAGGATTAATCGGTCCAAACGGCGTAGGAAAATCTACTTTATTACGAACTTTATCGGGCTTGCAAAAACCACTCAGTGGAAAAGTTTTGCTTGAAAATAAGGAATTATCTAAACTTTCTCATCAAGAAAAAGCAACAAAGATAGCCCTCGTTCTGACCGATAAAATTGACATATTAAATGCTACGGTGTACGACATTGTTTGTTATGGACGATATCCTTACAGCAATTGGCTGGGGAATTTAACTGATAAAGATCACGTATATATTGAACAGGCAATCCAAATGGTGCATTTAGAAGAAAAAAGAAATGAACTATTAAATGAACTTTCGGATGGTGAACGTCAAAGGGTAATGATTGCCAGAGCATTGGCTCAAGATACACCTGTAATTTTATTAGATGAGCCAACTTCATTTTTGGATGTATCCAATCGAATAGAAATTATGTTGCTACTGCACAAATTGGCTCATCAAACTCAAAAAGCAATTTTGCTTTCCACTCACGAGCTTGATTTGGCTTTACAAGCTGCGGATGGCATTTGGTTGATGGATAAAAATGGAAAAACAATCTGCGGCGTACCTGAAGATCTGGTTTTTAATGGCAGTTTTGCTCGAGCTTTTGCCAGTGAGTATTATTTTTTTAATGAAGCCAATGGTAATTTTTCAATGAATTTTTCCTTGAACAAACAAGTGGCAGTGACAGGAAACAAAACCAGAATGTATTGGACACTCAGAGCATTGGCACGAGCAGGTTTTGAAGCTAAAGAAGAAGCATCAGTAAAAATTCTGGTTACCGAAGATGGCTGGATTTTGAATGATGAAAAAATAAACTCTATAGGAGAATTGCTTGATAAATTGACGGAATTGGAGAAATCAAATTTATCATAAAAAAACATTTTTTACAAATCATTCAAAAGAAGATAGAAAGGAAAAATAAAATAATCATTCCCTTTTTTCGTTTTTAGGGTAATTTATTTCTATATTTAATACATTGCATGAACAAGCGATTGAGCTTTCTTTTTTGTTTTTTTGTTGTTACGCTGATTTTAACCGCACAAAATAAGGTTCGGATTTTTGGCTATGTTGTTGATTCTAACAACAGGGGAATTGAACTGGTAAATGTTTTTTTGAAAGGTACAACAACAGGAACTACCACCAACCAAAATGGCTATTATGAATTGATCACCGAAATTAAAGATTCGGCTGAAATTACTTTTTCAATGGTCGGTTATCAAACTGTTTCCTATACCATTCATCCGAAAGCAAAAGTTATTCAATTAACTGTTGAATTACCAGCTCTGAATCAAGAAATAAAAGAAATAGATATTGTCGGGCAAAAGCGTCAAACAAATACTATTGATGTTTTAAATCCCTCCAAATATCGATTGATGCCTAACCCATCGGGAGGTATTGAATCTTTATTGATTGCTTTTACAGGAGTTACTTCATCAAATGAACTTAGTTCTCAATATAACGTTAGAGGTGGAAATTTCGACGAAAATATTGTATATGTCAATGGCATAGAAATTTATCGTCCGTTGTTAATAAGGGCAGGTCAACAAGAAGGATTAAGTTTCATTAATTCAGATATGGTGCAAAATGTAGCTTTTTCTTCAGGTGGATTTGGAGTAGAATATGGTGATAAAATGTCGTCGGTATTGGATATTCAATATAAAAAACCGACAGGAAGGGAAGCTTCTGTTTCGCTCAATTTATTAGGAGCTTCTGCTTATGTGGGCACAGCAAGCAAACGTTTTAATCAAATGCATGGTATCCGATATAAAACTTCTGCCTATTTGCTTGGCACGCTGGAAACGAAAGGGGAATATAATCCTTCGTTTGTTGATTATCAAACTTACCTGACGTATCAATTGAAGCCCAAGTGGGAATTGACTTTTCTGGGAAATTTTTCTCAAAATTCTTATCAATTTATTCCACAAACCAGAGAAACATCTTTTGGTACTTATAACATGGGAAGAAAACTCACCGTATTTTTTGGTGGACAGGAAAAGGATTTATTTCAAACAGCTTTTGGAGCTTTTACGTTGAATTATCATCCTTTAAAAGAGACTAAATTGAGTTTAAATGCTTCGGGCTTTCGTACCAACGAAAAAGAAACTTACGATATTTCTGGAGAATATATTTTGAGTGAGATAAAAATGGAAGATGATTTATCAAAAGAAACAGGCGAAACATTGGGAATTGGTAATTATCATGAACATGCTCGTAATCGTTTGAATGCCACCGTGATGAATGTTTCTCATCTGGGTGAAACAACAATAAGTAAACATCAATTGAAATGGGGAGTACTTCTACAGTTTGAAAAAATCAATGATAAAATCAACGAATGGGAATGGCGCGATTCGTCAGGTTATTCGTTACCTTATCGTCCTTACGAAGCTAAATTATATTATAATCTGAAAGCTTTAAACTCCTTGTCATCTACTCGTTCATCAGTTTTTTTTCAGGACACTTACAGATATAGTTCTGTAGCGGGTACTTTTTCTTTCACAGGGGGTTTACGAGCAAGCTATTGGTCGTTTAACGACGAATTTCTGCTGAGTCCACGTCTATCTTTTTCTTATTTGCCTCATTGGGAAAAAGATTTTAGTTTTCGTTTTGCCACAGGACTTTATTATCAATCACCTTTTTATAAAGAAATAAGGGATACAATTATCGATAATATAGGAAATGTAAATGTAGCATTAAATTCTCATATCAAATCGCCCCGTTCTGTGCATTTTGTATTGGGAGGTGATTATTATTTTAGAGCATTGGGACGACCTTTTAAATTTACTACAGAAACGTATCTCAAACTCACCGACCGACTCATTTCTTATTCTATTGACAATGTAAAAATTGTTTATTCTGGCGAAAATGACGGTAAAGCTTATACGGCGGGAATTGATTTCAAACTTTTTGGGGAATTGGTTCCAGGAACAGATTCCTGGATTAATTTTTCGTTGATGCGGTCCAGAGAAGATTTAATTAACGATAGTTATGTAAAAAATACTTATGACGAAAATGGAAATTTATCTTCTTCTGAAATAGTTAATCCTGGTTGGATTCCAGGACCCAATGAACAACGTTATTCCTTCTCCATGATGTTTCAGGATTATTTGCCTACCGATCCTCGCTATAAATTGCAATTAAAATTTATCTGGTCAGATGGTTTGCCATTTGGTCCACCACGTAATTATCAGTTTCGTTCAGTTTTCAGAATGCCACCTTATCGTCGGGTGGATATTGGAGCATCCCGCTTGCTGGTGAATGGTACCGATAAATGGATGGAAAAAACTTGGCTGAAACCTGTGAAAGATATTTGGTTGAATGTAGAAGTATTTAATTTACTGGATTTTAAAAATGTAAATTCCTATTATTGGGTAACAGATGTGTATGGACAACAATTGGCTGTTCCCAATTATCTTACTGGCAGACAGTTTAATATAAAATTAATCGTAGATTTTAAATAGTAATTACCAGAAGAAAAATAATTAGTTGATAGTTGAGAGTTTACTGGTTGCGAGGTACGGGGTGCGAGGTATGAGTTCCGAGTTAAGAGTTTTGAGTTTAGAGTTCCGAGTAAAGAATTAAGAGTTGCATGTTTTGGGTAAGATTTTTTATTAATGAATTGAAAATCAGCGAGTAAATATTCAGTAGAGACGTAGCATGCTACGTCTAAAGAGTTAATATTTTGGAGTTTTGTGTAATAAGTAAAGAGTTATGTGTTACAAGTTTTGAGTTCAGAGTTCAAAGTTTGGATTTGTTTATTATTAGTTGTGAGTTATAATAAATTAATTTGTCAGTGCTCCTGCATTTTATTAAAACCCAACACTCTGTTTTCTACACTCAATACTCATTACTCAATATTAAAA
>Ga0116192_1000304_pt1 | contig 38589 bp, 29 predicted proteins | sample AD_UKC113_MetaG_FD_89876 | JGI IMG/M metagenome (GOLD analysis project Ga0116192, IMG submission 89876) | Active sludge microbial communities of municipal wastewater-treating anaerobic digesters from Hong Kong - AD_UKC113_MetaG | ecosystem: Engineered > Bioreactor > Anaerobic > Digestate...
CCCCAACGTGTTCAGGATGCGCCTGCTGGGCGCTGAGGTGATCCCGGTGTGCAGCGGGAGCAGGACGCTGAAGGACGCCATGAACGAGGCCATCCGCGACTGGGTGACCAACGTGCGGCACACTTACTACATGATCGGATCGGTGGCCGGACCCCATCCCTACCCGGTGATGGTGAGGGATTTTCAGTCGGTGATCGGGATTGAGACGAGGGCTCAGGTGCTGGAGCAGGCCGGCCGCCTTCCGGATTGTATCGTGGCCTGCGTGGGCGGCGGCAGCAACGCGATGGGAATTTTTTATCCTTTTCTCGCCGAACCCGAAGTAAGGCTGGTCGGAGTCGAGGCGGCGGGGCGGGGGTTGGATACGGGGGAACATGCGGCGACTTTAAGCCGCGGCTGCCCGGGTGTGCTGCACGGCTCGCTGAGCTATGTTTTGCAGGATGAGGAAGGCCAGATTCAATGCGCTCATTCGGTTTCGGCGGGATTGGACTACCCCGGCGTCGGGCCGGAGCATTCGCATCTTAAAGAAAGCGGACGGGTTGAATACACATCGGCAACTGATGCGGAAGCGCTGGAGGCGTTCAGACTGCTCGGCCGGACCGAAGGGATCATTCCGGCCCTGGAGAGCGCCCATGCCCTGGCTGAAGCGATGAAAATCGCGGCCGGACTACCATCCGACAAAATTATCGTCGTCAACCTCTCCGGCCGGGGCGACAAAGACATCCCGGCGGTTGCCGGCGATCCGGGGGTGAACATATGAGCAGGAACGGCATGATTTCAGAATGCCTGGACGGCCTGCGCGCGGCGGGGAAGAAAGGGCTGATCGCCTTTATCACCGCGGGCGATCCGGGTTTGGCGGAGACGGTTGAAATTGCGCTGAGCATGGCCGGGGCGGGGGCGGACATCATCGAACTGGGCATTCCCTTTTCCGATCCGCTGGCCGACGGACCGGTAATCCAGCAGGCTTCCCAAAGGGCGCTTGCCCGCGGCGCCACGATCCCGCGGATCCTCGAGACGGTGCGGGAAATAAGAAGGCGCTGCGGCAAGCCGCTGGTCCTGATGGGCTATTACAACCCCATTTACAGGTACGGTGCGGTGCGGTTCGCGGCGGATGCGTCCGGGGCCGGAGTCAACGGGGTAATTGTTCCGGACCTGCCTTACGAGGAGTCCGGCCCGCTGAGGGATGCGGCGCGGGAAGCGGGGGTGGACCTCATCCCCCTTGTGGCCCCCACCACTACCGGCCGGAGACTGGCGAGAATTGCCGCGGCTGCCCGGGGCTTTATATACTGCGTTTCGGTGACTGGCGTGACCGGCGCCAGGGAGGTAATCGAGACCGATCTTGAGGCGTTTACCGGCCTGGTGCGCTGGCACACCGCCCTGCCGCTGGCCCTGGGATTCGGTATCGCCGGCCCGGAACAGGCGGTGCGGGTTTCGGCGCACTGCGACGCTGTGGTGGTTGGAAGCGCCATAGTGAGCATAATTGCAGAATACGGGAAAGATCCGTCCGCAGGCCGGGAAGCGGCGGCTCTGGTCGGGCGAATCAGGGCCGCGCTGGATGAAGGAAGGCTATAATTTGCTCGGTGATTAAAAAGGTGTTGATTTTTTGTGTTTTGTATGGAAAGATTTTAATTATAGCACTGTAGAAGTATAGCACTTGCAGAAGCCGGTACGGCAGGACGGTTTTGCCGGGGGAGATCAACCCCGGAACGGCGCGGAATCCGGACAAAAGGGAAGTACGGAAGAACGGCAGGGGGGGTCGGCAGGTATGTACTTATGGTCAGGATAAGCACTCCTCTCGGGGGTGTTTTATTCATAAGGTATTGACTGAATATTAATTAAGGTACAATAAAAGTTTCCTGCTGTTGAAGCCGCTGCTCTATTGCGTAGCGTCGTCAAATGAACTCAGCGCAGCGAGGCTGCGAATTGGATGAGCGGACAGGACGTCCGCGAAAGCCTGAACCGAACCATGGACGGTGAGTTGAGGGCGGTCCAATTTCGCCCGAAGCAAGCTGTTAGTTCAATCGACGCGGAGCACTTTGAGCCAAGCGGTTTCAACACAGGAAAAGCCTCGTCAACAGTTCAATTCAGGGGGTTGTTAAGTTGATTGTGGTAATGAGCTACGGCGCCACTGAAAACGAAATTGAATCGGTGCTGGTCCGGCTGGAGAGGTCGGGTTTCCAAATCCACCTTTCCCGCGGGGTTGAACGCACCATCATTGGCGCCATCGGAGACAAAACCCGTATCGGGGATATCGGGCTGGAGGCGATGCCGGGCGTGGAGAAGGTGGTCCCCATTCTCCAGCCCTACAAGCTTGCCAGCAGGACTTTCCAGGAAGAAGGAACGGTAATCAGGGTTGGCGACATCGAAATCGGAGGCGAAACCGTTCACGTAATAGCCGGCCCGTGCGCGGTCGAAAACAGGGAACAGCTATTGACGACGGCGAGGCTGGTCAGGGAAGCGGGCGCCACCATGCTGCGCGGCGGCGCCTTCAAGCCCAGGACTTCTCCGTATTCCTTCCAGGGTCTGGAGGAGGAGGGCTTGAAGCTGCTTGCCGAAGCCCGGCAGGAGACCGGGCTGCTTGTGGTTACCGAGATTATGGACGCCAGGACGCTGCCGATGGTTGCCGAATATGCGGACATACTGCAGATTGGCGCCAGAAACATGCAAAACTTCTTTCTCCTGAAGGAAGTGGCCAAGGTGGATAAGCCGGTCATATTGAAAAGGGGCCTGTCGGCCACCGTTGAAGAGTGGCTGATGGCGGCTGAATATATCATGTCGGGCGGAAATTACAACATAATTCTGTGCGAGCGCGGCATCCGCAGTTTTGAAAGTTACACCAGGAACACCCTGGACCTTACCGCCGTAGCCGTGGTGAAGCACCTGTCTCACTTGCCGGTGATTGTCGATCCAAGTCACGCCATAGGCAAGTGGCGCTTCGTGCCGGTCATGGCCAGGTCAGCCGTGGCTGCCGGCGCAGACGGGCTGCTTGTAGAGGTGCACCCGAACCCGTCCGAGGCTCTCTGCGACGGCCAGCAGTCTCTGACGCCGGGCAATTTCGCCGCAATGATGTCCGACTTGAAGAGGGTTGCAGAAGCAGTGGGCAGAAAGATGTAATGCCCGTGCACCCTGTTTGTCAAAATTGCTCTTGCCTTTTTATCGAGCCCGGTCTATAGTATTTAATAAGTTTACATGACAACGTCAGTGAAGGAGAAAAGTAAACAGGTTCCAGTTCCCCAGGGAGGGAGCGCCGTTGACTGGAAGCGCTCCCGGAGTCTGCCCTGTCGAAGTTCTCTCCGGAGACGCCGGCTGAAACCGCCAGGCGCGGCAAGTAGGTTTGGCCGTAGGCTCCCGACGTTACCCGGGAGGGGGTATCGGAATATTTGTTCCCGTACTCTGAATTTAAAGCGGGTACCGTAGTTTTTTACGGGCCAACCGGGGTGGTACCGCGGAAAGCATTTGAGCTTCTCGTCCCTGAACGGATGAGAAGCTTGTTTTTTCAGGGCGTATACGGTTGCAACAACTCCCGTGAAATATTCCCGTGCCTCGAGAGCGGGCCGTTTCGGCCAATCAGGGTGGTACCGCGGAAGCCTGCCGCTTTCGTCCCTTGTTTTCAGGAAGCGGCAGGTTTGTTTTATTTGCCGGGAAAGGGTGATACGAATTGTACAAAATCGGATACCTCGGGCCGCGCGGCACTTTTTCGGGAGAGGCCGCCGGCCTCTACAGGGCGGGCAGGAACTGGGAATTGGCGGATTGCGCCTCCATAGACGAAATTTTCACGGGCGTTGCGGAAGGAAGGCTCGACGAAGGAGTCGTCCCGGTGGAAAATTCAACCGAGGGTTCCGTCAGCGCGGTGCTTGACCTGCTCGCAGGCCCGTTCAGCCTGGCGGTGCGCGGGGAAATTATCCTGCCTGTCTGCCAGTCCCTGATGACCCGGCCCGGAGTAAAGCTTGAGCAGGTGGAGAGAGTTTTTTCCCATCCGCAGGCGCTGGCCCAGTGCCGGAATTTTTTACGGCAAAGGCTTCCTTTTGCTTTGCCGGCGGAGTGTTCCAGCACGGCGGCGGCTGCCGCGCAGGTGGCCGCGGATATCCGTCCCTCGGCGGCTCTAGGTCCGGCCGGGGCCGCCGCGGAGTACGGCCTGCAGGTTGTCGTGCCGGCCGCCAATGATTATCCGGACAACGTCACCCGCTTTTGGGCGGTTGGAAGGGAGCAACTGCCGGATCTCCTGGAGCACGACTGCAAAACCTCCATCATTTTCGGCGTTGAGCACCGGCCCGGAGCGCTGTACGCGGTGCTCCGGGAATTTGCCCTGCGCGATATCAATCTCACCCGCATAGAATCGAGGCCGGCGAAGAGAAATCTCGGCGATTACATGTTCTTCATCGATTTCGCGGGGGGGCAGGGACAGGCGGCGGTCCGGGAGGTTTTGCGCGAAGTGGCGGCAATTACGTGCGGGCTGAAGATATTGGGTTCTTATCGAATATGGGGCCGGCCTTGAATGCTTTTGTGCCGGCCGCCCGGCGCTGCGTAATGCCGTTTACACTGACGAAGGCGTCGTTCTCGCCAGTGATAGTTTGCAAAGTGCCTTGAGGTTGAAACGCTCGCTCGGGTGCTTCGCGACGCCTTTGCATGGTGTTGTTTAAACAGTCTCCAGACGGGCGGCAATGTAAGACCGCAAGCTGTTGTACGCCTCGTTTATTTCTCCGGTGCCGGGCAGGCTCCGGGTGATCTTTTCAAGGCAGCGGTTTTCGGCAATCTCCGCCAGAGCGTAGGGGAAATTGATGTCGTACACCCATGACAAAATCAGAAGCTTTCTGTCGTTGTAGTTTTTCATGTCGGAGTAGCTGCACCCCTGCCGCCGGATCAGGTTTTCGACGAGGACGGCGGAATAACCGGGGGTTTCCGGAAGGTCTGATTCAAACAGCGGGCTGGGATTGTAGGTGTAATAGTTTGCGAACGAATCCATGATGTCCAGCTTGTCGGCATCGCGGACAAGACGGCAGAAAAGCAAGGCGCGGCCTCCCAGGTCCGGCGGCAGCTTGAACATGTTGTGACATCCGACTGCCGTCAATATCAATTCCTGCTCTTCCTCCGCGAGCGAAGACAGCACGCCGGCTGTTTTCAGCTCACGCACGCCGAGCAGGGCGTGGTTTTCCGAACGCCTGTCGTTGAAAGTGCGGTAAACGGTGAACTGCCTGAATCGCCCGATGTCGTGGAACAGCGCGGCGGTTTCAGCCAGGCGGATATCTTCACTGTCCAGGTCCAGGGAAAGACCGATCCGGACTGTTTTTTCGCATACTCTCAACGTGTGTTTTTCCTTTTGCCCGATCCCCGCCTGGATGGAGGGATCGTTGTTGTAGAAGCCTTTTATATAGGTTTTAAACCAGTCCTTTAATTCAAGCAGTTGTTTTTCAAGCAACGGCTGGCTCCTTTCCTTTGCAGGCCGGTTTTTGGCGGAAGCAACTTGTCACGCCGGCGGGCCGTGTCGGCGCTTTCTGTCCGCTCTTAATGCCGGCAAAATGGATTATTTTGACTTCGGCTTGCGCGGGTTCTCCTTGGCGCGGACGGCCGCCAGCATGCCTTCCTTCAGCGGCAGTTTTACCCGCTGCCCGCTGAAGTAGTATTTTTTGCCGTCATGCTCGATCTGGCCGAACTGCCAGCCCGCATTCCTCTCTTCTTTGGAGACGGGCACGAAAATCTCCAGGTAATCCCCTTTTGTAAGCTCCCGCTCGCCCACGGTAAAATGGCCGTCCGGGTTTAAAGCAAGGCGGCCCTCGGACCTGTTAAGCTGCAAGTATTTGACCTTCTGTCTGAAACGGAAGACGCTGTCCGAGCTTTCCTCGCACAGGTCGATCAATTCTTTGAGCTCGGCCTGTTCGAGGTTTTGCAGTTTATCCAGATAGGGGTGAAGCGACCTTACCTCACGCATCTTGTCCGTTACCTGGGTCAGCAAGTCGTTCAGTTCCCTCATTTTCTCCCTTACAATACCGTAAAAGTCCATTCCCGCACCTCCCCTTGCAGCAGGGCGCCGAAAACCCGCCGTCCTGTTTTTAATTCTAGTATAACCTCTAATTTACTGGAAAACCACCGGTTATTCGCTTGTTTGTGCAATTGCTTCAAGAACGGGATGAACTGAAGTTTTAAAATGAAGCGTCGGGGAGGAAAAAGCCGGTTCACGAAGAAATTTCTAGTAAAAAACATGAAGAGAGACAATGGATCATGGCCGGTTCCGGAAAAGGAAAATTTTTTCACAACCTTGACGTCATGGCGATAATAATTGCCAGTGTGGCGGCTATCGTTCTTCATCACCTGGGGATAATTCCGGAAACGTACGTCGTCTCCCTGCTGCTGTTGCTTCTGGCCCTGCACGCGCTGCAGGACGCGATCAGAGGGGAAGAAACCAGGGAGAACCTGAATATAATCAGGCAGAACGTGCTGGTCGGCGCTTCGGAAGTGGAGCTGATCAAGCCCAGCGAGCTTTTGGCGCGGACGGAGGAATTCGCCCTGCGGAACAGGGGCGAGATCTGGTGGTTCAACGCTTGTTTGACGATGTTCTGTTCACAACGGCTTTTTGACGGGTTGCTGAAGATCTCCATAGAAAGTTCCCGCACTTCAAAGATTATTTTTGTGTTGAGGCCCGCCATGAGGGAAATATGGGAGCGGGAAATCCTCCCGGAAATAGAAAAGTGCGCGGGCAAAGAGAAGGTTTTGGAGCCGGTCTGGTGCGATGTGGAGGAGAGCATAGCCTTTCAAATGATCGACGTGGGCGTTGGAAAGGAAGAAAAAGAGGCCCTTTTGACTTTCTGGGGCGAACCTTTCATGATGGACCTCGGAGAGCGAGGCGAACACGTTCCGAGGTACCTGATTCACGTCAAGAGCCACTCTGAACTGATTCCCCGCTTAAAGGACATTTTCATCAGGTGCAGGCTGAAAAGGTAGGCAGCCAAATCACCGTTTTGCGCGGGATGGCGTTTTTTCTCAGATGCTCGCGCATTTATTTTTTTTCTTGACAAGCCGGTGGGAAGTATTGTATATTTTATTTAAGGACTAAAAAGGTCTTATTTATCCACAAGATAACAGGGCTTGCGTGTTGAAAAAACGGCCTGAGCTGAACTGAAGCTGCGGCCGGGTGAATGCGCCGCGGGGCGCTTGCCCCGGCTCGTAACGGAGGTGATTCAAGGGCCCGCGGGTTGCCGGCTTTTGTTTGTGAGAAGACGCGAACGTCCCGGCAGAGATGTTGGAGCGCGCCGGCTGCCGGAAGTAGCCCGGGGGAAATATTCAAAACCTACCTCTGCAATCCATGCTGAGTTTGTTCTGCTTTTTTGCTGATTGACAAACTGATTATGAAAAGGAGGATAATTGATTATGTTTTGCAACCAGTGCGAACAGACGGCCAGGGGTACAGGCTGCACGCAGGCGGGGGTTTGCGGCAAGAGTCCGCAGGTGGCTGCCCTGCAGGATCTTTTGGTCCACGCCCTCAAAGGGTTGTCGCTGTACGCCGTCGAAGGCCGCAAAGTGGGGGTAAACGATCCGGAAGTGAACAGGTTTACCGTTAAAGCCCTGTTTACCACGCTTACCAACGTAAACTTCGATCCGGCCCGGTTTCAGCAGTTATTGACCCGCTGTGCCGAGCTTGCCGGCGAATTGAAGGAGAACGTAGCCGGGGCCGGCGGAAATGTTAACTTTTCCGATCCGTCTGCGAGTTTCAAGCCGGCTGCCGATTTTGAGGCCCTCGTCCGGCAGGGTGAAGAGGTGGGCATTGCCAGCGATCACGGCGCAGATCCCGACATCCAGTCCCTCCAGCAGGTCGTGCTCTACGGGATTAAGGGAGTGGCCGCTTACGCGGACCACGCCATGATCCTCGGTCAGGAAGATGACAAAGTGTATTCTTTCATTCATGAGGGGCTGGCAGCCATAGCCGGCAAAAACCTGACTTTAAACGACTGGATTGGCCTGGCGCTCAAATGCGGGGAGGTCAACCTGAGGGCTATGGAACTGCTTGATGCGGCAAACACGGGTACGTACGGTCATCCCGTTCCGACGGAAGTGCCGCTCGGCTACAAGCAGGGCAAGTGCATCCTTGTTTCCGGCCACGACCTGAAGGACCTCGAAAAACTCCTGAAGCAGACGGAAGGCAAGGGCATTTACGTTTATACCCACTGTGAGATGCTGCCGGCCCACGGCTATCCCGGATTGAAGAAGTACAAACATCTGTACGGCAACTACGGAACAGCCTGGCAGAACCAGAAGAGGGAGTTCGCGGGTTTCCCCGGCGCCATTCTGATGACTACCAACTGCATCCTTGAGCCGCAAAAAACATACCTGGACAATATATTCACCACGGGCCCGGTGGGCTGGCCCGGCGCAAAACACGTCCGGAACGGCGACTTCGAGCCGGTGATCGAAAAAGCCCTGGCCATGCCCGGCTTTGCTTCGGATGAGGACAAGGGCAGCGTCACGGTGGGGTTCGCCAGGAATGCCGTGCTCGGCGTGGCCGGCAAGGTGATAGAGGCGGTTAAAAGCGGCGCGATTAAACACTTCTTCCTGGTGGGCGGATGCGACGGAGCCAAGGCCGGGCGCAGCTACTACAGCGAGTTTGTGGAAAAGGCGCCTGAGGATACGGTCATCCTGACGCTGGCCTGTGGGAAATACCGCTTTTACGACAAGAAGCTGGGCGACATCGGCGGCATTCCGCGGCTGCTCGACATCGGACAGTGCAATGACGCGTACTCCGCGGTGCAGGTGGCTGTTGCGCTGGCAAACGCCTTCGGATGCGGGGTGAACGACCTGCCCCTGTCGCTGGTCCTTTCCTGGTTTGAGCAGAAAGCGGTGGCCATCCTGCTGACCCTCCTGCATCTGGGCATCAGGAACATCCGCATTGGTCCCAGCCTGCCCGCCTTCATTTCACCGAACGTGTTGCAGGTGCTCGTTCAGAATTTCAACATAAAGCCGATAACTACGCCCGACCGGGACCTGGCCGACATTCTGGGTGGGAATGCCTAGAGGAATTCCGTCGGACAACCCTTTGAAGAAACCGGTTCTTGTGACCGCCCTCAACGGGCGGTTTTATTTCATTCAAAGAAGGGGGTTCCTTCCGGAGTCATATGCTTTTCTTTTCCGTTTTGTCGGTTTATTTTGCGAGTATTAAGATATATAATTAAGAAAATGAAATGCCGGGAGCTTATAATGCTGTAATTGTTAACCCGAAACGAAAAAATGGTTGACCATAATAAAATAAGGAGGGTTTTGTTTGCGGCAGGAAATTAAAGCCAGGGTTTTGGCCGGAGAGGGTCTATCTGGGGAAGAGGCTTTCGAGTTGGCCGGCTGGCCGCTGGAAAGGCTGGGGGAACTGCTTGAATTGTCGCGGGAGGTGCGTATGCGCTTCAGCGGGCGGGAGATTGATTTGTGTTCCATAATCAATGCCCGTTCCGGGCTATGCGGTGAAGACTGCCGTTTTTGCGCCCAGTCATCCCGCTACAATACCGGCGCGGAGGTATATCCCCTGATCAGTGCGGAAAAGGCTTTGGAGAAAGCCAGGCGCATGGAAGCGTCCGGGGCGAAGCGGTTTTCGCTGATCATCAGCGGCAGGGGTATCGGAGAAAAGGATTTTGAGAAGACACTTGAAATTTACCGCACCCTGAGGGCTGAAACCCGATTGGAACTCTGTGCCTCCCTGGGGATCATCGACCGTGAAAAAGCGTTGAGGCTGAGAGAGGCCGGGGTAACCATGTACCATCACAACGTGGAAACCGGACGCAGGTATTTCCCTCATATCTGTACCACTCATACATTCGAGGAAAGGGTGGCGACGATCAAAGCGGCTCAGTCGGCCGGGCTGAAGGTTTGCTCAGGCGGCATCATAGGTATGGGGGAGGCAATGGCCGACCGGCTGGAAATGGTTCTTGAGTTGAGGGAACTGGGAGTGAAATGGGTGCCGGTGAATATTTTAAATCCCATTCAGGGTACGCCTCTGGCCGGACAAGAGCAACTGTCCGCGGAAGAAATCCTGAAGACCATTGCAATTTTTCGCCTGATCATGCCTCGGGCGGTTTTGCGCCTGTGCGGCGGGCGTGAGCAACTCGGGGAAAAGCAGGTTGACGCCCTGTTCGCGGTTATAAACGGAATGATGATAGGCGGTTATCTTACCACGCCGGGCAACGAAATCGGTAAAGATTTTGAAATAATTGAAGCTGCCGGGTTACGTTATAAGAGGTAAAAAAATCCGGAGAATATTTTCATAAGGTATTGACACGGCAATAACGCGAAAATATAATGTAAATTAATCCTATTAATATACTATTAATTAATTGTAGACTGGATAAATAGGAAATAGATTCGGATCGTTCGCGATTACCTTTCCACGAGGGTTGTAAGAAACGGCCTGAAAACTCATCAAAACCAGGGAGGCAAGAAATCGATGGCAAAAATTGCAAACAACCTGACCGATTTGATTGGAAAGACTCCGCTGCTGAAGCTGAACCGGGTAACGGCTGGACTGGAAGCCGAAGTAGTCGCCAAGCTGGAGTCCTTCAACCCCGCGGGCAGTGTTAAAGACCGGATCGGTTACAGCATGGTAAAAGACGCGGAGGAGAAAGGTCTGCTTAAAAGGAACAGTGTCATTATTGAACCTACCAGCGGTAACACCGGCATCGCCCTGGCTTTTGTGGCCGCGGCAAAGGGTTACAGGCTGATCCTGACCATGCCCGACACCATGAGCGTTGAGCGCCGGAACCTCTTAAAAGCCTATGGGGCCGAACTTGTACTGACTCCGGGAGCGGACGGAATGAAAGGCGCCATCCGGAAGGCGGAGGAACTTGTAGCTCAAACACCAAACGCCTTTATGCCCCAGCAGTTTAAAAACCCGGCCAACCCGGAAATTCACCGGGCCACCACCGCGGAAGAAATCTGGGAAGACACCGACGGCAGGGTTGATATTGTTGTGGGCGGTGTCGGTACCGGCGGCACCATTACAGGAGTTGGTGAAGTTATCAAGAAACGCAAGCCGGATTTTAAGATAGTGGCCGTGGAGCCGATGGATTCCCCGGTACTGTCCGGAGGAAGGCCGGGCCCTCACAAGATTCAGGGTATCGGCGCCGGCTTCGTGCCCGATGTGCTGAACCTGGGTATTGTCGACGAGATCTTCAAGGTCAAAAATGAGGAAGCTTTTGAGACCGGCCAGAGGCTGGCCCGGGAGGAGGGCCTGTTAGTTGGCATCTCATCCGGCGCGGCTGCGTTTGCCGCCCTCCAGATCGCCAAGCGGCCGGAGAACAAAGGCAAGCTTATCGTGGCGGTATTGCCGGACACCGGCGAAAGATATTTGAGCACGGCCTTGTTCCAGGATTGAAATAGCCGGCGGGGCTTAAAAAGAAATGGGTTCAGAAAAACCTCGAGGCTGAGGTATTGTTTTGACCGCCCGGTTTTCATCTTAGTGGGCGGTTTTATTTTTTCCCTTCTGTAGAGAGGAGTCTTTCAATCAACTTCTTTATAAGCACCTCTTTTTTAATAAAATAAATGAATTAATGTTATAGAGGAATTTTATATAAAGATAGTGAAAACACCTTTTAGTTTTATACAAAGGGTGAACTGCTGTGAGACCTGAAACAATGAGAATTTTTGAAAACATGGTATCGGGTCGGAAAAAGTAATCAGGCTTCTGGAAGAGTGCGGGGGCAGCGTGGTTTGCCTGGAGGACTGCAGCGGCGTCAAAACCCTGGAGTACCTTGTGGACGAAGATGAACACAGAGATCCCCTTCAAGCCATTGCCGAAAGATATCTCAAAATACCTTGTTCCTGCATGTCGCCGAATAACGGACGTTTTGAACTGATCGGCAGGCTGATCGGCGAATACCGGGTTGACGGCGTCGTCAACCTGACCTGGCAGGCCTGCCACACATACATTATCGAGGGCGAGCTGGTCCGCCGCTACGTAAGTGAAAACTTCGGGCTGCCGTACATCCGGCTGTAGACCGACTACTCCGCTTCCGACGTGGAGCGGCTTAAAACGCGCGCGGCGTTTATTGAAATGCTTGGCGGGAGTTGAGAGAATAATGATTACCGTAGGTATAGACGTCGGGTCTATTACCACCAAAGCGGTTTTGTTGAACGGGTCTGCCTGGCGGAGCGTGATCAGGCCCACCGGATGCAGCCCCCGTGAAGCGGGACGGGAAGCATTAGAAAAACTTCTGGACAGGGCCGGCCTGGCGCGTAAAGATGTCGGCTTTATCATCGGGACCGGTTACGGGCGGGTATCCCTGCCGTTTATTGACAAGGCTGTTACAGAGATAACCTGCCACGCCAGGGGAGCCCACCACCTTCTGGAAGGAGTCCATACAGTCATCGACATCGGCGGCCAGGACAGCAAGGTAATTGTAACGGACGGGAAAGGCAATGTGGTGAACTTTGCCATGAACGACAAGTGCGCCGCCGGCACCGGGCGGTTTTTGCAGGTGATGGCCGCCGCGCTTGGAGCCGATGTCAGTGAACTGGCGGAGTTGTCGAGGGGAGCAGAACCCGTACAGATCAGCAGCATGTGCACGGTTTTTGCCGAGTCGGAGGTAATCAGCCTGCTGGCGCAGGGGGTGGAGAAAGAAAGGATAATAGCCGGCATCCACCGTTCTGTTGCCGGCAGAATAGCTGCCATGGCCGAGAGGCTGGGCACGGGCGGGGTAATATTATTTACCGGCGGCGTGGCCAGAAACGAAGGGGTCAGGGAGTTTCTTTCCAGGGAAATGGGAAAAGAGGTGTTCACCCTGCCTGAGTCCCAGCTTGCCGGTGCCCTCGGCGCCGCCGTGCTGGCCCGGGAAATATTGAACAAATAATTGTTGCCAACAGGAGGTTAGCGCTGTGGCCAAAATTCAGGTTGAATTTATCAAGAAACCGGATGCGGGTTTTTCGCACTCCGGCTCGCGGGTGCGGTAACAAGGCCCGGCGGCGAAAATAAAACGAGGAAGGAGATTTGGTAAAATGTCTGCGGATTACAGGAAAATGTGGGAGAGGTTGGGGGTTGACCTGGAGGCCCATGACCAGTTGATGGAGGTTCTGCCGCCCACTTACGGCAGTGTTTACATGAGTCAGGAAAACCGGCCGGCCGGAATGGAGTATTTTGATTTTGTAATAAGCGAGGTGCACGGGCAGCGCATAGTGGAACTGCAGGAGCACAAGGCCGCAGGAGGGAAAGTCGTCGGCGCGTTTTGCGTGTTCGTGCCGGAGGAGGTGGTCCGCGCCGCCGGCGGCATTTGCGTCGGGCTGTGCTCGGGAGTCGAGATCGGCAGGACGCAGGCGGAAAAAGTCCTGCCCAGGAGCATTTGCCCGCTGATAAAATCTTTTATGGGTTTTAAACTGAGCAGGGTATGCCCTTACTTCGAGTCCTGCGACATGGTGGTGGGGGAAACCACCTGCGACGGCAAAAAGAAGGCGTTTGAAATCCTGAACGACTACATTCCCGTTCATGTTATGGAGATACCCCAGATGAGGCGGGACAAGGATTTTGCCCTGTGGCGCAGCGAGGTGCGGGACTTCGCGCTGGCCATGGAGGAGTTGACCGGCAATAAAATAACGCCGGAAAGCCTGCTGCGCTCTATAAGAGAAGTGAACGGAAAACGCCGGGCGCTGCTGCGCCTGTCGGAGCTCCGTAAAAACAGCCCGGCTCCCATAAGCGGCAAGGACTCCCTCCTGATCGAGCAAATTGCCATGTACGACGACGTGGAAAGGTTTACCGCGCAGGTGAATGAACTGTGCGAAGAACTGGAGACCAGGGTTAAGGAGGGCGGCGGAGTCCAGAAAGAGGGGGATTTGCGCGTTGTCGTCAGCGGCACGCCGATGGCCGTACCGAACTGGAAAGTTCCCCATTTAATTGAAACCAGCGGGGCCGTCATTGTGGCCGAGGAACTCTGCACCGGCCTGCGCTATTTTGAAAACACCGTGGCCGAGGACGGCGGCGGCGTCGAGCAGATGGTTGACGCCATTGCCGGGAGGTATCTGGAGATAAACTGCGCCTGTTTTTCACCAAACCGGCAAAGGATGGAAAGAATTGTTCAACTGGTCAGGGATTATAAGGCGGACGGCGTTATCCACGTTTCGCTGGCGTTTTGCGACCCCTACCTGATCGAGGCGAACCGGGTGGAGAAGACGCTGAAGGAAAACGGCATACCCGTTCTCACCCTGGAAACCGATTACGGGCAGGAGGACACCGGGCAGCTTAAAACCCGCATAGAAGCGTTTTTGGAAATGCTGGGTCAGGGGGGAAAAGGTGAGAACTGGGTCGAAAAATGAACTTGACTCTTAATCATGAGAGGGTTTATTGTAAAAACAAAGCCGGCTTTGCCGGAGAATGCATGGCAGAAAACATGGCGCCTGCTCCGCTGCGGGCGCCATTGTTGCAGGTTTTTTGATTTTAAGCGCAAAGTTACAATACAGGCGGAATGAGAACAAGAGGCGGTATCAAGCCGGCTGCCGGCCGGAACGATTTTTTCCCTATAAACACACCGGGCAGGCGCGGGCCAACATATATACCGGAGCGTTCTTGCCGTTGTCGATTACTTTTTAAAAGTTTGGAGAAATTACGGATGGACATCTGTCTGTCCTTTTTTGGAGGTGTGGAATGAGAATGGCAGAATCCGGCGCCGCCCGTAACGGAGCGGGAAAACAGAACAGACTGACGGTTAAGATAAACGGGATGTCCTGTGCGGCCTGCGCCGCCAGGATCGAAAAAGCGCTTGCAAAGATTCCCGGCGTTGAAAACGCTCACGTGAACTTTGCCGTTGAGACCGCTTCCGTGGATTACGACCCGGCAATGGTGAGCAGCGCGGAGATCTTTGAAAAAATCAGGGAAACCGGCTATGCTCCCGTAACCGGGCGCACCGTGCTGAGGCTTTCAGGGATGGGCTGCGCGGCTTGCGCCGCCAGGATCGAGAAAGGACTGAGCAAGCTTCCCGGCGTTACGCGTGCCGCGGTCAACTTTGCAGCGGAGAAGGCCGTGGTGGAGTTCAACCCTGCCGAGACCGGGATTCACCAGATAAAGAAAACTGTTGCCGGTATGGGATACAGGGCTGTCGAGGCTGAGGGCGGCGCCGCGGCGGACATCGAACAGGAGGAAAGGAGGAAGGAGGCCGGACGCCAGAAGGCGCTGGTTGTTTTTGCCGGTGTCCTGTCCGCGCCCCTTCTGTTTTACATGCTGGCGATGGTTTTCAGCCTGCACCATGCAATCCCGGTGTTTTTTACAAGCCCTTACTTTCAGTTTGCCCTGGCCACTCCGGTCCAGTTCATAGCCGGGGCCGGCTTCTATAAGGAAGCTTATGCATCCTTGTGCGGCAGGAGCGCCAACATGTCGGTGCTGGTGGCCCTGGGGACCACCGCGGCCTACCTCTACAGTGTCGCCGCTACCTTTTTCGGCGAACAGATCGGGGTGGCCGGGGTTTATTACGAAACGGGCGCACTTATCATCACCCTGGTTTTACTGGGTAAAACGCTGGAAACCATGGCCAGGGGCAGGACCTCCGAGGCGATAAAAAAGCTGATCGGTCTTCAGGCCAAAAACGCGCGTGTAATAAGGAACGGCCGGGAAATAGACATACCGGTGGAAGAGGTGGAAGCGGGAGACCTGGTCGTGGTTCGTCCCGGCGAAAAGATACCGGTGGACGGAGTCGTGAAAGAAGGCTATTCGGCGGTTGACGAGTCCATGCTGACCGGGGAAAGCGTGCCGGTGGACAAGAAGGCCGGTGATGAGGTGATCGGCGCCACCGTCAACAAGCTGGGCGCCTTCAAGTTCGTTGCGACCAGGGTGGGGAAGGACACCGCCCTGGCCCGGATCATCAAAATAGTGGAGGAAGCGCAGGGGGCCAAGGCTCCGATCCAGCGCACGGCCGACGTGATCTCCGCCTATTTCGTGCCGGCGGTGGTGGCAGCCGGCCTGGCTACCTTTTTGGCCTGGTATTATTTCGGCGCGCCGGGTGACTTTACCAGGGCTCTTTTAAACGCTACCGCCGTCCTGGTGATTGCCTGCCCCTGCGCCCTGGGGCTGGCCACTCCCACCTCCATCATGGTGGGAACCGGCAAAGGGGCTGAAAACGGCATCCTGATCAAGAGCGGTGAATATTTGGAGAAAGCCCACAAACTTACGGCCGTCGTTCTTGACAAAACCGGAACGATAACCAGGGGGGAGCCCGCTCTGACGGATCTGCTTCCATCGCCGGAGTACACGGGGAGGGAGAAAGAGCTCCTGCAACTGGCCGGCGGAGCGGAGAAAAATTCCGAACATCCCCTTGCCCGGGCTATCGTGGGGCGGGCTAAAGAAGAAGGCGCTGTTTTGGCCGACCCACGGCGGTTCAAGGCCGTACCCGGCCGGGGGGTCGTGGCGGAAATCGGCGGGAAGAAGGTCTTCCTGGGCACGAGAAAACTGATGACGGAAAATGCCGTCGATATATCGGGACTGTTACCGGAAGCCGAAAGACTTGAAGAAGAGGGCAAGACCGTCATGTATATGGCCGTGGACGGCAGAGCGGCGGCTGTGATCGGCGTGGCGGACACGATTAAAGAGAACTCGAAGGAGGCCGTAACCCGTCTCAAGGAAATGGGCCTGGAGGTATGGATGCTGACCGGGGACAACAGGCGGACCGCCGCCGCCGTTGCCCGGCAGGTGGGTATCGGGAACGTGCTGGCGGAAGTGCTTCCGGAAGAAAAAGCCGGCCAGGTCGAAAAATTACGCGGGCAGGGCAAGGTCGTAGGGATGGTCGGCGACGGCATAAACGACGCCCCGGCGCTGGCGACTGCCGATGTCGGTTTTGCCATAGGGACCGGCGCGGACGTAGCCATTGAATCGGCGGATATCACCCTGATCAAAGGCGATTTGAGAGGGATTGCCGCGGCGATAAGCTTAAGCCGGGCCACCATCGGGAATATCAGGCAGAATCTCTTCTGGGCGTTATTCTATAATACGGTGGGCATACCGGTGGCGGCCCTGGGCCTGCTCAACCCCGTTATCGCCGGCGCGGCCATGGCCTTCAGTTCGGTGTCGGTAGTAACCAACGCCTTGAGACTGCGGCGGTTTAAAATAAGCTGGGACAAACCGGACGGCTCCGCTGAACCTGCAAAATTTCATTGAAGGGCATTGTAGGGATATTGCCGTTTTTGTCGTAATATTAACAAAAATGTATTATAGCTTTGTTTTACACCGCATTAACCGCAGTTTTCGGAGGTATCGGCCGTGCCTGTCAAGAAGGATGAGTTGAACAACAGCATAAACCGGGCTGTTTTTGCGGCCGACCCCGTGACATGTGACGTTTTTCACGCCGGTAAGTGCCTTTGGGATATAAAAGGGAAAACTCCGGTTGGCTATGCCCGTTGTAAGGAATTTCAAAGCATAAGGCTTCCCTGCAGATTCTGCGCGGGGTTCAATGAATGGGAAAAATACCGGGAGCGGCTCGGCGGAGACATGGGAATAATCGGCGTGATCTCGGGAATGGCGGGGCTTTACCGGGAAAAAATGCACGCGCAAAACTCGCTTTGGGAAAATGAGGAAAAATACCGGAAGCTTTTTAACAACGCAAATGACGCAATTTTTTTGTATGAACTGTCGGAGGAGATGTCCGGCCGGTTTGTGGAGGTAAATGATGTTGCATGCCGGAGGTTGGGATACGAGAGAGACGAATTGCTGGCAATGTCGCCGAAGGACATAAGAGCTGAAGACACCCCCGGCAAGTTCCCGTCAATAGCGGAAGAATTGATGAGAGAAGGCAGCGAAACGGCTCTTGTGGCTAAAAACGGTTTCAAAATACCGGTTGAGGTCGGTTCTCACCTGTTTGTGTTGAAGGGGAAAAGTGTCGTGCTTTCGATCGCCCGCGACATCACCGAGCGGAAACGGGCGGAAGAAGCGTTGCGGGAAAAGGAGGAACGCCTGCGCCTGATTACGGACAATATGGCAGATTTGATCTGCCTTGTCGACAGGGGTTATGTATACCGGTGGGCAAGCCCCTCTCATGAACGGCACCTCGGTTTTAGACCCGATAACCTGATCGGAAAAAGTTTGCTGGATTACGTGCATCCCGATGATTTGCCCGGTTTGTTGAAAAGCGTCGAATCTCTTTTATTAAAAAATAAGAAGGAAGAAAGAAAAGAACTGCGCATCAGGCACGCAAACGGAAATTACATGTGGCTGGAAACCTGCGGCAGTCCCGTGATCGGCGATAATGGCAAGATTGCCGGTTTAATTTTTACAAGTAAGGACATCAGCGAGCGCAAAAAAGCTGAAATGAAGATTTCGGATTATCAGACAAGGCTCAGAAACCTGGCCGCCGAACTGGCTTTGGCCGAGGAGCGGGAAAGGCGGCGCATCGCCACCGGTATTCACGACAGCATCGGTCAAACGCTCGCAACCGTGAAGATGAAATTGGGAAAGTTACAGGCGGGCATTTACCGTGAAAAATTGTCCCCGTCCGCTTCTTTTGAAAGCTTGGAGGAAATCCGCAAGCTTGTTGAGGAGGCAATCGAATACACCAGAACTCTGACATTCGAGCTCAGTCCCCCGGTGCTGTACGATATGGGTCTGACAGCCGCGATAAAGTGGCTGGGAGAGCAGATTAATGAGCAGTCCGGGGTCCTTGTCACTTTTAGGGACGGCAGGGTGCTGAAGTCTCTCGACGGCAAGGTCAGCGTTATTCTTTTTAAGGCGGTAAGGGAGTTGTTGATCAATGTCGCAAAACACGCCGGGGCGCGTAAAACGCTGATATCCGCAAGAAAAACCGGCGGGAGGCTGCGAATAAACGTCGTGGACGACGGAATCGGCTTTGATGCGTCCGGGCTTGGCGCCAATTTCTCAAAAGGCGGGGGTTTTGGGTTGTTCAGCATATATGAACGCCTGAAGTATTTGGGGGGGAATCTGAAAGTAAAGTCAAAACCCGGTTGCGGTACCAGGGTTACTCTTGAGGTGCCTCTGAACTTGAATAAAAACGCATAGCCCAGATTTAATGGAGTGGCATTGACGGGATATTGGGGCGATTTTTGGCCTGGCCGGTGAGTACAGGATTATTGGGGGAACTCATCCCCAACCGCAAAACCGGCCTGAGACCGGCATAATTATTGGGCCGGCCTTCGGCAATCGAGGGGAGGTTCACGGAAAGAAAGGGGAAATTTGAAAATGAAATCAGGGAAACCCCTATATCCCTTTAAGGAAAAATGTTCTAAAATGAACTGCGAATAACGGGGGACCGAATCGCAGGAAAAAGGCGGCGCCATTGTACCGGGGGCTGCCTTTGTTTTGCTTGGAAGATGCCAACCTGGACTTAACGGAGGAGTATCTATGGGTATTAGGGTGATTTTGGCCGATGATCACAGGATTATGAGGGAAGGGCTTCGTTCTTTGCTGCAAAATCAGCCTGATATCGAGGTGATCGCGGAGGCGGCCGACGGTCAGGGGGCGGTGAAACTGGCCCGCGAGTTGTCTCCCGATGTCGTGGTAATTGATGTGGTAATGCCCAATTTGAACGGCCTGGAGGCTACCAGGAAAATTGTTGAAAACAACCCCGGTACCAAAGTCGTAGCACTTTCGATGTATTCAAACAGGAGTTATGTCATTGAAATGCTGAGAGCCGGCGCTTCAGGGTACCTCCTCAAGGACTGCGCCTTTGAGGAACTGGTCAGCGCTATCAATGCCGCGGTTGAGGACCGATACTACCTGAGTCCTGCCGTAGCGGGGATCGTCATCAAGGATCTGGTCGACAGTTTGCCGGCAAAAGGAGACAACTCGGTTTTTGCCGTTTTAACCTCAAGGGAGCGCGAAGTTCTTCAGCTTCTCGCCGAAGGCAAAACTACCAGCCAGATTTCTTCGGCTCTTTACCTGAGCGAAAAAACGGTTGAGAGTCACCGGCGGCAAATCATGAGAAAAGTTGGCGTAAAAAGCATAGCAAAGCTGACAAAATATGCCATCCGCGAGGGGCTGACCTCCCTCGAGTTCTGAATGCGCCCTTTGGCCTACTCCTTTTTAGCTGGAAAGAAGGGGAAAATCCGGCGCTGAAATCAGGGAAACCCCTATATCCCTTTTAACGACATTGTTCTACAATGGACTACGGACAACGGGGTCGAAGGTTGCAAAATAAAGGCATGTATTGTGGGGGAGCAGCCTTGCCAGTCAGCCGGAAGGGAGGATTTCTTTCATGAGAATAGGAGACTTGAAAATAGGCGTGCGTTTGGGGCTCGGTTTCGGCCTGCTCCTGGCTCTTATAACATTTATAACACTGATCGGAATTAATAATATGAGAAAAATTCAAGACGATCTGGAAAACATTTATAAGGTCAATGACGTCAAGATAGCGCTGGCCAATGAAATGAGAACGTGCATGTCCTCCATCTCTCTCGAGATGCGCAATATTTTGCTGGAGGACGAACAGGCCGCCAGTCAGGAGGCGAACAGGAGGCTTGAGGCCGCACGTGAAAAGTACGGGGAGTCGTTGAGCAAGCTTGAGGAAATGGATAATACCGCAGAAGGCAGGGCACAGCTCGCCAGGGTCGCGGAAGTTATTGCAAGCGCCAAAAATGTAAATGATAAAGTGCTCGCACTGAGTCTTGCGCAAAAGGACGGAGAAGCGCTTCCTTTGCTGGTGAAAGAATCCGGGCCGGCAATGGTCAAGATAGACAACGCGCTGGAAGAACTGGTCAGATTACAGGAAGACAGCAGCAGGGCCGCTTTTGATGAAGCCCGGAATGCATATGCCGGCGCACGTTTCGTGATGTTTCTGGCAGGCGGGACGGCAATAGCGCTGGGTATAATCGTCACTTTATTGATCACGCGCAGCATCACTGTTCCCGTGGCTGCTTTGGTGAAAGCGGCAAATACCGTTTATTCCGGAGATCTGACTGCGGATGTCGCCGTGGGTTCAAAGGATGAGATAGGCAGACTGGCCGGGGCTTTTAAAGATATGATCGGCCAGATGAGGGATCTCGTAAGGCAGATAGTGGAAAAGGCGGCTGCCCTGTCCTCTTCGGCCCGGCAACTGGATTCAAACTCCCAGCAGACATCCGCCGCCGCCGGCGAAAACGCGGCTACAATGGGGGAAATCAGCACCGCCGTAGAACAGGTGTCCGCCAACATGCAAAAAATTGCGGAATCGTCTGAAGCTGCTTCCGCCTACGCCAGGGAAGGCAGCGGGGGGATAGAAAAAGTAACCCGGCAAATGGTCGATATAGCCGGTTCGACTGAGGCGGTTTCCAGGGTCATCGGCGAACTGAACAAGAAGTCGCAGGAGATCAACCGGATTGTCGGATTAATCACCGGCATCGCCGACCAGACCAATCTTCTGGCTCTGAATGCCGCCATAGAGGCCGCGCGGGCCGGTGAACAGGGCAGGGGTTTTGCCGTTGTGGCGGAAGAGGTAAGAAAATTAGCCGAGCAGTCTGCCAGTGCCACGAAAGAGATAAGCGGCCTGATAGCCTCCATCCAGCTTGAAACACAGAAGGCCGTGGAAAACATGGCGCAGAGCGCGAAAGAAGTTGAAACGGGCATTGCAGTGGTCAAGGAGGCCGGAGACAATTTCAAGCATATCATTTCGGCCGTCCAGATATTGACGCAACAGATTCAGGATGTTGCGGCGGCAACGGAAGAGATGACGGCCGGAGTGGAAAATGTGACGGCTTCCACCGAAGAACAGACTTCTGCCATGGAGGAAGTGTCTGCTTCCGCAGAAGCGTTGTCGATGCTGGCTGTTGGTTTGAATCAGGCTGCAGGAAAATTCAAGGTTTGAAATCGGCCGCACCCTTATATAGACCGCCGGATCACCATCACCGGCGGTTTTTTTGTTCGCCCGGTTTGCCGAACCGATGGGCTGAAAGAAGCCCTGTCGCCCACCGGCGGGAAGCTGTTTGCTGACTGGCTGGTGTCTGCGGAGATTTAATTTGAAAGGTATTCTTTCAAAAGAATTATTAGTCCAATAACAGTTAGAACCAATCCGATCACAAATGGTACACCAAGAAATAAACTCTGCACTACTTCGTTTCCATATTGCTTGGCGCCAAAAATTGCAAACCAAAGTTTTGAACCGGACCATGCCGTAATACTTGGAACATAAATGGCGGCAGCAATAATTAAAGATAAGGTTGTCGATACACCGGAAAGCATTATTATTCCACCTATTATTGTTCTTTTCAATGTTCAATCCTCCCCATGTCTTTGCCCTTGTCAAAAGAGACCCTATAACTTTCGTCCGTTCAGCTTTTCTACAAAGAGTTCCGTTCGTAATCAAATTCAATAATAACGTCCTTCCCGTCAAAATAAACGAGGTCGCCATCATCGTAATGCCAAATTGCTTTTAAAACAGTCGGCTTTCTGATACCGTTTGTTTCCACATATTCACTGCAAACTGCCGACCACCTGACCTTTTCACTGGTGCCGTCAATTGCAGTAGCCTCCCTGTCATCGGTTGCGAAGGAAAGCATTTCACCGTTTTCATTAAATGTAAAGACACCGCTCGCAGTAATGCCGTAATGGGAGATAGTGGCTTTGGCATGTAAATCATCGATTTCTTCCCAAATGACATAATCCTGTAAAGCTGCATTGGGAATAATAAGGCACTCTGACAGGTAAGTGACAAGGCTGGCTTTATCCATAGTTTCTCCGGTCTGATTAAACAAGGTGAACAGCTTCGCCAACACGCCTTTCATTGAACCATGCCCGGCAATATAAGAATCCAAGCCTTCAAAGGGTATTCCATACATTGAGCTGTCAATATACGCAATTCTGATTGGTTCATTTACAAAATTGTATTGTGTATAATCAATCTTTATTGCGGGTTTTTCCTTTCCAAATAAAAAATCAACATCTCGATATATCGCTTTCATAGAGGACATTTTAGGAGTGCCGATATAGCCGCAGTATCTGAAATATCTCCGAACAGGCAACGGCAAATCAGCAATATCTTCTTCGGTAAACACACCGCTTTCATCAGGCATCCGGATTGATAAGCTGCCTGTGATCTCCGCGAATTCCGCCCTGGTTTTTGAATACGGAATATTGAAAAACACTGCGACAATTCCCATGATACCAAGTAGAACTCCGATAATTACCAGCATTTTATTTTTACTCCTCTTTTTCATTGCGATTCTCCATTTCAGGTAAATTATCTAACAATATCCGCAAATCCCTGCAATAATTTTATCTTAAAACGGCGCGCGGGAAAAGCCGGCGAGGCGGTGAAGGAAGATTTTATCGTAGATCTTGACATGGGAGGCGGCGGGGAATAAAATAGCAATAAAAAATGAATCCGTATTCATTTTTTAAAGGCGGTTTTAGTTTGGCATATCGCAGAACGGATAAAGTAGATAAAAAACTGGAGGCCAAAATGCAGGCCATTCTGCAGGCTGCCCAGGAGATCTTTGCGGAACGCGGCTACCACGGCACCTCCATAAAGGAAATCGCCCGCAAAGCCGGTGTGGCGGCCGGTACCGTCTACCTTTACCTGCGCAACAAAGAAGCTCTTTTCACCGCCCTGGTGGACGAGATCTACGAAATGGTGCTTTCGAAAATAGCGGAGAGACGCAGAGGAGCTTTGGACATCAGGGGGAAATTGCAGGCCTCTATGGAAGCGGCTATTGAAACTCTGGGAAATCACCGCAAGCTGGCCAAGGTGATCCTGGTGCAGACCGCCAGCTCCAACCCGGCCGTAACCGAGCAGTTGGCCGATCTGCTGGACCGGCTGGCCGAACTGGTGGAAGCCGACATCAAGGAGGCGGTTGAGACGGGCCAGATACCGCCGCTGGACACCAGGATCGCAGCCACAGCTTTTGTGGGAACATTTTATAATGTGGTTCTTACGTTTTTGAGGAAAGGATATCCCGCCGATCCAAAAGAAACTATCGGGCCTCTGGTCGAGTACAACTTGAGGGGCCTGGGATTTACCAGCCTGCGGGATTAATTTATTTTACCCGAAAGGAAAGGTAGCTATGGCCGCGCCGGCGATACCACGGGCAGATTTCGGCTTTATCGGGGGTTCGGGCACTTTTTCCCTGGAGTTCCCCGAAGGCCTGGACTGGCCCGGGACGGAGACTGTTGCAAATGATTTGATCTGCCGCACGCCGTTCGGTGAGAGCCCTCCCTTAAAGATGTTCAGAATGGGCGGAAAGCGCCCGCGGACAGTGCTGGCCGCCAAAATGCACGGACGCATGCCGGGCGTTGCGTGGGGGGAAGCTTCGCGCCGCCTGTTTTGGGTCTTCCGGGAGGCGGGCGTGCGAAAGATAATAGCCGAGGGAGGAGTGGGAAGCGTCAATCACCTGCTCGACCCCAGGGACATTGTAATACCCAGTGATTACATCGACTTTTCCATGCGCCGGGATATCAGCCTGGGAGAGGGGTACCTGTCGGTGATGCGCCGGCCCATTTGCCCGTCCCTGCACCGCACGCTGGCTGATGCGGCTGCGGAAAGCAAGCGGGGCAGGGTATTTCCCCGCGGGGTATACCTGGTAACAGACGGCAGGCATTTTGAAAGCCCTGCCGAGGTGGCTGCCTTCCGCCAGTGGGGAGCCGACGTCGTGGGTCAGACTTTGTGTCCGGAGGTTTACCTGGCCCGTGAAATCGGTGCCTGCTACGCAGGCATCTACCTGGTGGTCAATTACGGTGAAGGTGTGGTCAAACCGTGGGATTATCAGCTGTTGAAGGAAATTTTTTTTGAGGACGCGGTTTCGTGGGGTCGGATAATAATGCGGGCCCTCGAGTCGGCGGATTTGAAAACCGGCTGCGAGTGCGCGGGCTTAAGGAAGCCCACCCTGCTGCGGCCGGAAAACGTGGGAGGTAAAGGAGGAGCTTGAATGCTGAGCTGCCTTGAAGGAGGCCCCCTGGGCGACATCGCCGGCAAGGTCGCAGCCGGCAGGCGGTTAAACCGGGAAGACGGGGTCAGGCTGTGGGAATCCAACGACCTGATTTCCATCGGACTGTTGAGTGATTATGCGAGGCGGCGGAAGGTCGGGGACGACGTTTATTTTATCAACAACCTCCACATAAATCACACCAACGTTTGCCGGAACCTTTGCGAGCTGTGCGCCTACGGCAAAAAGGCCTCAGACCCGGGGGCCTACACACTGACGATCGGGGAAATTGCCTCCAGGGCGGAGAAGGCCCGCGGCCTGGGTGTCACCGAGGTGCATATCGTGGGAGGGTTGAATGAAAATCTCCCATTCAGTTATTATGAGGAAATGCTGCGGACCGTAAAGGAGATTCTTCCTGAAGCCCACCTGCAGGCCTTCGACGCGGTTGAAATAGACTTCATCAGCGAGGTGAGCGGGCTGAGCCTGGAAGAAGTCTTACTGCGTCTTAAAGCGGCGGGGCTCGGCTCGCTGCCCGGAGGGGGCGCGGAAATATTTGACAGTACGGTGAGGAAAAGAATATGCAGCAGGAAAATCAGCGCCGCAAGATGGCTGGAAGTGCACGAAACCGCCCACAGGCTGGGATTCCGCAGCAACGCGACGATGCTGTACGGTCATCTTGAAAGCATAGAAAACCGGGTTGACCACCTGCTTGCCCTGCGGGAACTGCAGGACCGGACCGGGGGTTTTCTTTCTTTCATTCCCCTGGCTTTCCACCCGGTAAACACATCTCTGGCGCACCTGCCCAAAACCACAGGCGTGACAGACCTCAAAGCGCTGGCCATTGCCCGCTTGATGCTGGACAACTTCCAGCATATAAAGGCCTTCTGGATCATGATTACTCCCGGCGTGGCCCAGGTAGCCCTGAGTTTCGGAGTTAACGACCTGGACGGAACGGTCAGGGAGGAGCGGATAGCCCACGAAGCAGGGGCGGAAACAGCGCAGTACCAGCCGGCTGAAACCTTTCTGCGGATGATCCGGGAAGCCGGCCGCATACCGGTGGAAAGAGACACTCTGTACAATGTAGTCCGCCGCTACGACGGTACGCTGCCCGGCAAAAGCCGTTGACAGAGGAGGTAACCTTTATGGAACGGCCGCTTCTCGGCTATGTCTCGTACATTAACTGCCTGCCGGTCTTTTACGCCGTCGAGGAGGGACTGGTAAAAGTTCCGGCTGAATTGTACCCCCACCACCCGAGCCATTTGAACAGGATGTTCGGGGAAGGCCTGCTGCAAGTTACGGCTATTTCCTCCGTTGAGTACACCCGGCAGCAGGAAGGCTGTTTAATCCTGCCCGATTTCTCCATTTCCGCCGACGGCCCGGTACGCAGCGTGGCCCTGGTCAGCCGGCTGCCCGCTGGCAAGCTGGCGGGAGGGCGTATTTCCCTGACTCCCTATTCGGCTACCAGCGTGGTGTTGCTTCAAGTTCTGCTGCAAAAGTTTTACGGTGTCGAAGCCTCCTACTTCACGCGGCCGCCGGGCGCCCCCGTATGGTGGGACGGCCCGGACGCCTCCCTGGTCATTGGCGACGAGGCGCTTAAAGTTGTTCACAATTCTGAGGGGTTTTACGTATACGACCTGGCCGGGGAATGGAAGCGATGGACCGGCCGTTTGACGGTGTTCGCCGTGTGGGTTGCCGCTCCCGGTTTTGCGCGCCGGTATCCGGAACAGCTTTCAGCCATCTGGCGGGGAATGCTGGCTTCGAAAAAATGGGGGCGGAAGCACCCGGGTGAAATAGTTGCCAGGGCCAAATGCCTGACTGAATTGCCTGAAGCGGTCCTGGACGACTATTTTCAATGCCTGCAATACGACCTGGGCTGGGATCATCTGGACAGCCTGATGTACTTCTACCATTGCGCCGCGGAGTGCGGGCTGATCAAGCCTTCGACGGTCCTAAACATCTGGGGGAAAGAGAATGACTGGTGCTATCGTGTTCAAAGTGCTTGAAGGAAAGCGTCTCAATGAAGAAGAGGGCCTGCGCCTTTTAACCGGCGCGGACCTGCTGACGCTGGGTTTTCTGGCGAGCCGGGTGCGGGGACGCCTGCACCCCGGACGCAGGGTTACTTTTGTAATTGACCGCAATATCAACTATACGAACATATGTGTTACAGGGTGCCGGTTCTGCGCCTTTTACCGGCCGCCCGGCCATCCGGAGGGTTACGTTCTGCGCCGGGAAGAGATTTTTAAAAAGATCGACGAGACCGTCCGGGCGGGAGGCACCCAGATCCTGATGCAGGGCGGACTGAATCCCGAACTGGATCTCAATTATTTCGAAGAGCTTTTCAGGGCAATTAAGCAACGCTATCCGGTCAAACTGCATTCCCTCTCGCCGGTGGAAATAGACTACCTTGCCCGTATCTCAGGCCTGTCCCTGGGTGATGTGATTGGCCGGCTGGCTGCGGCCGGCCTCGACTCCATCGCCGGCGGCGGGGCGGAAATCCTGGTGGACCGGGTGCGGCGGACGGTGAGTCACCGCAAAATCAGCGCCGGCCGGTGGCTGGACGTTATGAGGGCCGCCCACCGGGCTGGCCTGAAGAGCACTGCAACGATGATGTTCGGCAGTGTGGAAACCCCGGCTGACAGGATTGCCCACCTTGAAGCCGTCCGCCGCCTGCAGGACGAGACGGACGGCTTCACGGCTTTCATCCCCTGGAGCTACCAGCCGGGAAACACCGCCCTGGGCGGCCGGCCGGCAAGTGTCCTGGATTACCTGCGGACCCTGGCGGCGGCCAGAATCTACCTGGATAACGTACCCAACCTGCAGGTTTCCTGGGTGACGCAGGGGCTGAAGATCGCCCAGATCGCCCTGTCCTTCGGCGCCAACGACTTCGGATCCACAATGCTGGAAGAAAACGTGGTGCGGGCGGCCGGCGCCTGTTACAGCGCCTCCCTGGAAGATTTGACGCGCTGCATCAGGGATGCCGGCTTTCAGCCGGCTCAGCGGGACAACCTGTACAACATTATCCGGACTTTTGAATAACAGGCGGTTTTGCGACAATAGTTGGGAATCAACCGTATATCCGGGTTCTTACAGCAAAAAGTATCAGTTTTGAAATACCACGGCGGTTATGACTGGAACTCCTCATAAAATCATGATTGACCGGGCAGGCACAAATTAAAAGCGTTAAAAGAGCAGGAAAATGATTATAAAAAACTGAAATAAATATTGTCGTGCTTCACCAGTTTGCAGAGAGGGCCTGCGTCACATGAAGAATTTTTTGGGAATGAAAGAACCGGTAAATACAATAACCCATTTCGCAACACTGGTTGCTTCAATTTTCGGTCTGATCTTCCTTGTCATTAAAACGAGAAACAGCACCCCAAAGCTTGTCACAATGGCGGTGTACGGGGTCAGCGTAATTCTTCTGTACGGGGCGAGTTCGGCGTATCACTGGGTAAAAACAACGCCACGCAAAAATTTGGTCCTGAAAAAGCTGGACCATATTGCGATTTACCTGCTTATTGCGGGTTCGTACACACCCGTATTCTTTTACGGCCTTACGGGAACATGGAAATGGACGATGCTCACGGCTGTATGGGTTTTGGCTTTAACCGGCATATTCCTGAAAATCTGGTTCATTCAGATTCCCCGGTATGTTTCCACAGCTTTCTACGTCACTTTGGGCTGGATTGCCCTGGTTCCTTTTTTGCAGCTTTTCGGGAACCTGCCTGCCGGGGCGGTCTGTCTGATGTTTGCGGGCGGAGCGGCCTATACGACCGGGGCCGTCATCTATGCCACCAGGTGCTTCAACCTGTTTCCCAACCGCTTTGGTTTTCATGAAATTTTTCACCTGTTCGTCGTGACCGGAAGCGTTATTCATTTCATTATGATGATCCGCTACTTTGTACCGCTTTAAAGCTGCGGGAATGGAAGCTATGGGGGAACCGCTCCACAACCTTGGTGCAGAGCTGTTCCCATGTCTACCATTTCTCAACATGTCAGGTGTCTGGCATTATTTTGACAGACAAAAGAACCGTCCCTTTGTCTACCCTTTGTCTACCTTTGTCTAAATGTCTAAAGGTTGGTGCCTCCATGAATAATAACCGGTTAGCCGTAAAGCAAAAGCTTAAGGATAGTCGTGGTAAGGGCGAATCGCCGGGAATAACTTGCCCGGGGACCGGCCTTTATTACACCAACGGGCAGGCCTATACTCTCGGTGTTAACAGTACCTACGAATATCTAACCGGTTTGCACGGTGATGAACTTGTCGGCCGCAACATGGGTGAACTCGTAGACAAGCAGTACTTTGACCGTTCGGTTTCTTTGATGGTTATAAAAGAGGGGCGCTCTATCGTCATTCCCCAGCATGTGCTTAAAACCGGCCACAAGGTTATGGTCACCGGAAACCCTGTATTTGACGAGGCAGGTAAGATTATTCTCGTAGTAACCACTGTTAAGCCGCTGCAACGCGATAAGACCGGCAAACCGACCCAACCCACACCTTGCAATCATCTGGTCGAACTGCCGGAGATTGGGACCGTTGTTGTGGAAAGCGAAGCCATGAAACAGGTGGTGAACCGGGCCATTCGCGCAGCGAATTCCGACGCCACCGTATTGATCCAGGGAGATTCAGGCGTGGGAAAAGAAGTGGTGGCTAGGATTATCCATGAGTACAGTCCGCGCAAGCGTAAACCATTTGTGGTGATAAGCGCCGCGGCTATTCCGAAAGAACTTTTTGAAGCGGAGATGTTCGGCTACCGGCCGGGAGCTTTTACAGGCGCCCGGCGCGAGGGCCAGCCAGGCCTGGCTAAATCCGCCGAAGGCGGCACCCTGTTTCTGGATGAAATTAGTGAGGTGCCACTTTCCTCCCAGGTGAAACTGTTGCGGCTGATCCAGAATAAGGAGCTGTATCCTCTCGGCAGCGGGCAGCCGGAAAAGGTGAACGTGCGCATAGTGGCTGCCTCAAACCAGGACCTGGCGCGGTTGGTCCGCGAGGGCCGCTTTCGCAAAGACCTTTTCTACAGGTTGAACGTAATACCCCTTCATATTCCGCCCCTGGCGAAACGAAAGGACGACATAATTCCCCTGTCAAGCCATTTTTTCAACCTTTACCTTGATCGTTATAAAATGAAAAAGCACCTCACTCCGGAGGCCAGGGAGGAACTGCTTGCCTATCCGTGGCCGGGGAACGTCCGGGAGTTGCAGAGCTTGGTGGAGCGGCTGGTGCTGTTGAGCCCCGGGGAGAGAGTCACCGACCAAATGGTTGCCAGAGAACTTGAGGGAGACGAACAGCCAACCGGCGCTCCTTTTTCCCATAACATTAACGGAAACCTGGAAAGGGCTGTGGAAGAGTTTGAAAAAGAACTGATCCGGCAGGCCCTAAAGAACTTCAAAACACACGAGGAAGTATCCCGTGCCCTGGGCATTCACCGGAGCACGCTGGCAAGAAAATTAAAAAAATATTTTACCTAGAGGTTGTCGCAACTCTGCGACAACCTTTGTTTTACTTTTGCAAAACTAAGGCACGGGTTTCATCGGCAACAACGGCGCCGGTATTTAAGAAGCCTGAAAAAATAAGGGATGAGCGCCGGACAATCATTTCCACTCGGCAAAATTTTAACTGGCATGAATTTTGTATATGCCTTTAATTAATTTGCCAAAGCAATTGCATAAACATATGGAGGTGCTTTTTTTTATGAAAGTTAGCTGCTTTTGGACGTCAGGGACAATTATCACCGGAAGGGGAAGCCTTGCGCGCATTGCGGACGAGGCTAAGAGTCTTGGGGCCACCAAAATCCTGATTGTTACCGACCCCGTGCTTTTAAAGACCGGCTTGATCGAACGGGTTATGGAAGCTCTTGCTCCAACAGGCCTGGGAATCGGCATTTTTAGTGAAGTGGAGCCGGAACCGCGTTTGCAGATAGTGACCAAATGTCAGCAGGCGATTAAAGAAGGCGGTTATGACCTGATAGTGGCGGTAGGCGGCGGAAGCTCCATGGATGTATCCAAGGCCGCTTCCATATTGATGACAAACCCCGGTACTGTTAACGACTACCTTGGGGTGAACCTGGTACCCAACCCGGGCACGCCCGTTATAGCGGTGCCGACTACAGCCGGCACTGGCAGCGAGGTAACACCCATTGCCATTCTTTCCGATGTTGAAGAACAATTGAAAAAAGGAGTGGTCAGTCCTTACCTGCTTCCCAAGGCAGCCATCGTAGATCCTGAGCTGACGCTCACCATGCCCCCGCACATTACTGCCGCTACCGGTATGGATGCCCTGACCCATGCGGTGGAGGCCTATATCTCGGTCAACGCCACCCCGATTACGGATATTCTTGCCCTGGAGGCAATCAGGCTGATTGCGCTGAACCTGCGTACCGCTGTAGCCAACGGACAGGATATTGAAGCCAGGAGCAACATGTCCATGGCCAGCCTGCTGGCAGGCATAGCCTTTGCCAATGCCGGTGTTGGGGCCGTGCACGCGCTGGCTTATCCCCTGGGCGCCCAGTTCCACGTTCCTCACGGCGTGGCCAACGCCGTCCTGCTGCCTTATGTGATGGAATGGAACCTGCTCGGCGCCCTGTCCAGGTTCAAGACCATGGCCCTGGCTATGGGTGAAAGGGTTGAAGACCTGTCCGACCGCATGGCGGCAGATAAATTCAATGAGGCTATCAAACAATTGGCCGCCGATATAAGAATCCCATTGCATTTGCGCGAGCTCGGCGTCACGGCCGAATCCGTGCCGGGCATGGCTGAAGGGGCAGCCAAAGTCACCCGTTTGCTGGCCAACAATCCGAGAATACTTACTGTCGATGATATCAGGGAGATTTACGAAAGGGCATTTTAGGAAGCAAGGAGATTGAAGCTGATGAAAGGTTTTTATGGACGACTTCTCCGTATCGACCTGTCGGCCGGGCAGTGGGAGGCAGAAGAAATCCCGGCTGATGTTCTGGCGGAATACCTGGGCGGCAAGGGCCTGGGCACTTACCTGATGCTCAAGAACATTCCGCCCGGTGCCGACCCGCTGGGTCCGGACAACTGCCTGATTTTTACCACCGGTCCCATTACAGGCACGCCAATGCTCGGTTCAAACCGCTTCGGGGCCTTTTCCAGATCACCCCTCACCGGTTTTTACGGCGAGTCTTATTCCGGTGGAAAAGTAGGGGCAGTAATGAAGAAAACCGGCTACGACGCCATAATCATTCAGGGCCGGGCTCAAAAACCGACCCTGTTGGAAATCAGCGACAAGGGTGTTGCCTTCCGGGACGGTTCCAGGTTGTGGGGGCTGGACTGCTACGCAGCGGAAGACGGAGCCCTGGCCGAAGTCGGCGTTAAGGGCGCCCAGGCCGCAGTGATAGGACCGGCCGGTGAAAATCTGGTCCGTTACGCCTGTATTGAAAACAACTACTGGCGGTCCCTGGGGCGGACCGGAATGGGCGCCGTGATGGGGTCAAAAAAAGTCAAGGCCGTAGTTTTTCACGGTGAGGCCGTCTGCGAACCGGCCGACCCCGTTGGCCTAAGGCAGTATGTCAGCCAGTTGACCGGCAAAGGCAAGGACAACCCGGGCGTTCTCAACTACCGTAAATACGGTACGCCGCAGATGGTTTCATTAATGAACTCGGTGGGATGTTTTCCCGCGCAATACTGGTCCAAAGGAACACTTCCCGGCTGGGAGACGCTGTCCGGCGAGCACCTGTTGGAAAACTTCGACGTTCAGCCCCGCGCCTGCCGCCCCTGCATCATGACCTGCGGGAAGCTTACCCGCGTGACCAAGGGCAGGCACGAAGGGCTTGCCGTGGAGGGGCCGGAGTACGAAACCATTTATTCCTTCGGCGGCCTTTGCTGCATCAACGATCTCGCGGAAATTATTTATCTAAACGACATCTGTGACCGGTTAGGCCTTGACACCATCAGCGCCGGCAATATAGCAGCCTTCGCCATAGTTGCGGCAGAGAAGGGATCCCTCGACGTTCAAGTCAAGTACGGGGATGCGGACAGCGTAGCCATGCTGCTTCATCAGATTGCCGGCCGCAAAGGAGCAGGCGACCTGTTGGCCGAAGGCATCCGCACGGCCGCAAAAAAACTGGGCCTGTCCGATTTGGCCGTACATGTCAAGGGAATGGAGCCGGCCGGTTACGATCCCCGGAAGCTGCACGGCATGGGTCTTTCCTACGTCACATCACCCCGGGGCGCCTGTCATTTGCGCGCCACCTTTTACAAGCCCGAGCTTGCCGGGATCATAGACCCCAAGACAACTCGGGGCAAAGCAGAACTGCTTATTGATTACGAAGACCGGCTGGCAATTTACGACGCCCTGATTTTGTGCCGTTTTTACCGTGACCTGGTCTTGTGGGAGGACCTGATAAGGCTGGTCAACATGACCACGGGCCTGGATGTTGATGAAGAACGGCTGCGCCGCACTGCCAAACGGATCATTTCATGCGCCCGCAAGTTCAACCTCATGCAGGGGTTGACCAGGAGCGACGATAACCTGCCTTCCCGCTTCTTCAGAGAACCGCTGGAAAACGGCGACGTTCTGCCGGAAGAAAACTTCAGGCTGATGCTTGCCGAATACTACCGTCTGCGCGGGTGGGACGAGGAAGGCCGCGTGCCTGAAGGGGCTTTTTAGTCAGGTTTATGAAGAGTGGAAGGGGTGGAAGCAAAAAATCGGGATTAAGTTGGTACAGTATTTATATTCTCCGGAAGGATAATACCAGTTTTATACTGCAACATATCTGGAAATGAGGTGTTATTTTTTGGCTTTAGTCAGAGAGTATGGAAAAGAACAGTCTTTTATCCCTGCCGGGCCGTTTAAAATCCGTTTGCCGTTTATTCACTACCGTTTCGAGTGGGCGGACTATACCCAGGGATTACTTATGTGCGCGGTTTGTCTGGGAATTATTCCCCTGCTTCAGGAAGTCCTGGGTATGCCTTTTGAAATTGCCATTACCATTGTTATTTTGAACGGGTTTCTCTACTGCTGGCACGCCCAGCTCGGCGACCCGGTGGTACCCGGCTGGATTACTCCGGCGATACCGCTGCTGGTGGCCTACGTCAGCGCCTTTGAACCCGGCGTGGCGCGAATGCACGCGCTGATAGCCTTTGAGATTACTCTGGGTGTATTTGCATTTGTGCTGGGTGTTACCGGTCTGGCCAAGAAATTTGTCGATTCAATTCCAAACGCGATTAAGTCGGGAGTGCTGATAGGAGCGGGTATTGCAGCCGTGAACCTGATTTTTAAAATGCCCGACGGGCGCTTCTGGAAAAGCCCCATAACCATCAGCGTCTGCCTGATCCTGGCGGTATTCCTCTTGTTCTCAAACATTTACAAGCAAATCAGACACAAGCATAAAATACTGACATTGATTTCAGATCTCGGGATCATGCCTTCTATTTTGCTGGCTGCCATACTGGGTCCGCTTATTGAGCCGTCGGCAATACCTTTTCCCGATTTGCAGTGGGGTTTTACCGTACCGCACTTTGTAGAATTATTCACCCAATGGACACCTTTCTCGGAACGCATCGGCTGGCCGTCGATAGGCATGTTCATACAGTCCATTCCCTTGGTTATAGCGGTTTACATTGTTCTTTTCGGTGAACTGATCCAGGCCCAGGCGCTAATAGATGAGAGTTCACATTTCAGGCCGGACGAAAAAGTTGAATACAGTCCGAACCGTAACAATATTATTGTAGGCTTGAGAAACATGATCATGGGTACCTTCGGACCGGATATTTCCATGTGCGGTCCGTTATGGGCGGCCATGCAGGTAGTGGAGTGCGAGCGTTACAAACACGGCCGGAAAGCTATGGACAGCCTTGTCGGCGGGGTCGGCAGCTTCCGCTGGGGAACCTTTACCGGCTACTGGTTGTCGCCCATAGTGACTTTTGTAACTCCGATACTTAACGCTGCGTTAAGTCTTACCTTGCTTATACAAGGGTTTGTGGCCGTCAGGGTCGGGGTGCTGAAAGCCCGCAGTTACAACGACATCGGTATAGCCGGGGTGGTGGCCGGCGTCCTGGCGGTAAAAGGGGCGGCCTGGGCATTCGCCGTAGGAATTATTATGTGCTTACTTATTTACGGCAGGCATTTCTTTGCCGAGCAGCCCGTGGAAACCAAAAGCCAGGTTCCGCCACATAATATCTATGCCGACTAGATTTTACAGTGAACAGATCCACTTTATGAAAGCGGGGCGGACTTTTGAGTCAGCCCCATTTACTTTTGGAGATGAAGTGAACCTTTTTGCGCTTTCCGCCGTCCAACACTATAAATAAGGCCGTCCCGGATTAAAAAAGCTAAAGGGCAACGGTTTCATTCCGTTTTGTGCCTTGAGCGAAGCGAAAGGAATGGCTATAAGAATGAAAAGAGCTTTGTTCATATTTTTGTTGGTATCAATTCTTCTAATAGCCCCGTCCGCAGTTTTCGCCGGCATGCCCTTTGACGACGTTCAGTCGCAGCAGGCTGCGGCCGACATTGAAGCCGTGTATGAAAAAGGCATAATGGTCGGCACGGCGCCCGGCAAATTCAGCCCTGACGAATTTGTGGACCGGGCGCAACTGGCCGTATGCCTGGTCAGAACCTTTGACTTGAATCTCGAAGACTTAAACTTTGTCAAAGCGCCCGCCCCCTCTGACCTGTACGACGACGTGGAAGATGATTCGTGGTACGGTAAGGCTTCGGTAATTACCGGCCATAAAAAAGTCTTCAGTATTACTGACAGAAAATTCAAGCCCCATGAAGCTGTTACCAGAGCAGAAGCCGCCAGCGCGATAGCCGGCTCTTTTACCGCGAAAAAGTTGTCGGTCATTACCACCATGATCTGGCCGGACTATATTGACATAAGCAATTTGAGCCGGCAGCAGCAATCCGACATCTGTTTTGCCTTCAACACCGGCATAATGAGGTGCGACGGCAGGGAATTCAAACCTGATGAAAAAATAACCCGGGCCGAACTGGCGGGTGTCTTGAACCGGACCTTAAAAACCCTGGCCGTCGCCACGCCTGCCCAGGAGACGGAACCGGGAAACCCACCGGGTTCCGGCAATCCGGCAATAAATCTGCCGGATGTTAATGCCGCCGCCTTCAAGGGTCAGGGCGATCTGGCCTTCGTCCGGCAGGGCCTGCTCTATACACTTGATGGCAAAACGGGAGAGGTCAGGCAACTGACCGGGTCCGGCAGGGCGTTGCAACCAGCCTGGTCTCACGACGGCCAGTGGCTGGCGTTTATCCGCGTCACCGACCCACAGGCCGATACCGGCCCGCTCTGGCTGGTACGCCGGGACGGCTCGCAGGCCCACCAGGTTCAGGGGCTGCCCGAGCCGCTCGGTCGCCAGAGATTTTTTTGGTCGCCCGCCGCCAACGTGCTGGCGGTAAGTATACAAGACGGCGTCTGGCTGGTGCCGGCGGAAGGCGAGCCGCGCCGGCTGGCCGGGAGCGAAGGAACGGTCAGTCTGGCCTGGTCGCCTGACGGCGAAGCTCTGGCTTACAATGTTACCCTGCCGTCCGGGGAATCGCAGGACCGCAGCGATGCGCTGTATACCATTGCTGTAGACGGCGGTCAGCCTGTTCAGCGACTGGTGGCCCCACAGGCCGGGATACAAGTAACTGCCTGGTGGCCCGACGGTAAAGGGTTGCTGTACTGGTTGGATCCATTACACTCAGCTTCCCTGGCGGCTGACGGAATGGGCTTGTGGAGCCTCCGGCTGGGTGACACCGGGCCAAAACTTCTCACCAGCGGTCTTGCCCACCGGGGGTGGCAGTCCCTGTCACCACAGGGGAGCCTGCTGATGGTAGAAGGGGGTGGGCGCATAGTCTGGGCGGGGAAGATGGCGACTGTAGACCTGGAATCGGGCAGCGTCCAGGAGCTTAAGAACCCCGAGGGCAGCGTCGCTATCGACCCCTCTTTCTCTCCGGACGGCAGCCGCATCGCTTTCGTTGCCGCAAAGAACCTGGGCGACGACGTGTGGGGCTTTAGTAAACCCGAGGAACTGGCTGCCTGGGTGGCCACGCGCACACTCTGGATCGGGAATTCGGACGGATCCGGCGCTTATCTCCTGACGTCCGCCGGAGCAGGCGTGTACCAGCCGGCCTGGTCCAAAGATGGAGACCGCGTCCTGTATGTGCGGGACAACGCCCTCTGGATAATCAGTGCCGACGGCGGGCAGGCGGAAAAGATAATGGAACTGTTCCCTGAAAAGGGGGATCTCTTCGGTTTTTACGGTTATTCTTCGTACCAGGGTATTATGGCATGGTATCAGCCTTAGAGGTAGTTGTAAGACCTATTCCCGGCGCTTCCTCAACTATAATCTTTGCAAGCTGCATGCCGGAACGGATATCTTATGGAAAAATGTTAACCTTAAAAACTATAACCGTCCCCCGTCACCCACCTGTCACCTTCCTTAAAAAATCACTAATACACCAAGTCAAACCGAAGCCTGGATATTCGGAAAATGAATCTAAAGAAGACAAGATTCTTTCAACCTTTTAACTGTAACCAAGAGAATAATAAATAAGAATCTTTTCAAGCTAATCTCCTTCCATTCACAGCCTAATCTACGGCCTATGTTGTTCATTATTGTCTTTGAGACAAAAAGTGATTTTTTATCACTGGTTTCCCTCCACGAATTCCACCGCCGCATCGCTTGCCGGGATACGCACCAGAACAGACGGGCAGGTAATCACCTGCGCTGCCGCCTGACCGGGCGCCGGGCCGTCAACCCGGTAATAAACTTTTAACCTGTCTGAACCACCCGAGATACTGATGACCCCCACACTGTAACCGGCGGTCGGCTTTTCCCCCGCGGCGATAAGCAAATAGCTCCATTCACCCAGGGTTTTCGAGCCGGTAAAAGGCCGCAAGACGTTGGCGGCCGCCCATTCCTTTATTTCTTGCGGGACGCTTTCGTCATCCGGTGACGTGATCTTGAAGGGCACTGAGTATCCATGCGCGTTGACAGGTTTGTAATACGGCGATCCCATATCTTTTATCAGGTTTTTTGCTTTTTCGATTGTGTCGCTCTCAGGGTACTCTTCCAATATTCTTTGCGGGTAAGCGGCGTCGCCGGTGTAAGCGCCGAGTGCCAGCAGCGCGTCATCGGCCATGGAGCTGGCCGGGTATTCTTTGACAAATTGCTGGTAAGTAGAGATGATTTTCCCCTGAATCTCAGATAAGTTGAAGGCGAACGAGGCGTCTTCTCCCCACTCCTCCAGGCCGATGTAACAAAGGCCGGTGGAGTAAAGCGCCCTGGCCTTCAGCTCCGCCGCAGAGGACGGATCCTGGTAGACCTGCTGGAAATACGGCAGGCTGTGATTGTAGTTGATCATCTCCCGGGCGAAAGCAGCCATTTCCGCGGGCGCGTGTCCGTGGCCCGTGGCGTTGATATACCCCAGCCAGTTGTAATACTGCCGCTGACCGGCCCATAAGTGGTTATAGTAAAGCATCCCGTTATGAAAGATGGCCGCCGCCAGGCCGTACAAGTCAGCGGGATCTTTTGATTTTTCCCATTGCGCTTGCAAGCCGGCAAGCTCTTTTACTTCCGCCAGCTGCTTTTCTACTGCGCTGCGGAAATCGTATTTATCATAGTCGTTAAAGTGGTCAAAAGGCAAAATATGCCGGCCGGCGGGCAGATCTTCCTCCTGTTTTAAAAATTCCTCCAGCCTTGAGGCGGCCTGCGGGAATTCGTCCCGGCGAATTTCCTTTACAGCCAGGGAATAGTTGACAAACGCATCGAGGGGCGGTTCCAGTTTTTCCAAGGACAGCGCCTTTAGCTGGTCGTAAGTCGTCCTCACGTCCAGGATGTAAACCAGCCTGCCGTCCG
>Ga0116192_1000305_pt1 | contig 38526 bp, 34 predicted proteins | sample AD_UKC113_MetaG_FD_89876 | JGI IMG/M metagenome (GOLD analysis project Ga0116192, IMG submission 89876) | Active sludge microbial communities of municipal wastewater-treating anaerobic digesters from Hong Kong - AD_UKC113_MetaG | ecosystem: Engineered > Bioreactor > Anaerobic > Digestate...
CTGCTACGGCAGACTCAAACGCTACCACAGAGATGGGAGTCCTACATGCGATTCTCCAAGAATTCCTGCTGACTGGCTCGACCAACAGGTTGTGCTGAAGGTATTGGAAGCTTTGCAGAAACCAGAACAGATGAAAGAAGCGATTATGGCTCACTTAGAAAGCTGGGAACGAAGAAAACGGGAACTGGAGCTTATAATTGGGCCTTCAGTAAAACAGATGAAGGAATTGCAGGAGGAGCAGGAAAGGTTGAACTACCTCTTCCGCAAAGGAAGAATATCGGTATCAGAATACGAGAAGGAAGCTTCTGCGCTGGATAAGAAGATAGCTGAACTTCGTGAGCAGCATAAACACCAAACGAATGAACTCCGTCACCTACAGAAGCTCGAAAAGGACTTGGACTTCATCAAGCAAGCTCTTGAGAACGGCTACTGGAAAGTAGAGTACGAAGCACTGCAAAGCGAAATAAAAATGATATGGGACACCGCTTTAACTATTGACAATAAGACAGGAGAGGTAGTTGTTACCACTCCCAGACAGGAAAAGAAAGTTACTGTTGATTTTAGCGAAACTGGTAAGCAAGTGCAGGAACAGGAAGAACTATTGACTTTTGCAATGCACGGAGGTGGTAAGATAGCGATACGTCAGCTATTTGATAAGCTCCATATTACCGTTCACGTATACCATGACCGAGTGGAGGTGAGAGGGTTAATACCAGTCGGGAATATCAATATTAGTTCGTTTCAAGAATGAAGAAGTAAGCAACATCAACGTATTTACCATCTTTCTTACTCTTCACAATGAAGAGAGGATGGTGGGTGGCGAGATTATCCGGTGCTCCTTCATAATGATTTGTTGCAAAGAGCTTAAGAAATCTTTCTTGCTCTTCAGTCAGGGTGATTGTAACTTCGTTCATGTTCATCCTCCTATTGTAATATAGAAGCGACAGTTCACTTTTCTATAAAATATGTTTTCTGTAAACTGTTGCGTTTGACCTGTTTTAGCTGCTCTTTACTTGAGCACCCGCCCGGCACCACGGGGAGACACAGGCTTTTAAAGCCGGGCACGGGGAAGCGAGCGTTTTCTGACCCGCTTCCTGTTTTTGAATAGCATCAACTTGCTTTTTCTTCAGGAATGCTCTCTGTTTCTGTTATTTTATTCCCGTAAGGATCGACCACCTCCAGTTCATTTTTCCCAGGGACTACCCATGCGAGAAAATATTGAGTGTCAGAATCAGCGTATTGGGCAGCCCTTGAGATGCACTCTGCGTTATCAATAAAACAAGGAATGTTTATCCCGGACAGTTTCCTGAACACCTGAGCCAGCTCCAGCCCTACGCGCACTTTTTCCGAGGTACTCAGGAACTGCTGAGGCTTGCCATCGTACAGGAGTTTAAATGTCGGCGTGAGTTCGCCGGTACTCTTTACCACGTCGAAAAGCTTAACTTCGACGCGGTCCAGGTGCTCTTTTATCTTTGCCGCGTGCAATTCATTTTTCTTCAGCTCGTATGCGGAAAGGCTACCCAGCAACACTTTGCACTCCTGAATATCTTCCTTTACGCTATTGATTTCTTTCCCAAGCGCCTCTAGGCTGGCCGTGATCTCATTTTGTCTAGATTCGCGCGACTTGATTTCTGCTGCAATGCCTGTTATCGCTTCGATTTCCCTGGCAACCGCGGATAATTCCTCCTGCTTTTTCTTCCATACCTCCAAAGCCCTGCTGTAGGCTTCTTTTGCAGCAGCGTTTTTTTCTTCGGCTGCTTTGAGCTCAGCATTTAGTGTCTTGCCTTCATCAACGATTTCCTGCTTCTGAGCATCGGCACTTTCCTTGAGCTTCGCTACTGCTTCGGCTGTAACCGTTTGACCGCAGGACGGACAGGTGTCGCCGGGGTTAAATGCGACTTTGATTTTTAAATATTTCCCGCGCAGTTGTTCAATTTGCTGCTTCAATTTGGCTGTGTTGACTTCCTCCAGTGTCGGCGGATTCCCAAGCGTCCTTTCAAGCTCTTTTCTTTTTCGTTGCAACGCTGCCAGGTTTTCTTTAATGTCCTGGGACGCATTAGGCACTTCTTTTTCCAACAGCTGAGCTAATTGACTTTTTAGAAGTTCTGCCTGGCTTTCTAATCCAAACTTCTTCCTTTCCAACTCGGAAAGCTCTTTTTTGAGCTTGGCATGGTCCCGCATATCAGTTTGCTCCAGTATTTCCCTTTCCTCCGGCGTCAACTGCGCCAGCACTTCTGCTTCGGTAGGCGGCATTATTACAGAAGTTACAACTTTTTGGAGTTCATCGGAACTGAGCGTTTCATAGTACATAGGGCTGAAACTTAGAAGAAACTGTTTTGCGTTAAAATGACCCAAGATTTTTTCTTGAACAGCTTTTGATGATGCCTTAGTACCGTTAATAAACACTTCGGGCTTGGTTTCCTCCGGTTTTCCCGACTCTCTAACAACCCTTACAATTCGCCGAATGGTGTATTCCTTATCGTTAACACTAACTACTACTGTCGCTTCGGCAACTTTCGGTTCAGCGCCAGTTTTTATCAATTTATCTAACCCATGGTTTGAACCGTAAATATTTACGCCGTACAAGGCAAAGACAATGCCTTCTGCGACAGAAGACTTACCTGTTCCGTTGTCGCCGAAAATGTGGTTATCTAAATTAAATTTAAACTCAATATCATCGAAATTACGGAAGTTCTTCAGACGGAGTTTTTTAACCTGCAGCTTATTAATTGTCAACACCCCCCAGTTTCAGCTAAATGGTTAAAGTATATTTCCCCGGATGCAACATTTACCCCGATTACAGGGTCCACAGGGCCTAAGTTGTCTTTTTTCTTTACTATGGCTGTTATGACATCTGTAGCGTAAAAATGATAGCGCATCAGCTGCGTTTTGCATAAAACCATCCCCCTGTTTTTGTAAAGAGGAGGGGTTTTACCCCCCCCCTCCTCTCAAAATGGTATGGATTCGAAGTTTTCTACCAGCACAAACCGCTTGCCGCTTTCTTCCTTCAACTGACCCGTGACGTCAACCACGTCATCGGGCTTTAAATTAAGAAAGGCATCTTTGATGTCACTGCCAGCTTCACAGAGAAGCATTAATTTTCCACCTTGGGCCTCCCCAAAAGCGACGATTCTTTTGCCTTTATCAGCAGGCGGCGACAATATGGTTACCATGCTCTGGTAAGGAACAGCTTCTCCTTCGCGTGATGCTGCCGCATTGTTGTCTTGTATTGCCGGCTCAACACCGGAATCCACCGTTTCACTGCCGGTTTCTCCCGCTTCGCTTTCTTCCGACCCTTCCGGCGGATAAAGCAACTCCGGCTTTACTTCATCGTCCGGCGGCTCAATCGTCATCGAAAGTGCAGCAGGCATATGCGCAACGGCCAGGAGCCTTTGCTCCCTCGCCATTCGCAGCACGTCTTCCAGGGTGTACTGCCCTAAGTCGATGTACATAACCGGGACGAAGCGCTTGATCTGAATGGTTTTGCCGTCTTTTTCAATTGACGGGTTCTTTTCTTGCATAGTCACTTTTAGCTTTAAAGGTATTAGGGAGATACGCCCAAACATCGCCCTGAGCATTTGCAAGGCGTTTTTGATGTTTTGATAGCTGTTGAATGAACCGGTGTCAATGCTGTATACGCCGATGCCACCAGGAACTTTATACAATAGAACAGACAGTATGGCAACTTCCCTGCACTTCTTTGCTTTATAGGATGGGCAGTCTTTATAAGCGCAGGGTATCTTTATATACTTCCTTCCTTTTATCGCCTCTACAGTAAGGACTTCACCCGTGCCCTTCGATACGTACCTGCCGTTTTGCCAAACAACACCGTATTCCGCGAGATTGCCGTAATTGATGGATAAGTGCGCCGCCTCTCCGTCACCACGGCAGATCAGCCCGAACTTGTCGCCATACCGCTTCAGGTATGCGGGCATAACGACTTCCAGGTCTTCGTGAGGCAACATGATGTCCAACTCCCGCGGTGTACTACCGTATACTTCTTGCACTTCAGGAGGTACGACAAAGTAATCCACAGCCTTCGGGGCGTTATTGCCCTCGTCGATGTAACCGAGGGCAATTACTCCCGTCCTCGGCAACCTGGCCCCGTCGGTCCAACCTTTAATCGGCACTTTAGAATCCCTCCTTCTAAAGGAAAGGAACTTGGCTTAAGTTGCCAGGCCCCTTTTGTGATCTTAAAACGGAATTTCGTCTTCGTTAAATTCAAACTCGCCTTCGTCAGTTTGACCATCGGGTTGGGCTCCGCTGCTCCTCAAATGCGGTGGCACGTCGTCATCGCCGGGAATGTATCCGCCCGTGCCGCTGCCGTTTCCATCCCTGGCACGATCCAGGAAGCGGATATTCTCCGCTACTACCTCAGCAGCTTTTCGGCGAATTCCCTGGCTGTCTTCATAAGAGCGGATCTGCAGCCGTCCCTCGATAGCGACCAACCGCCCCTTGCCAATGTGGTTGGCGCAGGTTTCAGCCATCTTCTGCCACACAACCACGTCGATAAAGTCAGTCTGCTTCTCTCCATCTTTCTGGAACCGTCGGTCTACGGCGATGGTGAACTTGGCCACCGCCACGCCGCTCGGCGTGTAGCGGAGCTCAACGTCTCTGGTCAACCGGCCAATTAGAATTGACTTGTTTAACACTAAAAATCGCCTCCTTTATTGTTTTAAAAATTAAAAACCCCGCAAAGTTAATTGCCGGGTTCTTGTTCTACCAGGACAGCCCCAAACTGTTGTGGACCGCCTTTTCCACTTCATGCATTTTTTCGGCGCTTATTTGACCGATCTTTTTAACCAGCCTTTTCTTACTTACTGTAAGTATCTGCTCCAACAACACCGTACTTGGTTTTGGAAGGCCACATTCTTCAGGTTCAAGGCGGACTTGGAAGGGATACGTTTTCCCTGATGCAGTGGTAACGGCTGCAACTATGGTAGTAGCGCTGTATCTGTTACCTATATCATTTTGTAGAACCAGGGCAGGCCGCAGCCCGGTTTGCTCGCTGCCCCTGCCTGGGCTCCAGTCAACCAGATAAATTTCACCACGCTTAATCTGCAATCCGCAGCACCACCTCGGCTTGAGCCAGCAGGTATAACTCAACGTCATTTTCCGCCATAGCTTTATAACCTTCTTCCATTTCTTTCTCTAAACACTTCCTTTCCGTTTCCTGGAGAAGTCGGGCAAAAACTCCGCTTCTAGTTGTTTTCCATGCGATAGCTAAACTGTCCAGAGTATTGACAAGTTCATCCGGAATGCTTATTGTGAACTTTTGAGCCATTGGTGACACCCCCTGTGATATATTTATCATACCAGGGGTAATACTGTCAATCATACTTTTTCTCTTACCCTTTCCCTATTCTTCCAGAGGAACGACCTCTCTGCCGTTGCCGCATACCTTGATAACGCCTGGGACCAGTTCAATCACCATCCGGGTGTTTTTAGGCATATCGAGCTTGGCTTTCTTGATCTCAGCGTTGTCGCCAGCTACAACCTCCACCCGAACGTACCCCGGGAAGAACGGGATGGCTGACACAATTTCTTTGCATTTGCGTGCGGCTTTTTTGATCCTTTCCGCTACGGTAGCTTCACTGCCACTGCGGGTGGCAACAACGTAATTCATGGTGTTCAGCGTTGCTGTTTGCATTTTAAAAACCCTCCTGGTAATTTTAAGAAATTACCCCCGGCATTTTAAGCCCCCGGGGGCTAAAGGCTTTGCCCCCGGTTTTGCCGGGTTTGGAAGGTGTGTTAAATTAGTTAACGTGCAATTGCTCTTGTTGTTCCTGTTTCGACCTTATCCAGCTCTTCGAGAATCTCGTTTTGGTTTTTTAGTTTGCCTTTTAAAGCATTGTTTTCTTCTATTAATTTCTCGTTTTCTTTTTTAACCTTACTCATCGAAGGGACCGGTTCTCCTTTGATCGCAGCATCCAGCTCTTTGATGTTCCAGCCTTCATCTTGCTCATAATCCCTTATTTTAATGTCAAAACAGTCTTTCTTGGGTTGCGATGTCAATGCAACCACAACATGATCACCGCGCGAATAAAAAAACCAGTCGGTACTTATTATTACCGCTGGTCTGTTCTTGGGTTTTACCTGAACCAGGCTTGCAAATTGGTTTGTCGGAGGAAATGGCAGGAGGACAACATCGCCTTGCTTATAAATCGTCATATACCGCATCCTCTTCATTATCCCAAAAATCAAATGACGGGGACAAGAAATTCAGTTTTTGGAAAAGAAAACTGAACAATTTGCTTTTTTCGGCTTCAGAAAGGTTTTCTATTTCTCTGAGAATTTCATCGGCATTCACAGAAACCACCCCTGACGCCATTATATCACCTTCCTTTGTTTTTGATAAGATCCGCGGGCCTGGCGGCCACGTGTGTACAGTGGCCGCCCTTTAGCCCCGGCGGTCGGGTGAGTTTCTTTATTTTTCCGCAATTGCCCGAACAATGTTTACGAATCGTTCAAACCGCTGATCGCGGCTTTTGTCGTTCTGTTCAATCCATCCGGGCAGATAATCGACGAGCCAGTCAGTTACCTGCTTCAGATACTGCCAGAAGTCCTTGCCTCTCACTTCAGTGAGCGGGTTGCCCCACACACCATACCTGGTATAATCGATGTAAAAACCGGGTGGCTCGCTTTGTTTTTCGCCACGCCATGTGGTATACCTAAAATAAAGCGAGCTGTGCTTAGGAGTATACTTGCCCTGGGCTTTGTCGAATACCGCTACCCAGAGCACGTTCATATACTCTGGGTTAGTATTTTCCCCCACTATGTTCTCAAACATAGGGGCAAGTTCTTCCTCCAGTTTTTCCAGGTAGCTTACCGCCGTCGCTCTGCGGCGGTTCTCCTTTTCCTGGAGCTCCTGTAACTTTTGAATAATATCCACTTCCTGGAGCTCCTGTAACTTTTGAATAATATCCACAATAACCACTCCTTTCGGCGATAGGTCGCCACCCGTTATTTAAAAAAAGGCCATTATTTGGCCTCCTTTTCTAAATTCAATAGTTCCGATTGCAGAATAACCGGAACCGGTTTTTTACCATTAACACAGCCGGCTGTTTGAATAATACAAAACAAGCTGTGTCCGTTTTTTTAATTTGAAAGAAATTGAAAAATGAAAGCTGTCCCTTACTTGATCTAACTGTCTTAGTTGCCTTTTGGGCATCCACCCGGTACCACGTGGAGGTGCAGTTTTACCACCGGGCACAAAAAGAAATTGCTTACTTTCAGGCAAGTGTAAGGGAAAGCACTGACCGGGTTAGTTAACGCCCAGTCAGTGCCATTTCTAAACCATCAACGAGATCTTCCTCCGTCTTACAAAGAGGTTCGATCGGCCACTCCGCGAGACGCTCAGGCAGGACACTACTTCCAGCTGTCCACCACCCAGCCTAGTTCAGGATGGGGCAGGCACTTCACCGTCCGGCCGTACAACTTGCCAGCTTCCTTCCAGTCATGGAAGATGGCCGGCACATACGCTTGGTCATGCCCCGAATAAGGGCCCTTAACGATAGCACAAAAACTGTTCCCGTTGTCATCGCTATAAGCACAGCTTGCTATAGCGACGACTTCAAATTTTTTCATCATTGCTTCCTCCTTATAGAGTTAATTTTAATTAGCTCCAAGCCAATAGACTTGATCCTTGACAACCACATAGGAATCCTGGGACAACCCGTATAAATATTCTCGTAGAGGCAGGGGGCTTCGATCTCCTCCTTGGGAAGCAATGCTGTCTCTCAGCCCCCCAGTTTTTACACTACATCACCCAAAGCACACTCTTTCGAGTGTGTCCAGGCAATAGTTGCGCCCGTTCCGGGCTGGAACAGCGCGATAGCCTTGGCAGTGCCATGGTAGGCCATCGCCAGGCTAGCCGCCAGCCAGTTCGGCATGCGACCGCTCAGGATTATCTTTGCACCCATTGGCACTACCGGCGGGGTAACATTTGTCAGATCCGCCGGGTCCAGCGGGATGCTCGGATCAGCCTGCTGGCAGGTCACCAGTAGCCAGCCGTCAGGTCCCTCCTCGACACGGAACTCCAGGTTCTTTCCGGAGCCCACGCCTTCGGGACGGCGACAGCCTACCGGGACAAACCCATCAGGCGAGTTTAATGATACGGCTCTAGGATGGCACTCGTGTGCCAGGGCCGTAACGAGCCATGCCGGGGCAGGGCCGTCGATTTTCACGTGTTCTGGAAGATCGCCGGAAACATTATGCAGAAGGCGGGAGATGTCGGCCAGGTCGCTCCCCTGCCATACGATCTGGGACACCACGTGCCCATTGGGCAAAGTCCGCTGTACGGGCTCCTTGCCCAGGGCCTGGGCCAGAGCCGGAATAGACAAAATACCATCCTGAATGAAAGTCATAACTTTCTCCTCCTTTAATAAATTTAGTATTATTTCCGCCACCCGCTGGATCACCGGGCGGCTAGAGACATCTTCACCGCGCTCCAGATGGTGGACCACCATCGGCGCGGTGTCTGCCACATCTTCTGTGGCATGGTAATCACTGACGATAGACGCCAGGATTTCCACGCCGTAGGAGCGGCAGAAGTCTTCCCATTCTGGAATAGCTACCGGGTCGCCGCTAAGCACAATGGCATAGTCCACGCGACCATCCCTGAGAATACGGGCATTTTCTGGCGACATCCTGCCGCCCATATCCACCAGGACAACGGGGGCAAGGTTACATGTGGACAGGCACTTTATGTACCAGTCCACAATTTCAGAGGTGAAACCCCCTTTTCTCCGGTATCTGGCGGCTTCAGGCGACCGCCAGGTCCAGGTTCCCTCGCCATCCGGGCATGCCCGGAAAAGATAGCGGGACGCCCGGGGAAGCAGGGTACAGAGGCTCTGCAGGAACACGCTCTTACCGCTGTGGGGCGGGCCCACAACGGCAAACTTAACACTCTTTGACATAGATTTAGCCTGCCGAAGCAGGCCCCACCTCCTTTTTATTTTTTCACGAAGCTGATCGCGCCAGCTTCGTTTTTTTTGATAAGAAAAGTACCCAAAATCATGTGTTGGGTACTTATTCACTCCTTTATGCACTACCGATCATGTCTGTAGTGCCAGTTTTTCTTAAAAAAACATAAAAAGTAAACTTTAGTAGTTTTTTGGCCTGCCTTAGTTGCTCGCATAGAGCATCCACCCAGCGCCACGCGGAGGCGCAGGCCGTGCCGGGCATTAGAAGGGGGAGGTAGAGCTGCTTTTGCCTCACCTTATTTTTCTTTCTTTCACGCCTTATAGGTAAAACCAAAACCCCGCCCCTTCGCGATGGCGTTCTCCGCCTGTTTCGCTTTCACACCTTATAGGTAAAACCAAAACTCACCCTGGTTGCTCATGTGCCCCTGCGCCCCGCTTTGGTTTTTACACCTTATAGGTAAAACCAAAACTTTCCAACACCTCCTAAGAGATCTTAAGATATCTTGTTTTCACACCTTATAGGCAAAACCAAAACCGAACATACGGAGAAAATGAGAGCGAATATGACAAACAGTTTTCACACCTTATAGGTAAAACCAAAACTACGTTTCCGCCGCCGCTTGGTCCTCAGGTGAAAACGTTTTCACACCTTATAGGTAAAATCAAAACGTTCACCAGTCCGCACCAGGATGTAAACCTTGACGATCTCGTTTTCACACCTTATAGGTAAAATCAAAACGGCAAAGCTTCGCCCACCTCACGGATGGTATATGGTGTTTTCACACCTTATAGGTAAAATCAAAACACACCGGCCGGCCAGGTTTTTCTTGGGCTAGATGAGTTTTCACACCTTATAGGTAAAATCAAAACTTCAAAACTTTCATCCATACTGATCACCTCACCGGGCATTTGTTTTCACACCTTATAGGTAAAATCAAAACTCATCTCCGATTTTCCCGTCCGCAGCTATTGCTATGTTTTCACACCTTATAGGTAAAATCAAAACCAGGGGAGGCATCTTCTACCTATGTTGCGGCATGGGGTTTTCACACCTTATAGGTAAAATCAAAACAAAAGGCGGTATTCTTGCGCCTTCTGGGTTTGAGAGTTTTCACACCTTATAGGTAAAATCAAAACTAAAGCCTGAAAAACTGCTTGAGGGGGCACTGTCGGGTTTTCACACCTTATAGGTAAAATTAAAACCCCCCTTTCCAAATAATTCATAATCCTGGCCTGATTCTCGTTTTCACACCTTATAGGTAAAATCAAAACTTTCAAAAAACCTACCCTTCAACCGCTTCTGCCCCGGGTTTTCACACCTTATAGGTAAAATCAAAACAGCGGTATGCCCGGAAAACCAGCCCCGGAACCGACATCGTTTTCACACCTTATAGGTAAAATCAAAACTGTCCAGAAAATCTTGTGTTATCGGATACATCTTAGACGTTTTCACACCTTATAGGTAAAATCAAAACCCATTCCGAAAACATGACAAGCTGTATATTACCGGAATGCAAAAAGATGATTTTTGTCGTCGATCTCCAGTAACGCAATATTTCCCTGAAGACCGACGACAAATACTTAATTAATCGGCAACCATCTGTAAATAGGGGGAACCCAGCATAAACCCTTGTTGTCAGCAAGCCAGTACGGCGGTTTGTAACTGCAGTGATCCCGCAACCAAATACAACTGTTTTTATTTTCTGCTTCCGATACAGGTATGGGGCGGGCCGGATAGTTTCTCGCATCAAACACACTGTAATCTTTTTCCGATTCCCTTACCGTCACCTTTGCAACTCTGCCCATCCCGATTGACGTCTTTGTCCCAACGCTCTTGAGATCCTTAAGCAGATCTACAATAACAGCTTTGTCTCCAACACAATGGAAGCGTATGGCTGGCACTATTATACCTTTTAGCAACTCCAGCGCCCCGCGGTACAGGTTGCTGCCCTCAATTCTCCTCAACGATCTGGCATATCTTGACAAGTTTTCTTCGTCAGGCCAGTCGGTCCGTCCGGCTACACTTAAAGAAGTCCACCTTGCCGCGCTCTGGTCTATTTCCATCGCGCTGGCGCAGTAATATTTCTTTTTGCTGCCGGCAACTGCCAGCGGTACGCCTGCCGCATTCGTCTCAGGCGCATAGGGATCATCGCTATATTCATTGTAAGGATATTCGACCTGTCCAGCCCGCAGGGACATGATCTCTATCAGCAGAGAGTCAAACATGAGCGGAAACGGCCTGGTCTTTACCGGAAATATTAAAGGACTCGAAAGGTATATTGTTATACTGAGGGGTTCCATTTTGCCCTACCCCCTCATGCCATTCTGCTGCTTTTCCTCTTTTTGTTTCTGCTTGCTCTTTTCCTGACGTTCTTTCTCCTTTTCGGTCGCCTCGTCCGAAGCTTTGATTATTTTAGGGAATTCTTTAATCATATATTCGTTTATTTCATTTTTCTTGGCGCGCAAGTGTTCCCAATACATTTTCGACTTAGATGGGTCAAATCTCGTGCCATCACCGTAGAAATACTCAGCATTAACTCTGCCGCAGCCTTTGGCTATATAACCTCCCAGAGTGCCAATTTCCAGAAGCGTTTCGACGAAAGCGTTCAATGCGCTGTCAAGTAAATTGTTGCCATTGTAACGCACGCCGCAAACATTAAACAGCGGCACGCCTGCGGGAAGCGCTTCCGCGCTGAATATTGCGCCTTTTATTTTTGCAGCTTCGTTGTTTTCTTCCGCTCCGTTTTCTTTGAATTCTTCAATTTCTTCTTCGATGGCGCCAGCCGAATATATCTGCAACTCGTCACCAACACTCTGCTTGCACATACGGATTGTGAATATCCTTGAGTCAACATCACCCGCGGCCGGGTGCTCGCGTTCAGCGACCATGGCTTCCAAGGGAGTGCCGACGAGCATCCAACTGGTCTCCTTCACCACAGGGTACACCATGCCGGTTTTCAGCATCCCCTTGAGAAACATGCCACATACGGAACCTCCCAACAGATCGATAAAAGGCATATTTTTGCGCATCTCTGTTTTATACATGTACTGGTTAGACGGAGTTGTCTGGCCTTTCGAGGTTGATCCCCCCGATGCCAGCAAGTGGACCAACATGGGATGAAGTGACCGCTCCGGCGTTTCCAGCGCTTCAAGCGTTTTTGCTATGAACCGCCTGCGCCCCTGCCCGCGAACGCTGTTCCCGCTAATCACAGGTATTCTCGCGAATTCGTATTTTATTTTTCCTTTTTCATTTACGAGAGGATAAGCTATATTTATACGGTTAAATTCCAGGGGGGCGCCTTTGGGCCGCTTCGCGTTGAATTCAGGTATACTTCCATGAACGACAGGCTCCAGCGTGATTATGTGACCGTATATCATTTTCCCAACACTCCTTTGTGGTTTAATTTATTTTTTGATTGACTTTTTCCTTAAAAACAATATAGGAAGCCAAATGGGCTTCGGGGCCATATGTTGCGGGGCTTAATACCGGAGTATCTGGATTGCTTTTTTTCAACTCGTTAACCATATGAAGCGTTTTCAAGGGCGAAAAATTAAATCCGGATATTGTCCCAATCTGTTTGCCTGCTCCTGCCCAATGACCAAACACAAATAAAGCTGACGCGTACTGTTTACTGTAGTTTACCGTCGTGAAATAGACCAAGTGCTTGCGCATCAATCCCTGAAATGTCTTAAACACCAATACATATGGTTCGTCCGGCAGGTTTTCCAATACCATTAAAACATCCTCGTGTGTCTTTATGTTTTTGAAACTGTTTTGTGTAGCAATATACCCCCCCAATCCTTTGCTGTATAATTTCTTTGATAAATTACAAGGCTGACATACCAGGAAGCTTTTCGGGTTTTTTATAAAAGCTTCGTCAACCCAATTGTCGCTGTAAAACTCTTTAGATGTCATTATTTCCCCCAGCAGGGGGCCGCCGCATATCCGGCATGTTCCTTCTTCTGATATCTCCAGTTTCCGACTGTTCATGCCAGACCAAGTAATTTGCACCCCAGAAAGCATCTTTTTCCCCTCCCCTCTATGCAATCATTCCCAAGCCTATGCTGTTTTTCTGGCCCAACCCTACGGCTTGGGCAAATTTGACAATTTCGGGCGGACCGTATAGTTCCAGCTTTCCACTGAAACCAAGTATCCTGCCTTCGTTAAAAAACTCCAGCCTCCGGCGAGGCTTCAAAAACCTGAAGCTCGCTATTCCTTTCTTGCCCGTCCAAGACTCGTAGCGGTTCAAAAGCGCTTTAACGACAGCATCATTAAACTCAGGATTTTCCGGCGTGAGGTATCTTTCCCCGTTTTTTACTGTTAAGGGGGACAGGCAATAGAATACCCCTCCATGATTTTTAAGGGGTATCCGCTTAATATCGTGAACCTGAAACTTTTCTCCACCTATAACCACTGAACCAACCGCAGAAAACGCTGTTTCCAGCAAGGACAGCAGTTTTCTGTCGGCGCTTCCAAACTTATAGCTCCAAATATTGTTGAGGCTGACAAGCCCGTCCGGGGTATATGCCGGTTCTTTGGGTGTAAAGGCGTAGGTGTAATATTTGTAGTATCTGCCACAAATATCTCTATACCCCACGCTATGCAGCTTCTGCGCCATAACAGGCGCCACGTTTTCAAGAAGCGTATAAAACAGACCTAAAAGCTTGTCCCTGTAACCATACCTAACAACAGTGTTTTTAGCATCTCTGTTTCCAACAAGATCCACTTCCAAACGATAATCTACACACATTTCAGACCTTCCTTTCCTTTTTTTGACTTAAAAAGACTATTTGCGCAAAAATTCAGCGTATTTCTGAAAACGCCTCACAAAACATAAATATATTTAAAAACCCCGCCGTAACCCGGCAGGGTTCTGTTTTTAAAATTAAAACAACCCCTGTCGTGCAGGGGCTGCATTTCAGCCGTTACGCAATTTTTAATTTTTTTCTACATAAAAAATAAAAACCCGCATGCGCTCCCGTTTTTTGAAAGGAAATATCCGCCTTCACAAAGGCACGCAAATTCCTTCATCACGAGCGCATTGCAGGTTTTTCTCTTTTAGTATGCCGGGGCCGATCATGCCGGCACCGGCTATTTTGGCGATTGCCTTATTTTGTATCGAACATGCCAGTCACGCGCGTGACCAGCACCAATAGCCGCATTACGCGGCTATGTAAAAATTATAAACCAGTGCTTTCAAGCCTGTCAATAGTTTTCTGCGGATTTTCCCAAAATATTTTTCGGGGATGCGGTAACCGTATCCACAACAAACGTCCTTCCGTCAAACCGGTACAGCGCAAAACCGTCTTTTAGCTCATCGTCCCAGGTGTAGCGCACAAGTCTGCCGGGCGGGCAGTTCAACGCTATTTCCAGAGCGGCTTCTTCGCCTGGAGCCACCACAAAAAACCTTTCGTTGACCCTGTTCAGGTGCTTTACAGCCAGGATTTTTTCAAACTGCCCCGCCCTCGGGGACAGGACGGCGTACTTTATGCCCAGCCGCGTCAGCACAGGAACTTCGCCAAGCGTGTTCCAGCCCGAGTTCGGCCAGGCGTCCCTGGCCTGCAGCCAGAACTGGTTGGCCGCAACCAACCTCAACAGACCACTGGTGTCCCAAATGCGGTAGGGAACTCCGAGCAACTCAGCTCCTTTTTCGGAAAGGCTGTACAGCTTCGGCGCGCTCGAAGACTCGTAACAGTCCAGGTAGCCTTTACCGGCAAGTTTCGGTATAATTTTCCTGGAATACCTGCTCGCGCCGGACAGAATTATCAACTGGTGAGACGACAAAACCCCGCATGCGGCCAGCGCCTGCATCATCCTGCACCCGCTTTCCTCGACGAGCATCCTGCCGGTGTATATTCCTTTTATGTGCTTGTATCCTATGCCTTCCCTGCCAAACAACCCCACGTTAATCACCTCAAAAATTAGCAGGGCTGCTCAAACACAGCCCTGCTTCCAAAATGGTTAAACCGCCCAGCGGGATTCCCCGGCGATGAACCCTCTGATATAACGCCTGCCCTTGTCCACGACATTCACCTTCACCCGCACGACGGAGCCGACGGATGGGTTGTTAAGCGGCAGCCGCTGGCATATGGCGACCACGCCCGGCTCCAGCTCGATTATCAGATTGCCGTTCTTGCTCAGCCGCTTGACTTCGCCGGCATAAATGCCGCCTCTCAGATATCTTTCAGCGGCGTTTTCCCAGGGATCGGGCATCAACGCGCGAAGGGAAGCCCTCATCCACTGGGTCTCGAAATCTATACGAATGATCCTGATGTCGAAAGATTCACCCGGACGGAGGAATTCCCTGGCGTCCTCGACGCGGCCCCAGGTTATCTCGTGTGCGGGCAAATAAACAGGCACGCCGCCTATGTCTAAAAAGGCCCCGTCTTTCATCACTGCCCTCACGGTGCCGACGCGCACGGGGCCAACTTTCCGGGCCTGAACTGCCAACTCGCGGAGTTTAGCGCGGTCTTCTTCGGGTATTTCAACGCCCTCTTCTTTTGGTTTAAGCGCGTCCATTTGCTCCAGTATTTCAAGGAGCTTCTCGCTGTCGCGCCTGAGATCTTTCATGGTAGCCTTAGACATCTCGGTTATGGCTTCTTTCCTGGACAGGTAGGCCACCTTATTGGGCCTGTCAACCCGTATGATCTTGAAAGCCACAGCTCCATCAACAAAGACGGACAGCCTCTTCGGCTGGGGTTCGCCTATCTCTTCGTTGGGAATTATGCCGTTTATTGGCCCGATATCGACGTAAAGGTCCTTACCGTCAGGGCTCACGCCCCTCACTTTGCCCTGAAGGATCTCGCCCTTCTCCATCGACTGATAAATATTTTCCCACGGGTCTTCGCTTACGGCTTTTTCGCCGGTATAGCCTTCGCTCATACCGGGAGCAATTTTGGTCACGTTGCGGAAAAGGCTTTTAAGCATTTACATTCCTCCTTCCGATTTTTGCGTCGCTCTGGACTTTGCCCAGAACTTTCACCTCTTTACTTTTGCCCCCTTGAACAACCATAGCCTTTTTCGCCGCCACTTCAAGCATCTGCCCCACTTCGAGCAGCACCTGGGACCATTTAACCAAATGCGTCGCCGTGTTGGCTTCAATGGGGCATTCCAGCAGAGCCGCTATTTTGGGTTTCGCGCCTGCTATCGGGCGCACAAGCTCTTCCACCACGCTGACTAGGGCGGCTCCGCTGTTCAACAGTTTTTCACGGGCGCGGACGGCAGCGTTGGCGAAGTCCGCCAGGTCGTATTCAAGGGTTTTCTTCTTGTTTCGAAGCGCCAGGATGCGCTTCTCAAGATCTGCTATGTCGCCTTCCTTTTTGCGCCTCTGCTCAAGCTCCGCTTCGAGTTCTTTGAGCTTTTTCTGCATCACCTCCAGTACAAGGTATCCCCGGTCGTTCTGCTCTTTGAGCTTCGTCACGTAGCCGGGTTCGATGTGCTTTATGTCATCCCCCAGGTAATCAAAAAGCTCCCTCTGGATTTCCTGAGGGAGACCGCCTATTTTGGATGCCAGGCTTAACGCTATAGCGTTGTTATCGACCATTTCTTGGAGTTCGGGAATTAAGCCGTTCAAGTTGTCATACAGGTAGAATGTGCTTTTGCTTATTTTCAACTTTTCAAAAATAATTGTCCAATCGTTGGACTTTTTTTCTTCTGCGCCGGGACGGCCACGGCGCTTACTATACTTCTCTTTTAACTTCCTGAATTCGCGGGCCTTTTCCATCACCGATTTTTCCCGCTGCGTGCGGTTGTGCTCGACCAGTATCTCTTCTTCGTTCGCTTCGCCGGTATCTTTTATCACGATACAGGGCAACGACTCCAAACCCGCAATCTTTGAGGCCAGTTTTCTCCTGTGACCGGCTATTATCACATACCGGCCGCCTTCCTTCTCCTTCACATGCAGGGGCTCCAGCACGCCGTATACACCGATGCTGGCCGCCAGTTCCCTTACGCTTTCCTCGGTGATGTTGTAAATCGAGTTGTCTGGGTGATCATCAAGCAGGCTCAGAGGTATTTGTCTAATTTCCGCGTCTAATTGCACTTTAGCGTTGTTATTATATACCATAATTGCCACCTCCTTTTTGTTTTGTAATATTAAGGCACTTTTCACAGAGATAGTTCTTGCCTTTTGCCGTAAGCGCTTCAACCCACCTGCTTTCCTGTGTTTCCACAGCACCGCATCTGGCGCAAATTGCTTTTACTGGGTTAATTATCTTATAGCAGGCCGGGAATATCTCGTCGCTCACCTGCCAGGTGTCCAAGAGATAAAGGTGGCTCTTAAGCGCGAGCTGCCACTCGCGGGGCGACATACGCGCGCCTTCTTTAAACGTGCCGTAAAACATCTGCTTGATCCTGTACGGCAGGTTTGACCAGATAAAATTCCAGGGCGGGCCAGGGGTGTAATAGCCTCCTTTTTCACCTAAGGGGTACGGAAATTCAAGTAGCCTCATCCTGCCAGGCATAACACCTGCGCCAGGCGAAAAGGGGTGTTTGCCGGGAAATAAAATCATGAATAAGAGCACGGCCAGCCCGTAATATTCCTGCTCGCGGGTTGCCAGCACCGGGCCTGTTTTTTTATGTTTGACTTCCGGAGCAACAAAGTCAGGATCAATGCAAAGGCAGGGGCAATTGTCTATCTGCATCTCATCAACGTTAACTATTTTTACTTTTCCATCGCTGTCCACGAGTATATTGGAGGGGCTGACACTTCCAAACAACACGCCTGCGCTGTGGAGGCGGTCCACAACTGCCGCCACGTCAATACATAAATGCACCAGGTTCCTGCGCGTCCAGTGAGGATATACCTTTGCCAACCGTCCTTTCGGGAATATCGCGTCTTTTACGGAAATTCCGATTAACGGCATAGCCAGGTACCCGGCTATGCCGCTATTTTTATGCATAACCGCGTCTACGGGCCAGCAGATTTCTTCAGCGCTCATGTGCATGTTGAGCATTTTCAGGAGTTTTTTCCTCTGCAGCACCGCATATTCGGGGGAATATATTTTGCAAACCAGGTTGCTGCCGGCGGCGTAGAAGACGCCGCTTGCGCTTTCAAATATCTTTTCCTTAAGTTTCACCGGGCCTCTTGAAGAATACACTACACTTCCGGTTGACGGCAGGGAGGGCTTTTCTGCCAAAGCGCCGCGGCGAATCACTGCTGGCGGTTTCGACGCTGCCGTTTTTCCATAAATACCCCCGTCAATCTCCCACTCTACCAAACCGTCTTTTTCGAATTTGAGCAGCAAAAACTGCTTTTGTCCCTGCACCGACCGGTGCTGACCCAAATTGTGTATATCCAATGCCAGGTTTTTGTCCTGGGTTATCAATGCTAAATTGGACTCCAACCTTAACCTGGTGAAAGTATATAGAAAATAGTTGTCTACAAATGTGCTGCCTTCTTCCGCGCCAGACAATTCCAGCACGCCCGCTTCAAGCATGGCGGCAACCGCTTTCATGCCCATAGATGCCTGTATTCCGGCGTCGCCCTCTCTGTTTTGCAATTTCCGGAGTTCATCGAGCACGTGGAGCGGCACGGTCACGGTCATGCCATTCGCTCTCAATTCGGGTATTAGGGTGCCTGATATATACTGCCACGCAGGCGGGTGCATGAGGCTGCAAGTGTCGAAGTAGGTTTTGTAGTTCGATAACTGCTTAATGTCGAACATATTTATCCCTCCAAAAAACAAAGAACCGCCCTGTTAAGGCAGCAGGCTCTGCTGCAGGCGGCGCAGTGTTTTTCACCGTTTTTTTTCAATGACAATAATTGCCAAGTTATGCTTAAGTCTCAGCTTTGTTTGTTTCAATCCACGCCCCCGCACGGGGGGCGACTTGCGCCCGGTTGTGTCTGAGATGTACGGCTGTCCAGGTTTCAATCCACGCCCCCGTGCGGGGGGCGACCCCGCAGTTCGGAAATGCTGGCCTGTTTCTTCAGGTTTCAATCCACGCCCCCGCACGGGGGGCGACGGCAAAGGTATTGCTCCGAATACTGCCCGTTGATGTTTCAATCCACGCCCCCGCACGGGGGGCGACGCCCACCCACCGGGCAGAAGGCGATCAATCTCAAAGTTTCAATCCACGCCCCCGCACGGGGGGCGACTTAGCGGCCCTGGCATTAAACACGTAACAACAGCAGTTTCAATCCACGCCCCCGCACGGGGGGCGACGCGGGTGAATGCAAGCCCTTAAATTGATCAAGCTGTTTCAATCCACGCCCCCGCACGGGGGGCGACGATAGGTAGGCTCAGACAGGCGGCCAGGCAGTACCCGGTTTCAATCCACGCCCCCGCACGGGGGGCGACAGGGACATCACCGATCATGTACGCGCCATATTGGTTTCAATCCACGCCCCCGCACGGGGGGCGACCGACTCGCCGTAGACGGTGAAGGTGATTGCGTTATTCATGTTTCAATCCACGCCCCCGCACGGGGGGCGACCGACCGTATCCTCGTCAATCCTAATGGTGACAAGGCTTTTAAACACTGTTTCCGCGAACCTTAACTATCTACCCACAAAACAGTAATTTCAACAAATAATAAAAATCTGGCAGCAGTTGAGCCGTCTGTATCGCGACTGAACAGGAATTCTTATGCACACTTGCGGTTCGCGCCGGCTGGCTAAACCAATAAAACGCCTTCCGGATCGTACCCTGGCTTTGTCCCAATATGCTCAACCCGTCTTTTCCAATTTGCGCCCAGGCAATATATCCGCAGGCTGTCCCTCTCTTTGTCAATAATACCCTCCAGCCGGTTTTTCAAATCGGCCAGTTGCGCCGGGTCAACAAGGCATTCAAAGACAGAGTTCTGCACCCTTTGACCAAAGTTTTCACACTGTTTTGCTACCAGCCGCAACCTTTTTCTGCCGGCAGCCGTTTCGGTGTTTACATCGTATGTGATTAAAACCATCATCAAAAGCCACCTCATTTCCAACGGAACGGTGGATATCCATCCAGATCACCGCGCAAGTGCCGGGCTAAAAGCAGCGCCTGTACATGCGGCAATAACCCCAGGGGGATCTTCTCCTCAATGAAAGGGTGAGTTATTTCGTCTCTCTTCCTGGTCTGGTAAGCTGTTAAAACCTCCTTTCGTGTTATCTCATCCATGTAAACAGCCCCCGTTTCGCGCCTTTCAAAGCCTTTGCCTTTAACCTGACGGCGATTAACCAAAGTGAGGGCCAACCTGTCGGCCAAAACCGGCCGCAGTTCCTCCATTAAGTCAAGCGCCAGCCCAGGCCGGCCCGGCCTGTCGCGGTGCAGGAAACCAACCGCCGGGTCCAGCCCCACTCCCTGCAGCGCTGCTGCAACGTCATGCGTCAGCATGGTATACAAAAAAGAGAGGAGTACATTCATATTATCCAGCGGCGGCCGTTTGGAGCGCTGACGGAAATAAAAATCTTCTTTTTGCGCCAGGATTAAGTGATCAAATACAGCAAAATACGTCCTTGCCGCTTCGCCTTCTATACCCCGCACAATATCCAAAAAACAGGGCTGCTGAAGTTTTTCCAAAATCTTAGCCATTTTTTTTGCTGCAGTTCTTACTTGCCCTGCTCCCGGACAATCCGGGCTGTCCCGTAAAGCCCGAAGCAATACTGTGCGACAGTTGATAATCTTGCCGATCACCATGGTGCGGGCCAGTTCAGCCGCCTCCTGCTGTTGATCGGCCCGGCGGTACTGGGCGCGACGCAACAGCACATTGCCGGAAACTGGCCCTTCCACCCGGGCCAAAAACTCACCGTGTTCAGTGAAAAATGCCAGTGTAACATTGCGCTCACCGCAAAACCCTATCAGGTAGGGGCTACAGGACACCTGGCCAAAGCAAACTATGCTACCCAGATTGTGAATTGGCACTTTTAACCTGGTTTCATTTTCCAGACGGACATTTACTGTGTCACCCTCTTTGGCCAGGTAAGTCCCCTGGGTAGTGACATATAAAGTGTTGAGCAGCTTCTTCACGGGGTTCAATCATTCCCTTCGGCATGCTCTTTAATTATTTGTGTTATATAGGATACGGCGCTCTTACCTTCTCCAGCTACCCGAGGCAGGCAATATTCGTATAAGGAGCAGCTCAGGCACGCTTTAGAATACTTGCCCCGGGGCGTTATGCCCTGCCGGGTCAACTGGTGCAGCCGGATGGCCGCTTCTTCGGTAGCCTGGCGCAATAAGGCATTGAAATATACCTCGCTGCGACGGCGCGGCCGACCGTAAAACAGTGCTCCGTAATCTACGGGGACTCCCAGCATTTCTTCCAGGCACAGAGCCTGAGCGCAAAGCTGGATTTCATCGCAGTTATCAATTTTTGGCTTGCCCAGTTTATATTCCACCGGTACGGGACGCCACAGCCCCCGCCGGCCTTCCAACCTGATTCCTTTGGCACCGTCTGCTTCTTCCAACTTAATGAATTCCACCACATCAGCCCTGCCTGCCAGACCAAGCCGCAACGATCGGATATGCATTCCGCGGGTGATGACTACATCTCCCCTCGCTTCGCATGCCATTCCGTCAACCTTTTCATGCATAATCTGACCTTTTGTAGTTAACAGGTTCTCCACCCAGACTTGCTCCAGGTGGATCAGCCCCCACTGTCGCTCACAAAAAACCAAGTGCTGCAGGGCGGATACAGGAAGCAGACTGTCTTCCAGGTTCTCCTCTTTTTGATTTATATTCTCGTATCGAGGCGGTTCACAAAAAGACAGGGACATGATTTACCTCACATAAATATTTTCAAGTCTACAATGCTTTCCGCCTCTGCGCCTGCCGGCAGGATCACTAGCTTTTTACCGGCGCGGCCGATGCTCAGGCTATCCACGTCATCCGGCAGTATACTGCCGCCAACCTTTACAGTATAATCACCGAAGGAGCGGGGAGAAATAGCCGGGTCCCCGGGAGCAACTTCAATTAACTCAAACAACTTGTGAGCAGGAGCTTTGCCTAGGCCATTTTCATCTTTATGACTAAAGATATACAGGCCCCGGCAGGACATTTCTCCCCGGGCGGCGGAGCGGTCGTAGTCGAACATATTCTGCAGAGCTTCCCAAAGCAGTTTCAAATCGTCGGAGGTAACCGGGTTGCCACTGGAAGCAAGTTTCTCCCCCAGCTTGGGGTTGTAAAAGCCGTGCGCCCGGTAAAGACCGTAGGGTATGATAGGTTTGCGTCCCATCTCGGTCTGTTTTTTTTCTTTATCGACTTCACGGGTGATAGCCACCCTGGTGATGCTGATATCCAACGGCAGAACCGGCGAAATGGAACGGGCAAATGTCAGCTGAACCGGTCCTCTTACCTGCCCTGCGTTGGTTCCGGCAGTAAGTACTGCTCCAAACATACGCATATCGTAATATCTGGATACCATTGACTCTTTAATTTCGTCCTTCTGTTTATTGCTCAGATTTTTGGCTCCACCGGCTTTTACCAGATCATTGGCCAGCTTTTTAATCTTTGGCAGCAAATCTTGGGGAACATTTATTTCTTCTTCCTTCAGTTTATCCATAATATCTTTTGCTTTTTCAAACTCAGCATCAAATTTGGCTTTTTTAATTCCGTCATCCTCTATTACATCGAACAACTCCTTAGCATCTTTGCGCAGCCACTCCAGCAACACCTCGTCATCCACCTTAACCCAATCTGGCTCGATCCCTATTTCAGACATAGCCCGATCATAAAGTGTATTCAAAGCTATTTCGCTTTGAATGTAGATTTTCTTATCGTGTACCATGGCAACGTAATCCCGGATTTTTCTCTTTAAAGCCACGTCGGTGACAAAACCATGGTTTGTTTCCGGATCAAAACGCGGCATATTTCCTGCATCTGGATTGCCATTGGGATTGCCATTAACAACATCGAAGAGCAAAATAAAATCATGCCGTTTGTTTGAATCGAGATAAGTTTCCATTAACTATTCCTCCTTTGAAAAATTTGATTCGTCTACCTGCTCGGATTCTGAATTTTTAACTGCCGGTTTTTTAACATTCGCATACCGGGCTTTCAGATCAGCTCGCTGGTGATAAAAACCTAATGCAAATTCCCCCTGCTGGTTTAAGAACAGTGTAGCAGGAAAACCTCCGGCGCAATCAATGCTGGTCATAATTTGTTCCAGCAAATTTTCCAGTTCAGTATAGCCGCGGGTATTTTTGCGGACTTTTGGCAGGTGGGCCTTTGTCGCCATACTCAACAGAACAGGGAAAACGGTTTTTGGCGAAGTTGACACCGCCCCGTAATAACGCTCTGTGATGGTGGTAAGCAGTTCTGTCGTAGCTGCACGCCGCTGGATCTGCTCCAGGACAGCCAATAACCTGCCGCACTGGTATGCGGGATTACTCCTTTCCATAACAAGACCTTCCATTATAACAGCATCCTCCTTATCAAAAGTCAGATAATATTTAATTATTGTGCATAACTTTTGTAATACTTCATTCGCTTCTTTCCTGCTATCAGTCTTTCTCTGGCTGCTACCTTTAGCACTAGAAATACGCAACCGCCTGATTGCCGCTTGAAACAGCGAAAACGGAGGAATGTCACCCAGATACGCGCTCCGGAGCAGGTCTTTGGCCATATTGGGATCGACATCACTCAAAGGTGCAAGCAGTTCCTGTATGGTGTAGGGCCGCATTTTTTGACCACGGACGTCAACAAGTCTCAGCGCTTCGAAGTAGCGGCAAAGGTTTCCTTTTACCCTGCCCGCAGATACCTGTATCCAGTCCCGTGCGGCAATACGTCCGGTACCATTGGGCGAAAGGATAACAAGATAAAATGTGTTCTCGTCCAGGTTTAAGCTCTGATCCTTCCCTGTCCAGGGGCTTTGTAAAAATCCATGGATCAGGGCTTCTGTCGTTTCCACCTGGATATCGCCCAGATACAGGGGGGCCTGCAATAAATCCAGCAGATTGTATTCCTGACCCGCAATGGAAAGAGTTGTTTCGTCTTTTAACCAGTATACGGCAACCTGGTTTCTGGTACTATTATAGTTAATTTTGCCTTTGGCCGTTTTGTCTAAATAAATAGTACGATTGTTATACTCACTCTTAAGCAGGTAATTTAAGGCCTGGGCAGATTTCTCCGCACAGGAGAGGCAAATCCCCAAAGGAACATTTTTATTTTTCAGACGAAAAGAAACAAAGGCATCCTTGTTGAAACTGGCCAACTGGCGGCGGCCGCCCAGCAGATTTACTTTAGTCGGTATATTCGCAACTATTTCTGTTTCCCGGCCGCAAATACTGCATTCGCTATTGTACGAGCTTCTGGTTTTAGCAGAAACATATTCCGCCCAAAAGGCTGTTGTCTCAGGAGTTTCATGCAGGTACCTGTTTTGTAGGCATCCGTTTTCATACACAAATGCCACCCAATCTTTAGAAGAAATTTTCTTGCCGGCAAAAGCTTCTTTAATTGTTCCGTCTTTTATCTTTTGATAAATGTACTTTATTGCCTCAACGTATAAGGGAGAGGCGAAATGTGGTGATTGAGACATGTTTTCCAGTAACTTTAAGTAATTTTCATGCTTTTTAGCTGCATTTAGATCAATCTTTCCCTTGTTGTTCTCTTCCACACCAAGGACGTACACTGCTTCGTCAGCAAACGGGTAGGGCAAATCACTACTGCTGGTACGATTTGATAATGCAGGCCTGGGCCTGTTCTCGGTATATTCTTCAACATAAACCCGGTCTTCCTCCGGATAGAGATGGACCACCCACTTGATGGGCTCCGAGTATTTACTGTAGCCGACAGGAGGCAGCTCATCCTGCCGTGCCAGCTTTTCCGCCTGTTCAACAAGCTCCTTTAACATGAACTCCCTCCCACCTGTACAGTTCCATGTATTTATCCCATGGCACCTTCATTATCCCCTGTTGCAACCGGGCGGTGAAAAATAGCGGCCTGGCAAAGCCAGAAACGGTTTTCCGTTTCCCTGACAGGTGCTGTAAAAATTCCATGTCCTTTTGCCGGCTGTTGCAGCAGTAGGCAATGTCAAACAGCATATTGCCAATTTCCAGATCAAGCGGCTGCGGCTCTTCATTACCGTCGGCCGGGGCAAAGAAAGCCGTGCACTCCCTGGTCCCCAGATAGGGCTGATGGTGGCAGGATCCTCGTAAAAGGTGCCGGGTCACCTGTTCCAGGTACTTTTTCTTGGTGTGTATCACACCTTCTTTTAATCTGATGTCGGCTAAAACCAGGTATTTTGGTTCTTTTAAAAACAGGCCGGTGCGCTGCTGCCGTCTGTCCTCAATAAAAATCGGCCCACTCCGAATCCCCTGGCGATTTTCTATCTCGTTGCGCATTATGGCTATTTCCTTAATCGGGTTAAGTACCCAGATCTCACGAATTTCCCAGCGTATTTCCGGCTTCCAGAAGATAGCCTCCAGGACCCCGCGAGCAGCCGAAGGCGTCATTACCGGGTAGGTGACCCGGTCCACCTTAAACTCCGGTCTGGTAAAACAGGCTAGATCTCCCCAGAATTTCACCGCCACGTCACAGGTAGTCAAAACATTACTCAACTTCAAACCTCCTTACTATACAATCAGGTCGGCGGGATCAAACTCAAATCGGCCAATCCCCAGTAAGTTATCATACGATCCTTCCCAGATATACAATCCCTCTGTAACACTGGACAGCAAACCATCCCTTAGCAACTGCTTGGCTTCCCATTCGAATACATTTACAATATACGGCTGAAGCTTACGCCAATTACTTTTCCCCGGTTGTCTGGTCCATTCATTCAGAACACGAGCATAATCGCCATACCGGACCAGCACGGGAAGGGTGCTTTCTTTAATTAAGCGGTATTCGGCAGCTGTAGCCGGATAGTTGAGTTTTCCCCTCTTTTCCTGGATTTTTCTGGCGTCCAGGTCATTACCCACAGTGCGGTAAAGCCTAGTGAAATAGGTTTCATATATCTCAGGTTTAGTCAGTACTTCCAGAGATTTTTGTTCTGCAAGCAGCATTTTGGCTATCTCAAGACCCGCCTTGTAAGGCCCGCGTGGCGACCGCTCATCGGTTAGCTCAAATATAACCACCTTTCCCAAATTCGGCAGCCCGCCTTCCCTGTTGCAACGGCCAGCGGCCTGCACGATACGGTCCAGCGGGCCGATGGCACGGAAGACTACCGGAAAGTCTAGATCTACGCCCGCTTCTACCACCTGGGTACTGACTAAGCGGACAGGCTTTTTTTCTTCCAACTGACGGTTTTCATCCAGCCGGCAATGTACTTCTCGCAACACCTGCCGGCGGTGAGTGGCGCATAAAAAGGTGGAAAGATAAAATAACCCTTCCCGGCATCCTTTTTTAACTAAAGCTTTAATCAGTTCAACAGATTTTTTCCTAGTATTTAGTATTACCAGCACCTGTTGATGTTTTAATATCTCCTCTGCAAATTCGTCAACTGACACTAATCTATTGTTGGTTACAACAAGGCGCTCATAGTATACTCTCTTCAACTGGGCAAAATGTTGCTTGTAATCGGGCACAATTTCCGTTATCTCAACATCTTGTAATTCCGGCAGGTATTCTCCCTGCAAAGCTGGCTGAGTAGCTGTTGACAACACTACAGTTACGCCATAGTTTTCTACCAGATCACGTAATACCTGCATGGTCGGTCGAAGTAATTCTACAGGCAGGCTCTGGGCTTCATCAAGCACTACCACACTACCGGCAATACGGTGTAGCTTGCGGCACTTTGCAGGGCTGTTGTTAAAAAGGCTTTCAAAAAACTGAACGGTAGTGGTAACAACCAAAGGCATGTCCCAGTTTTCTGCCGCCAGCTTTAGTCGAACCGCAATTTCATCCTCATCTTCATCATCATCCGGCAGCAAAACCTGGCTGTGGTGTTCAAGCACAGCATCTTCTCCCAAAATATCCCGATACACTCCTGCCGTCTGGTCAATAATACTGGTATAGGGCAAGGCAAATATCACTCGCTCCTGTCCGTTAATCAGGGCGTGATTTAAGGCAAAAGCCAGAACACTGCGCGTTTTGCCGCCTCCGGTGGGCACCGTCAGGCGGAAAAAACCCGGCTTCAAAGATGCCTTCTTCACGCAGGCCTCGTACACTTGGCGACGGATATTGTTTACTTTTGACGGCCTGCTTTGCGCAATAAGTTCCTGTTGAGCATCCTGCAACTTTTCCGCGAGCTCGGCCAGCGCTCTGTTTTTCTGCCGCAGCAGGCGGCTCTGCGGGTAAAAGTGCGCTTCCGTATCCAGTCTGTCTGCATCCACCAGAGCGGAGAAAAGCATACGGATTAACAGTTCCCTCTGCACGGGGGTCAGTCCCGGTATCTGTAAAATGCCGGCTGGTATCCCTCTGCGCAACAATACCTGGAAAACACTGTGCATAAGGGTTATAATTTCTTTTACCCGCTCCTGTTCCAAGCTGTAATTTTTTATTTTGGCCGTCAGGTCACCATATTCACTCAGGCCAGCGTGGTGCCCGGCTACCGGCAGGGTCAGTTCATGCTGCAGGGGAAATCTGTTCAGGGCGAGATGTACAAAAGCGGCGCCCCAGGGCGAATGCGGCATCTTTAGGCAACTCTTCCCCTCCTGCTGCGCTTGCAAGTATTCCTGAAACGAGGGGTGAGCTTTTCCCAGGTCGTGGAGCAAACCAATCAACCAGGCCAGTGATGTAAATTGTCCATTGTAAAAATTTTTTACAAAAGCTTTTGCTTTATCCGCTACCGAACAGAGATGATCCACAAGGAGATGTTCTTTACCTTGGCTATTCTTTGTATGTGCTTTCAATCCACGCTCCCGCATGGGGAGCAGCATATCCATCTGCATACCCCCTATTTGATTTTTTTTCAATCCACACGTGAATTCATCTAAATACTTTTTTAAATTCCTCAAAGGACGATAACTTACCATGTGATAGTTGTATTTCAGCATATTTTAAAGCAATTATTTTAAAAATTCAACCAAATTCGGACTATAATGTGTTTATTCTGTGATAATGTCACCCTGAAATATTTCTATGAAAATGTCACCCAGGTTAAAATGGAGGGATGATATTATCAATGACACAGGATGAACGAAACAAGCTATATGTGGCCCGTTACTTACTCGACGGAAAAATGACTATCAGTGAAGCAGCAGAGATTTTAGGCTTGAGCGAACGCCAGGTAAAACGCATTAAAAAGGGGGTAAAGGAATACGGCGAGGCGTTCGTAATCCACAAAAACAGAGGCCGGAAACCTCCGCATGCTCTAACTGATGAAGTTCAGAACTTAGTTGTCAATCATAAAAAATCTGAGAAATACTCAAAAGCCAATTTTTCGCATTTTCAGGAGTTGCTTTTCGAATATGAGTCCATTAGCCTTAGCAAGTCTTCGTTCTACAGAATACTTGTTTCAAATGGGTTTGCAAGCCCCAAAAAGCATTCCAAAGTAAAACATCATAAACGCAGGAAAAGGAAGCCCCAAAGAGGTATGCTGGTGATTATTGATGCCAGCCCCCACGCCTGGCTTTTTAACAATGAGGAATGTTCACTGCATGGAGCCGTTGATGATGCTACAGGGGAGATATTAGCCTTGTTTTTCATGCGTAACGAGTGCCTTGAAGGGCATTTCCGGATTATGAAGACTGTAATCTCGAATAACGGTGTGCCGCTGGCCGTTTATGTGGATTGTCATACCATCTTCCGTTCTCCTAAATCAGACAAGTTATCACTCGAAGACGAATTAAACGGCAAAAAGGTCAAGGTTACTCAATTTGGTAGGGCTATGGCTGAACTAGGCACTAACCTTATTTGGGCAAAATCTGCTCAAGCAAAGGGGCGTATCGAAAGGTTATGGGAAACCCTGCAAAGCAGACTTCCCGTTGAATTAAGTATTGCCGGCGTATCTACTATGGAGGAAGCAAATGCTTTCTTGGCTACATTTATTAATAAGTACAATGAAAAGTTTGCTGTTGAGCCTAAGGATCCTCAGTCCGCCTTCCGCAAGCTTGAGAATAACATTAACCCCGACTATATTTTATGCATCAAGGAAACTAGGCAGGTTGACCACGGTTCTGCGTTTTCTTACGGAGGTGTTTATTACAGGGTTGTTCGTAACGGTAAAGCAATGCCGATAATTCCTAAAGCTAAAATTACTGTGTTAAAAAGCCCTCAGTTCGGCTTAAAGGTGCAGTACAGTGGCTCAATCTATGATGTTGAGGTATTGGAAGCGTTACCACCAAAGGATGCGGCTCCCAAACAGCCAAGGCAGCCTCGTAAACCTGTTGCTCCCGCAGAAAACCACCCCTGGAGGACCAAATCTGTTAGATTCCCTGCAACCATGTACGATGAATCGGACCGGGAAATCCTTAATGCCCTTTACAGTTCAAGGCTTGCCTGGAAATAAATTAACTTATGCTTTGAGCCGGAACTCTGAGCTCGTGTTTTGGGCGGCTGCTAGTTTTAACCCTTGACATGTGGGCTAAAATTAGTAATCGGCGAAGGGGCTACGGATATGTTCTTATGCCTCTCGCCGTTGCCCCTCGCTTGTTTAAAAATCAGCCTACACGTCAAGGGCAGCCGCCCCTTTCCCCCTGCTCTTTTTGATTCTTTAGATCCTTAAGGAGTGACATTTTCTCAGAATAAAACTCCCCCTTTTAGGTGACATTTTCATAGAATATTGACACCAAATTCGGACTATAAATTTTCATTTTTTCAAATCGTTGACTTCTCGCAAATCCCAGCATCCATAAGAAACCGCGACAGTTTCTTTTTTCGGTCGGCATATCCAGTCAGGTACAACGTGTCCCTCGCCCGGGTTACCCCAACATAAAATATCCGCCGCTCTTCCTCAAGACTCCCTTCCTCCACAGACCTTGCATACGGGAAATACCCCTCGGTGCAGTTCACCAGAAACACAACCGGAAATTCCAGCCCCTTGGCGCTGTGGACGGTCATGAGCTGCACGCCGTCTCTGTTTTTGTCTTCCTTGCCGTTCAGCTTTGTCCTGTTCACCCACCTGACGAAATCCGCCGCCGACCTGAATCTTGACGCAATGCTTTCTATTATATCCAAGCGCTCGGACTCGGCTTCACTGCCGTACCAGCTCTCGATGAACTTCTCCCTTACGTACGCCACCACCAAACCGGCGTTCGGCATGCGGAGCAGGTTCATGTTCAACAACTGGCAGCAGAATTCCTGAACCTTTTCGTCATCCAGTTTCACAGAGGTTTTGGTTATTACAGCCATAGGGTCTCCATCCGGCGTTTCGGCCAGCGCGTTCTCGTACCCTGTGACCTTGTCCGTCCGTTTGGGCACAACCAAACTTTTCAGCAGCGCTGCCTTGAACTCCCGAGTATTCCGAAATTCCGGCAGGACAAGCACCAGATGGTTCAGCAAAGCCTCAACTTCGCAGTGCTGAAAGAGCGATTTCCCGTCCCTGTGAACGCAATGGGGTATGTCTTTGTCCTTTAAGCATGCCGCTACAGCGTCTCCCTGGACGTTTATACGGTAGAGGGCTGCTATCTCTCCGGGTTTTGTGCCGCTGTCCGTAAGCGCTTTGATCTCCTGGGCTATCCACTCGTATTCCGCTCCGGCGCTTGTGAAAAACTTCGACTTCACCACGCCTTCCGTTCCTTCCCTGTACGCCACAATATCCTTGTTTCGCCGCAAGACATTTTTCCGGATCATCCGGTCTGCCGCCTTAACTATCTCGGGCCGGCAGCGGTAATTAACCTTCAAGTACATCTCCTTCATACAAGGATAACTTTTGTTCAACGCCAATATGCGGTTAACGTCGCTGCCGCGGAACGTATACAGGAGCTGGTCTTCATCGCCCACAAAAAACACGTTGTCCCAGGGGGTAAAAAACCTCGTCAGCACGTCCTGGGCAAGGTTGTTATCCTGCGCTTCGTCTACCAAAACAAAGTGCCACCTTCCCCTCGGGTAGCCGGGCGGGTCGCCGGGAGCCGCATAGTCCATCAGCGCGTGCCTCTTCTTCGGATCGCTGAGAAGCATTTCGTACAGCTTCATCAACAGAAAATCCTGGTCGTACAGGCGGTGTTTCTCAAGGTATTCCCAATACGCCTGGTACAGCCTTTTCATCTGCCACTGGCTATCGCTGTTGGCTTTTGCTATTCCGGGCGGGGTCAGGCTGTTCAGCTGGAGGCTTATGAAGCTGTCGGCGTCTTCTACAGATATCTTATAGTTGAACGTGTCTTCAAACATCAATTCCCGCAGCACTTTATACCTGTCGGTTATGAGGCTGGGAACGCGCCCCTCAAATTCGGCTATCAACTGGTATGCAAGAGCATGGTAAGTCTTTACCGTAACTGCCTTCCCGGGTTCGCCGAGTTCTCTGGCCAAGCGCTCCCGCATCTCCTGGGCGGCTTTTTTGGTGAACGTCAGGCACAGCACGCGCTCCGGCTTAATTCCCCGCTTGATCAACATCACCACCCTCGCTGTCAGGGTGGTGGTCTTGCCGGAACCGGCCGGCGCTATTACAAGGGCTGGACCTAAATAGTGGGCTGCCGCCTGAGCCTGCTCGGCGTCCAGCTTCATCCCGATTTCAACCGGGCCGCACCCTTTCGCCTGCGGGAACCTGGCCTTACTGATGTCGTCAACCCTCGGCAGCCTCTGCAGGTGCCGCACGGCTTTCTCGGCAGTCAAGGGGCATCCCACCGGCGGGGGATCTGATATCGAAAGCACGGCGCGGAAAAACTTGTCCGGATCTTCTATCGCGTATGCGGTTGGGGTGTTACTAAGGTAGTGGGAGTAGATCGCGTTAAAATAAATACCCTGTAATTCTGCGTAACCCGAAGGCTTCTTTAGTTTGTATACTTGAATACCGCCAGTATTAATAACGGTTCCGACTTTCCCGGCATTTTTTCCAATAAGAAGGCACGCCATCATTTTCTGTAACCTCTTTGACCTGTTTTCTAAACTGGAAAGTTGTAACTCTTTCTACCTTTCCTGGATTTTTTGTTTTGAAACATGTTTCCGATTCTTTGAAGCGCACGCCAAAATGACATAGCATCGTAGTCTTTGCAGAGATAATCCTAAAAATATCCTATTTCCTGCAGGAGAAAATCTTTCATACGAAGTGGTACTGCCCGCCGCCCTTATGCCTGTTGTTCCCGCCTGATAGCCTCGGCCAACAGGCATTTTATATCCCTACCGTCTATATCGTTTCCTATTGCATCCCAACCCGGCACCTTCTTCCTGGCGAACAGCTCGATGCGGGGCAAGTCTCCCATCAACTGAACGATCCTGCCCCTGGTTTCGTCCGGCTTTTGGGAGTGTTCCCTTACCGTGGCCATGATCACCGAATGGACAGCGGTGCTGATCCTGGTCGGGTGCCCCTTCACACCCAGCAAGCAAACTTCTGCGTTGCTCCTGGTCCAGTTGCCCATACCCCAGAACAACTTACCGTTCCGGGTGGTCTTAACCCAGGTAAAAGCCACGGTTTTGTAAATAAAACCCCAGGCCTGGATCACTTCCAAACCTTCGGACAGCATTGGGAACGTGACCCATAAAAACAAAGCGCAATCGGCTGCAGCCAAGGCGTTGACAGGCAACGCCTTGATCTGCTCAACCGACATGCAAGGATATTTGTATTCCGCACCACGCTTTCCAGCTCTGGCTTTGTCGCGGTAAGACCATGGCGGATCAGCATAGATGATTTGGTATTTTTTCACCAACAAATTCTCCTTTTTGACGGTTTTGTTTCCGTAGCACCAAAACAAAAACTCTTCCGGCGCGATGGCAAGGCGCTTCAAGATGAACGACACCTCCCACCGATCCAACCGTCGTCCCGGGTGATAGCGAATCGTGAAAGACAGGCCGCGCCGGTTTTTACCCCCAAAACAAGTCTCTGCCGACATTTTCCCGGGCAGGCTCTCTTTTTTCCGTCCCGGCGTTTTCATCTCCGCTTTCAGTCTCACCTGCCCTTGCCGCTATTTCTGTATCGTCCCCTGGTGAATAAACCGGTTTATACGGTACTGCTCCACCGGCACCTGCCAGTCCTGCCAGACTCTCTTTCCTCAAATATTCCACCGCCCAGGGCGGCATGTACTCGTTTATGTGGCGCTCCTCAAGCTCTGACGCAAACGGGTGCTTCGTGTAAAACATCTTTTGAATCTTCAGAGTCCTCCCGTCTGCTATCCTGAGCAGGGCTTCGTCGGGACTTAAACGACTCACCTCAGAGGAATCCAAAAGCATCCGCTTCTTCGGGCTGACGCTAATACTACCCTTAAAGGGACTCAAGCCGTCAAGCCCTTTGGGCCGGGTGTCCTTCTCTTCTTCTATCGTGGTAGGACCGATTATCTCACTGATGTACTTCGAAGTGTCAAGCTCTTTTGCGCCCAAAAGCAGCCAGTAGTCGCAGTCGCCAAGTATGACTTCCCATTGTTTGTTGGGGTACATTTGCTGCAGCTGGGGCATGTTCTGGAATATAATCGAGCAGGCTATGCCCCTGGAACGCATCGTGGACAGCTTCTTGGTGAATTCGGGTATGGCCGGAATGTTGCAGAATTCGTCCAGCAGGAAGTTCACAGGCACGTTTAGTCTGTTGTCTTTGTTTCTGTCGGCTAAATCCATCAGGTCCATGAACAGGAAGCTGAAAAACAGGCTCGCTAAAAAGTTGAACGTGCTCTTGTTGTCGGGCAGTACGCAGAAGTAAGCGCACTTTTTCTTACCAGGAAGGGCCAGGTTTATGCCGGTTTCGTCGTAAACAGAGGTAAGCTCGCACACCAGCTTCTCCTGGAACACCCCAAGCCGGTTGCCCAGGCCCAGTATCACGCCGCTGCGGACAGTGCCGGTGGTCTCGCAGAAAAGGTTGTATGGAAGCCTGGCTGGATGGCCGTTGGGCAACAAAGAAAACATCTTGTCCAGCTGCCGGGAATCTCCGCTGGCCAGCATCCTGTACAACTCCCCCAAGTTCCTCTGCGGCGGGGGAAGCTCCTTGACTATATATAACACCAGGGCTTTCAAAAGGTTCAACTCGGCGTTGGCCCAGAAGTCGTCGTCCCCGCCTTTTCTCGCAGGAGCGGATGTGTTGGCTATGACCACTTTGCAAAAATCCTGGGCGGATATGCCGTCCTTTACCGCGCTCAGGGGGTTCCAGCGGTCGGAATTGAGCATGTCCTTCAGGTTGAATATCTTCACGACGTACCCGCGCTTCTCCAACCACACGGCGAACTCTTTAACCATCTCGCCTTTGGGGTCGGTCACGATTATGGACCAGCCGGACATCACTGCTTGCAGAATGTTATTCTTGATGTACGATGCTGATTTGCCGCTGCCGGGCGGCCCAAACACGGACACGTTGAGGTTGCTCCTGACACCGGGACGGAGTATGACGGGCTTCAGGCTGTTCCAGCTTTTTATCCCGCCGAACATGATGCCAGGGCTGAATTTGTATAAAAATACGTCTTTAGCTTCGCTGGGGTCCACAAATTCCGAGGTGCCTGCTTCCGTGCGCTTCTTTTTTATGTGCTTCCTGAGATACATGCCTACTGCCGCGCTCAACCCAAAAAAGATGTTCAGCCCCACCCAGGTGTTATACACGGAGGCATCATTTATAGGCGCCCCTAAAGTGTGGCGCAAAAATATCCACGATGTTTTGAAAGGGTGGGTGAAATACCAGCCCGGCCCTAGCATGTCGGGCGGCGGCATCCCTTTGAAGACCGACACTGCCTTGATGACGCTATTTACCAGCCCGGCCGACATGCCTCCGAGCAGGGCCGCGTCCAATACGAAAGCCCCGACGGCTATGCCAGCCCACTTCAACGGAGGAAGCAAGGGTTTTAATTTAATCCCTTTTTCAAGGTATCTAGCAGTTTTGTCAACTATCCAGTTTTTCTGCTGCTTAAGTTGATGCATATGTTTGTTGTTTAGTTCCACAGTTAAACTCACCTCCAGGAAATTGCCTTAAAAAACAGACACCGGGTTGTCTGCCCGGTGTTACTGATATTTCCTCATTCGATTGGCGTTGGCCCTTATATATCTGCCGAGAATACCCCTCAATTTTATTGAGGGGATTAAAGCCTCCTCGCACTCCCCCGTTATTCTAAATAAGGCAATCGAGTAGGAGGGGGCGGCTAGCCCCCGGCCTCTCACACCACCTAGCATGCGGGTCCGCACTAGGCGGTTCCCAAAGGTTGACGAAGTTCCAGATAACGAGCAAGTAAACTTTTCAGCCCTTGCGCCTTCCAATAGGAGGTGTCAAGGGCATTATTTAAGTTACGGGACATACACCAGCACCCCTTACGGGAGTTGGCCATCATAAAAGCAGCCCAGTCCACAACGCCTAAAGAACGTAACTTCCTGAGCCGAGTTTTGGCGCGTTTCCATTGCTTCCACAAGCACATGCGCAGGCGACGCCTAATCCAGCTATCCAGCGATTCACAGTGGCCTTTAGCGGAGGCAATGCAAAAATAGCCTACCCAGCCCATGAGGTAGCGGTTTAGTCGTTCAATCCGCTCCAGCATTGGCAGCGGTTTTGTGCGGGAGGTTAGCTCACGCACTTTGTCTTTAAAGCGTTCTAATGTCTTTGGGGCCAGTCGTATAGTGGCCTGCTTGTTTGACAAGAAGCTGAAGCCTAGAAATTTACGTTTCCAAGGCCGGTCCACCGCACTTTTGTCCCGATTTACTTTTAGTTTTAACTTGCCTTCTACAAAGTGTGTGACTGTTGCCATAACCCTTTCTCCGGCCCGTCTGCTCTTAACGAAGATGTTAGCATCATCGGCATAGCGCACAAACCGATGGCCCCGTTTGGCGAGTTCTTTGTCCAAGTCATCCAAAAGTATGTTCGCCAAAAGCGGACTCAATGGGCCTCCCTGTGGAGTACCCTCTACGGTCTCCTTGGTGACCCCGTGTTCCATAATTCCGGCATTCAAGTAGGTACGGATTAGTTTTAGAACATGTTTGTCTTTAACTTTCCGGGCTACTCTAGCCATGAGGATATCGTGGTTAACGCGGTCAAAGAATTTCTCCAGGTCCATGTCCACTACCCAGCGGTATCCTTGTTGGATGTATTCCTGTGCCCGCCTAACGGCATCGTGGGCACGTTTACCGGGCCGAAAGCCGTAGCTGTTCGGTGAAAAGTCGGGGTCGAATATGGGGGTCATCACTTGTAGAAGTGCCTGCTGGATTAAGCGGTCCAATACGGTAGGAATACCTAAAAGCCGTATTCCGCCACCGGGTTTGGGGATCTCCACCCGTTTAACGGGCATAGGCCGGTAGGTTCCAGTTAGGAGCTGGTTTTTCACTGTTTCCCAGTGTTGAATTAAGTGAGCTTGTAGCTGTTCTACTGTCACTCCGTCAACGCCGGGAGCTCCGCCGTTGTGTTTAACCCGCTTGTAAGCAAGGAGCATGTTATCCCTTGCCAGCATCTGTTCCAGCAAGCCGTTCTGGCCTGCGCGAGAGGAAGGGGCGAATTGTGCCGGCGAAGAACTCGGCGCTCCGGCATACCCTGGCGGCTTCACCGCTACTCTTTGCCGTGAGCCCTCTTTGTTTGAGGTTGGCTGCTGTCGTTGCTCTTTGCGCGAACGCATCGGTTTCCTCTCTCCTTTGAGTTCGGTCCTTCCGGGTTCGGGCGTCCCCTACTGCCGTACTATGACCCCGGCTGACTCCTGCAGGTTCAGCGCCGCCTTACGACGGCGGTTACCAAGCTACTTGGCATACCCTGCAGGCCTCCCCAGATAAGAACGTCATCTTTCCGCTCATATACCCGCCCAAGTCTACTGCATCAGCCCTTGGCGGCTTTGGACTTTGTTATGTCGTGGTAACTCATCCGACTGAAACAGCCTCAAATTGGGTTTGTGTACCTCGGGTCAAGCGTTTGCCTCCAGCTTCCTTCGGATTCCGCCTCGCGACAGACACCCTTGCCTTTGGCTAACGGTAGGCGCTCGCCAGCCCCCGTTCGGGACTTTCACCTTAGAGATGACGCCCATGCTGGGCGTACACAGAGAAAGCCATCTTCCTGTTAGAAGATGGCTTTTCTCATAATTAATTTGCTTTTATGTTAATTAAAAAGTATTTTTTAAGTATCATAACTATAGTTGCTGATAAGAAAACGATCATTTTTAAGATTTTATACCAATTACTTTCATCAGTTTCTGCAAACAAAAAATTTTCTATGGCATCCTTAATTTTCTTGGGTCCATATATATATAAGATTAAGATAGTTATAATAAAAGTTGATATTCGAAAAAGTGATTCTAAAAAATTTGAATCTTGAACAATGAAAAATACAATAAATACTATCAAAGCGTATAATATAACTGAAATTAAACAAATTATTTCAAATATTTTCTTGTTTATGCGAAACACTTTAATAACATAGGATAAAAATAAAATTAAGCTTAATAATAATATTATGTCATCGTAATTAAATTCTTTCAGTTGTTTATAAAATTGATACAACATTTAGCATCCTTCCAATTATTGTAATTATTACCAATAACATATATATTATTTTAACATAAAGGTCAATTTCTTGGAAGGATTATAATTTTTGTTTCGTGTTAAGCTATATAAGCCTCCAAAAGCACTACGACGTAATTATATACGGCCATTGACCAGTTGCAACACCGTAACATTCTGTATCATGGAAGCGTATATCCCTCCTAATTCTGACAGAAACCGTTATTAACCTGTAATCGCTCATACTTCTCGTTTCTTAATCTCCTCGATAATTGATTCTTGCTTCTTTTTGAATTACTGGCAGGCGATAACGACCATCATCGTCTTTAAAGAAAAGAACAACAACATCTTTGTTAATCTACTCCCCTTGCTTTTTTTCTAACAATTTCGCGTGCTGCTTTGCGATTCATTGTAAGTCTCAATCACTTGATTTTACCAAGTCCGGCGGCAGCCCACGCGCCACCCATCGAAGGGCCGCCTTGCCGTAGTCACCGCCAAAGCCGCCTGCGGCTTCTTCCAGCCATTCAACTGATTCGACGCCAAACCTTACCCCCGCATACTCGGTTAATTTTTCTACTTTTGCCTTGCTGTAACCATCTAAACCACCGGTTTTGAGCCCGGCAAAATCGCGAAATCTCGCTTTTTCGCCCAGGTTGAGGAGTTTGTCTAACCCCCTGCGGCACTCGGGTTTTGTCATGGGCAAGTTCGCAATTTGCTGCTTGTCAGGCACATAGTCGCTGCGCCAGGCAATTACCTTGTCTCCTCTTATCACGGCCTGCGGCATTCCGGCTGCCTTGGAAGCAAGCGCATCGGCCTGCTTGTTCTGCTCCCTGGGAACCCAGGCGAACTTCACTTCCCCCGGGAATTGTTTTGCCAGCGATTTCACCTTCCCGTGTAGCCTGGCCAGGTGGGGATAGTTGATGCGGTACGCGCCGGTTAACTGGCATATGACCAACTGGGAATCGGACTTGACGATTACCGATTCGGGCTGCAACGGCAAAGTCATTTCCAGCGCTTTTATAACTGCCAGGTATTCGGCTTCGTTGTTGGTGCCTAATCCCGCCGGCTCGGAAAAGGTCAAGGCTTTCTCTTCGGGATAGTTCTGGCGGATTACACCGCCGATACCCATCAGGCCGGGATTGCCGGCGCAGGCGCCATCAGTGTTTATCATTACCTGGAAAATAGTTTTATTCTTTTTAGGCATCGTTGCTATTCCTTTCCTAAAAGCTGTTCTTCAAACCAAAGCTTGGCCGCTCGCCAGTCCGCTTCAGCCTCA
>Ga0116192_1000306_pt1 | contig 38521 bp, 45 predicted proteins | sample AD_UKC113_MetaG_FD_89876 | JGI IMG/M metagenome (GOLD analysis project Ga0116192, IMG submission 89876) | Active sludge microbial communities of municipal wastewater-treating anaerobic digesters from Hong Kong - AD_UKC113_MetaG | ecosystem: Engineered > Bioreactor > Anaerobic > Digestate...
GGCACCATCGAGACTGGCACCATCGAGACTGGCACGAACGAGACTGGCACCATCGAGACTGGCACGAGCGAGACTGGCACCATCGAGACTGGCACCATCGAGATTGGCACCATTGAGATTGGCACCATCGAGACTGGCACCATTGAGACTGGCACCATTGAGATTGGCACGAACGAGACTGGCACCATCGAGACTGGCACCATCGAGACTGGCACCATTGAGATTGGCGCGAACTCCACCATCTTCGCCACGTAACCATTTACGATGACGTTCAATGATCGCTAATAACTCTTCTTTTGATATATCCATCTTGATACCCTCAGCAAGGTTGTTGATAATGATTCTCATCTAGACTGGTTGATGATTCACACTATGAAGATATAGTACATAAAACCCAGAACCTTGTAAACACATATTTACAACTTTTTTCTCAATCTTTTCAGGCCCTCGAACAGGGCCTGCTGCCCATTCCGCTTAGTCTTGGTAGCGGCCAACATCACATCGTCTATAGTGTCAGCGGCCAGGATGTGATGGCAGAAGACCCGTTTGCTCTTATTGCCCTGCCGGCGGACGCGACGGACGAACTGGTCATATAGTTCATAGTCCCATGTCATACTGTGCCATGCCACGTGGTTCCCCATTTCTTGGAGATTCAAACCATGGGCAATGGATTGAGGGTGACCTAGAAGTACCGGTAACTTACCAGCATTCCACATCACCTCAAGTTCTTTGGACCGTTTTACCGATACTCCACCACCAATATATGGAATATCCTTACCCAGTTTGATTCTCAACCGGTCGAGATCATGTTCAAAGTCATACGCTACCAACAATGGAGACCCTTGCAACTCATCGATAAGATCTGCGAGTGCGTCGACTTTTTCCGTATGCAGATTTGCCCATTCGCGAGCATTCTTAGGTAATTTCACTAATGCTTGGACATCTGGTGTCAGATAGATTCCACCATTTGCGATCTGGCGACATTTGATGCTGGCTGCTGCTGCAGTTCCTGCTGTAATAACTCCAGAATCTATCTTCGCAATCAAGTCTTCTTCAAGTTGGTCATAGACACTTCTGACATTGGGTGGAAGTTCTATCCTGATGTCATTGTAGACCAATGTGGGCATGTCAATATAATCTTCTGCTGCCATTCGTAAAGCAAGTGGAGCAAGTCTCTTGTAAATTTCTTCTTCTGCTCCTTCTTTGATTGTCCAACTGAATCCATCGTAAGACTGGTCAAAGTATTTCAGACGATAGTGCGTAATATATTGCCCAAGAGATCTTCCCATGTCAAGAATAAAGCATTGACCAAACAGATCAAGCAACCCGTTACTAGCAGGGGATCCTGTCAATCCCCAACGACTAGTGAATGTATTCAATACTAATTTCAATGCTTTATAGCGGTTGGTGTTAGTATGTTTGAATTTGGATAGTTCGTCGATAACCAGACGATCGAAACCCAGACTTTTCCACCGTTTCATATCAATGGAGATCGACACACGACCTCGACCATCTTTCTTTTTTGTTACATTCAAAAGCCATTCCAATCCTTCAGGATTGATAATGTAGATGTCTGCATCTTCTTTTAATAACTGTTCTTTCTTTGAACCATGGAGCACGACAGCTTTGAGACCTTCAAAATCTTTCCACTTCTCAAGTTCTGCAGGCCATACTGAATGACACACCCGCAATGGAGCAATAAGCAACACCTTCCCCAACAAACCTTTTTTCTTGAGAACCTTGATGGCACCAAGTGTTATACTAGTTTTCCCCAGACCTGGATCTAAGAATAACGCACATCCTGCGTGCTCCAGCAAGAATCTGACGGCTTTCTTTTGATAACCGTGTGGAATCCACGGCTTTGATGGTGGCTTCAAGAGCGTCAATTGCATTATCGTGGACCTCTACTTTATACCCTAGACTTCTGAGGTAATCGTGAATTCTGATTTGACTTGGTCTGGGTTCTTCTCCAGGTTTTTTGAATTCAATCAAAAAAGGCTTCCCACCAGGAAGCCAGAAAATTCGATCAGGATAACCTGACTCACCTTTTACTTTCAACTTAGACCCTTTGATTCCAAGATGTTCGTAAATCAGTGAGCAGGCTTTCTCCTCTATTGATACTTCACTCATTGGTCATAAGTAGGTTGGTTCTTTGCATCACCATCACAATAGTTTACCAATGCTGGATGGTCACGCAATGAATGGACAACAGCACGAAAAATGTAGTCCTTTGCTTGCTGCTCTTTTGGCAAATCATCAAATGGAACAATGCATGGATGAGTTTTGGCTTCGGAATCTTTCACTTCACCGTACACCCAACCTTCTGCAAGTTTCTGATTCATCCAACTTTCATGAGATGCTTCAGGACCAACATTATTGTGGGTATGAAGATTTACACCCAACAAAGCAGAATTTTTCTGCCATTCAGGTGCTTCATCCCACGGTGGTTGAGAAGTATCACCAAGTGCTTCGCAATATGCACGATTCACTTCATGACATACCATTGCAATAATCAATGCTTTCATCTCTATTTCCTCGCACTCTCAGCGGTAGTGCAACCCGTAAATCCTCTTTCGTAATCACAGACCATGCTGTGATTAGAGCAAAATACAAAACCTGTGGTCTTTACAATAACCAAAGGTTCTTTGCAGAATGGACATGCCTCATTGATTAACTCATGAGGACAATTGTTAACACCGCAACCTGGTATTCCGCACATTAGTCATCTACTCTACATGGTGCTGGATTTTGTTGGAACTTGACTGCTTTGATAGTAGCACATCCAGTAAACATCGCCTTCATAATCCGATGGCGCCCATCCATTATTTCACCATCTTCATCGAGGATAATGGGTTTGCTTAAATCAGCGTCCATTACTGCTTTCATATGCATAACCATTTCGCGAAGTGTCAACTCGCTATAGGTTTTGTAAACATTCAAATGGTCAAGTGGAACTTCCATCACTGGAAGATCCTTAGATAGGGTGAACAACCTGGCTACACTCCAATGATGTTTACCTATTTGACTCATTTGCGTTTCTGGTGAATACCACTGAGGAATCTTCATATCAGTAATCACATTGTTTTCTGCAATAACCATACGAGTAACCTTTAGCGGTACACTCATTCAAGCATTTGAAGTCTGTCCATGAGTTAATCTGAACAGATAGGAACAATGATAAAAGCAACATCTTCTTCATGGCATTTCTCCTGGTTAGAATTTACACTGCCCGCCACCATTAGCGGCGTTGGCTTTTCTGAAATGACACCAGTTGCAGAACCGGTTCGGTTTTGGAGCAAAGATCGTATCGGTCAACATTGGCTTCACACGCTTTTCCCACTTCTTCTTGAGTGCGGGAATATCCTTACGAGTGAATTCAATAGTAACTTCAGGTGGTGGGTAAATTGTGTTGACGTCCAGGTAAACAAGACGCGGCTTCACAATCTCGATATGGTCATGAAGAAGAAACGCAGCAAGAGCATAAAGCTCCAACTGTTCGAGATAATCATCATTCTGGTCTTCGCGGTATTTGCCCGTCTTCCAATCAGTGATGATCAAGGTAATATCGTCTTCATGATGGGCGCAATCGAGTTTAATCCGAACCCAGCAATGGGTCCAGTTATTCCATTGGGTTTCATCCCATGTTTTGGTGAACGCCCAATTATCTTCAACCACCATACCATTGATAGATTTCTTATATTGCTTCCGCAATTTCTTGAACTCGTCAGCAAATGCTTTCAGTTCTTTTGGTAATGTTTTGATCTTGCCTTTGAGATAATCCTCAGCAAGATTATGGATCTGAGCACCACGCGCCATCGCCTCATTTGGTGGCTCTTTGAGTTTGTCCACGTGTTTCAACTTTGCCTTGAACGGGCATTGTTTGTAGTCACTATAGCGACTATATGACCACGAGGTAATTGTTTTGGTTTTCATAGTATTTTACCCTTCTTGTCGTAATCTTGGAGATCTTCCCATGTAGTTCTGGATATTGCACCTTCACTCAAGATGGGGACATCAAACTCAACTGACTCCATTTGTTCACGCAATACTTCCATGGCGATTTTCATATCCTTAACAGGAACCGATGCGGTGATCTGATCATGTACATTCAACAAGATCTTCCACTCTGGTTTCTTGACATTGTGGAATCTGATGATCGCTTCTTTTGTACAATCTGCTGCACTACCTTGAATCAACACATTGACCAACTTGTAATCGAACTCCTGCAGTCGGCCGTCGATAATTTTGGGTTTTTCACAATAGTATTCTCGGCCTCCCCACGTCCGTATTGGTTGGTTGTTTTTAGCGCGCACCTTCATATCCTGGTACATTGCTTTCAACCCTGGGTAAAGTTGCATAATCGCTTTCTTCAACTCACCAGATTCTGCTACAGACATTCCATTACGTTCAGCTAGTTTGCCTACGCCCATTCCATAAATCAGACCGAGATTGGTGTTCTTGACTGGTTTACGATCATAAAACTTACCCATTTTCTCGAGTTCTGCCTTTGCATAATCGTGGAAATCAACCCATGGATTTTCGATATAGGTATCCATCAAAGCACCACCATCAAAGTGTGCCAAGATCCTGGGTTCTTGTTGAGAGTAATCTCGGTCAATCAACACCTCACCCTTGAATGGGGTGATATAAGATCTGATCAACGGCAAAGATGGTAAATCTTTGAAAGGTGATTTTGGCAACTTCACTTTTGCCTTTGGGTCCTCATGATAAAAGATCGCATTGAATTCTTTAGGAATGTTCTGGAAGTTTGGTGTACTTGACAGACGACCAGTTCGTGTTCCTACATTATCTTTGCCTGATGGCATCTTGGTCTGATTCCAAGTAGTGAAAATCAAACCACCTGACAACTCAGCCACTCGCAACCATGGTTGCATGAATGTGTTCAAACACGTATTCAACTGCGTGCGGTATTTCAGAACAGCAAGCAATACTTTATCAGTAACACCAAGTAGTAAAGCTTCTTTGTTTGTCTGGAATTTTCCAGTAGGGGTTTTTGGCATCAAATCAGGATCAGCTTTTCCAGCAGCAATCATCGCATCAACCAACTGTGCACCTGAATCGAGGTTAATGTCTGCCGACGCTTTGATGGTTTTGATTACCCACGCATTGATCTTGTCTCGCCATTCGTTGTATGTAGACACATCTTTGCGAAGTCGTGGGAGATCGACAGGTAATCCTTGACGCTCCATACCTAAAAGAATGGGCATCAATTCACGTTCACGATCGTATGCACGGATCATTTCACGATCACCAGTCTTACGATAGAGCATCTGGAATAGCAGTTCCGTACGGTTGGTATCACCATCGGCATATTTACCGACAATATCACCAGGTGCATAGGCCAGATACCGACCATAATAATGCTCAGAACCTTTTGAAGAACTGATCTTGACCCCAGGAATCGGTTGATTTTCTACAAGCCAGTTACCTACAATATCTTGTTCTTCTGGAGGCATTCCCAATAACCGTTCTGCAGAAGGTTTCAAACTAAGTTCAGTTTGGTGCGGATCATCCAAGAAAAGAAGAAACATTGTGTCATGAATTTTTGACCAATGCGGGATGGGTAAATCCAGATGGACGTCCGCTACGTCAATATCAAATTTACCATTTTGAAATAACAAACCAGCTTTATGGTCCCAAGCCTTTTTCAAGGCCTCAATGGCCTCACTTATACAACAGTTGTTTCCAGTGGGATGACCCCAACCGTAATACTTGGCTTTTTTGCCAGAGTATTTAATAGAAACACCAACCGGAACAGGTGGATAATCAGGACGTCCTGCAATACCCAGTGTTTCAAAGTCAACTGTTACAGGTTTGGGGACTTGTGCGATCATGGTTTCACCAATTCTTTTCTTTCGCGCTCTGCGCGGACTCGATTCAGACGACTATGTATACGCCGTAGAAATGTTGGGCGATTTTTTCCACTCTTTTCCTTTTCGATTAAATCTTTACAATCATCCTCAGTAGCATCCACCAAATACAGATTCAACTCAACCCAACTATCGAGAGCAATTGTGACATTGTTTTTCATAACATCTCCAGTGAGGAGATGGGGACCGAAGTCCCCAAACTCTTTAGTAACGACCGCGTTTCACAGGAGCGGCTTTACCTGGTTTTGCCGCAGCACGAGATGGTGCAGGACGTTGCGCACCGCGACGAGGTGGCGGCGCTTGTTCTTCTTCCATCGGCTGATATGGGAAATCAATCATGGCAGCAACTTCTTTGTGGCGCTTCAATACCACTTCCAGAAGTTCATCAGGCACATTCATGATGGGTTCAAACAATACGCGGAACTGAGATTTCGGATCAGGCACAACCTTCACCTTGGCAACAATACCGAACGGTGGACGACGCAGAGTTTCTGAGATTTGCTTGACGAAACTTGCGAAACCTTTGACTGATGTCACCGGAAGTTTCATGAAACCGACAGTAGCCGATTCATAATGTTCCAGGTCTTCAATCATTTCGAATTTGCCGTCACGTGTAAATTGGCCTGCAGGGATCATACCCAGACGACGAGTTTCGCGTGCTGCTTTACCACGACCGACATCAGCAGAACCCCATTGGCAAACATCTGACTCACTGCACAACTGACCAGCAAACTCAGGTGCAGAATTCTCATGCCAACGCATGGATTTTTCATCACGACCGAAGGCAAATGCAACCGGACTTTGTGGTACGTCAGGATTGTACGCACCTTCGTAATACACAGTTTCCAGAATAGAATCCAGAATGATCACCGCCATCTGGTTGTCTTTCAACGGTGCTTCTTGCCAGGTGAGTTGACCACCACGAAGACCAAAGAATTGACCACCACCAGCATTTGCTTCCATTGCTGAAGCGACATCCGCATGTTTTGCCAGTTCTTCATCCCACGCTACAAGTGCTTTGGATTTGGATACTTTCGACTTAGCTACCATGATACTTACCTCTAGTTACGAGTACGAGCGGTTCAATATTCCATCTGCCTGCCGCACCAGACAAGATTCTTAATGTAATGATTCATCATCACCTTTCTGAAGATCTACCATCAAAGACATTTCCATCAAAGCTGGGGCAAGTTCTTCCATGCACAAAATTCCATGGTCTCTTATCAAGAGATACGATGCAGCAATGCCTGGAGAATTACCTGTGACAATCCCCATTGACTTCAAACCACCTTCGCAGTTAATACCGACTGAAAGGACGAGAGTTGCCACACTTTCAGGATTTTCTTTGAGGATTTTCAAAACGTCTTCAACCTGTCCAATCAGACGATCTTTTGAATTCGCCGTTTCAGGTTCTTGAAAAATATTCTTGTTCAGGTAACCCTGCATTCCCCAAAGACGACGAATGAGTTCTTGAGTTGCCTTTACTTCGATGTCATTCTGGGACATGGTCACACCTTGTTCATAGAAACTGTGGTGACATCGAAAGACTCAACACCTGGAATTTTTTTACCTGCTTCCCAACGTTCTTCAATGGCGGCTTTGCCGATACTGCGGCTAAGCAATTCAAATTCACCAGATTTCTTGATGTGTTTGTAAAAGGCATCCCAATCTTTCACTTGTGGAACTTTCTTGGTGACAACCGATACACGACACAATTTACCAGCAACACCAGAAGCATCTGATTTTGGAAGCGTGTCAATGATATAGTTCTTGAGTTGAGTTTCTTGTGCAGAAAGGGTATCGATTTCTTTCTGCATCTCAAGACGACGTTGGCGAGTCTCATACAGTTTGTCTGCACAAGCGCCAATTGATTTCGGAATTTTGAAGACAGGTGGTTTCGTGGCCATGTGATATGCTCCTCAGCAAGTTGACAAGTAAATAGTAGAGCGGTTTTCGATGTGATGTAAACAATTATTTACAAATCGATTTTATCTCTGAAACCGTGAAAGACGGGAAAACGTGGTCGATCTTTCACACCTATTTCCTGACTACGGTATTTCACAAGTTTACCAAGAAGGTTTTTGCGGTCTTTCCAGAACTCGATACGTTGTGCTTCTGTGAAACCCGTACCAATCTCAAAGTCCACACCTTCTTTGGTCACAACTTTGATTGAACCTAACATATTCTTTCCAACCATACCTTCTTTTTTGTGGCTTCGTTCTTTGGTACCTAACTCATTGACCTGGGCTTCATTGGTATTGTGCATTGCTTCTGTGAAACCCACTATTACAGCTTCAGCATCCACAAATCGTTTCACCTTCAGAAGAATCTGCTCCTTCTCGGTAGATCTTCCTTCTTTATAATGGCCAAGAGGATCACGAAGCATCACACCTTCGTAACCTTGCGCCAAAACAGTTTGTTCGAATGTATCAATATCTTCCTGTGAAGACATACTCCAATGACCAACAGGAAATATATCGCCTATTCCACGAGATCGTTTAGATACCGATTCAAGACGCTGTTGGAAAACACCGAGAAAAAGAAAATCGTCAAACACATGGAACTTTGCATCTGGTTCTCCGTCTACTGACATTACACCGCTCATTGTTTTATGGAAGACATCTTGAGCATGGGGAGAACCGATAATCAACTCACCATCAAACCCGTTATATTGAGGTTTGCCAAAAAGTTTCTGCACATGGAGATTTGGGATCAGTTTGAATGAACGACTATAGACTTCCCCATCTATAACCAACGCACGCACACCATCGAGTTTTGGTGAGGCAAGAAGTGGGAACCGCAACTTTGAAGGATCTTTGACTGTTGCGGCAAGAAGTGGTTTTGAAACTCCAGCGAAAGGTTTCATTGGACTATCTCCTAAGTAATAAGAAACTGTATGTATGATTGAAGGACCGGCAACCAACAAAGCAATCATGATTCGATTTTTCCAGACCCGTTACAAAATCCACAGGGAGTTTTCACAGTATTGAACCCACTCATTTTTGAAATGTGGCCAGTACCGGTGCAAACCTCGCAGATGACGGGTTGTTTGACATATTCCAGAACTTTTTTATATGAAGTCTGGATTTCAAAAAACTTGTCATGAGAACCACCGCGATCAGGATGGTGTTCCATACAAAGACGACGATAAGCCGCTTTGCAATCTTTCAGAGATGTTTCTTTAGTAACACCAATGATTTTAAACGCTTGATCTAGTTTCATTAGTCTTCTCTCAACGAATGGCAAATGTTATTACTTTCAGGTCGTTCTTGTTGGCGCATTCTGTAATCAGTCACCTTACAATCGCGACAAATATATATATGGTGCTGGTTGATATTACTAAACCCTTGATATTCCCAATCATGATTCTTAGGGGCAACTTCAAATATCCAGTCAGGATGATTGACAATCTGCTTAATGGCCTGAAACTGACGTTGGTTTAATTTCGGTTGTGAAGTTTTTGAATCTACAATCTGGATACTTTCAACGAATTCTTCACTAAGAAGATCTGAAAGTTGTCTGTTATAATCTTGTTGTGCTTTAACTACTTCTGGTTGAGCAACTTTGCCGCAAGTTTCTGGTTGTTTAGCGTCATTCTGCTCATACAAGATTGCCATACCACAATACACGATCGCACCACGTAATTCTTGGATGAACGCCTCACCATTCTTTGTTGATGCTGCTTCTTCCAGTTTCTTTGCGGCTTGTCCAGTCAAGAAACCACGGCCATGGAGATCTGCATAATGACGCCACGGTTGTTCAAGGAAAGGAGTAGATGCACCGCCATGACGTTGGCCTTTGCCATACATTGCTTGTGTAATGGCGGCGAGTAAAACGGCAAAAAGTGGATGGTTCAATTCTTCAGCGGGTTGGGTGTCTGACATAATAGGAATCTCTAGGAACATTGGAATTCCAAACAGACCTGGTACCATGACCAATTCTGTTTGGTATGGATTAACCTTCATTCTTACCTTCATCAATACCAGCTGCGCGAGATTCTTCAACCAGGTTATTGAGATAGTTGATCAACTCAGCTTTTGCAAGAGGTACTTCAACCTCACTGATAATGATTTGCTTTTTAGGAACACCGGCAGAAATCAAGTCTTGTTTCAATCGGCGACAATCACCTTGAGTCGCTACGTATGTAGTATCGCCATTTGCTTTCACTGTATAACAGCGCATAATCGAATTCTCCAGAGAAGGGAAAAAGAAAAAGGACCTGGTTTTAAGAGGTCCTTTTATCGTTAATTGCATTTGGCAATCAAGCCGCTTTGATTTCTGCAGCAACTTCAGCCAGTACAGCTTTCACGGCTTTGGCAGAAGCTTTGTCTTCGATGCTTTTTACATCAACAGACTTCACCACTTCCAGGGCACGTTTGCGTTCGGCCTTGACTGCAGCGGCACGTTCTTTCTCGACCAGTGCGGCAACTTTCGGATCAGCAAGCAACTTACTCATGGGACATTCCTCAACAAGTTTGTGAAACCGGATTATTCCGGAATTCAAATCTTATTAAAAGAAATTTCCTTTGTAAATAGGTGATTTCTTAATATTTGTCTTTTTTCTTGGTTTTCTTCGAACCTTTTTCAAGATGTTCTACAACACATTGTGGTTGAGCATTAACCCACTTGTCGAGATTCCTCACAATATAGTACCGACCTTGTGAACCATCTGACAATCTCACAGGATTTCCATGGCACACTTGTCTGACCCCTGCTCTTGCTAACTCACGACCAAGTCCGTTGGCCGTTGTTCCTGTCTTACCTACTGGGTCATAGAGATTCAATAATTCTTTTGACATGAAGAGATCTTGTGTGAGTGGTATCTCACCCAGTTTGAGGATCTGGTCTGGAGTTGCTAACAAATCTCTGACCCAACCACCAAGATCTGATTGCACATTTGCAATCATCCTGGCTTTTGCTGTTGTCTTGAAGGCTGGCGCAGCAGGATTGAAATCACCCAAATCAAGGGACAATAAGTAATGAAATACAGCAGGTCCCCCTTCAGTATCCAACCATAAGTCATAATCCACATAAAAACTCTCAGGTAAAGGACCAACTTGCACCTCCTGGATGAACATTCGACGGTCATCATCTTCAAGAAAGAAACTGTCCGGCCCGTTAGCTGTAAAGTAATAATTGATGCAATCAGGTACTGTATATGACGGAATATATTTCGGGTTCACACGCAACTCACGTTGAGTGATCAACTTCTTCAAGAAGTCTGCTTCAGCCCTTTTATTTGATCCTGTTACATCGTCACCTAGTACAAACTGTTTACCTTCAGCCCACTCATTAAACGAATTGTGCAAGTCATTCTGACTGATCTCAGTGAAGTTTTTGCCATATATCCTAGCCAATGTATAACCGATCAAAGATTTCCCTGTGCCATGGCGTATACCGTGCAGTACTACTGAGCTGAACATCTTCACACCAGGATATTGCAGCGGATACGCACACCAACGCAAGAACCATTCTTTCGCCGCAGGTTCTGCACCAGTAAACAAATGGTCAACAAGTTCAAGGAATGGCGACACATCTCCTTTCTTCGGTTCAACACCCCAACCTGGCCAAATGTTCAACATTGTCCGACCTTCTTCAATAAACTTCTCACGACCAGGTGAATAGGTCAGTTTTGATGCTTCTTTGCGCAATGGCCATTTGAGCCAAGCAGTTGCTGCAGAGACACCTTTATACGAGACACTACCGTCAGATTTCAATTGTCTTTCCTGGTAGATTTGTGCGCATTCAAGATGTTCTTTGAATGCTGATGGAGATACTTTGAACGCTGTTTCTTGGTCAACGATCAAACCAGGATTTTGTACGTACACATACTTGTCATTGAAGCCCCACAATGGTTTCGTCAATCCAAGCGGTTCAGCCTCATGAAGCAGTTCAAGAAAACGTTCTGCTGCGTTCGCCCCTTCATAGACGAGATAGTCATCCAGTCCTACTTTATCAAGGTTCTCAAGACTAGGCAGGCAAACCAGATGAACAAAAGCACCCTGCTGATGTAACTCATCTGCCAATGCTTTTAATGCGGCACAGACCATTGTATTCGTGCGATAGTCACTGTCAAAGCAGATATAGACATTCCGACGCAACCAGACAATACCGTCGAGACTCGGCAACCAGGATAACCCCAACTTGTAACTACGCCAGTTGTACACACCACCAAGGCCGATAGTGGGGAAACCTTCTTTGCAAGCTTTCGCTGCTTTCAACTCACCTTCAGTCAGTATAAGCGGTTGACTCGGATCTTGGAGCAATGACCAATCTTGATTCCGCGGGAAAAAAGCAACCGGGGCAGTACCAGGCGCTTGCACATAACGCAAAACTTTCTTGTCTGTCTGTGCTGAGAAGTCTGTTGCGATTTCAAGATAGCGGAGGCGATAGAATGGATCACCACCAGGCCAGTCTGTAAGTGGTAAACCATCATGCCCGAAATAGTTGAGTTTCAATGAGCACAATTGTTTGAATGAAGTATGGAGATTAGCAGTAGATAAACCATCGAGGCATTCAATGCCTAATATCTCTGCATCATCCATATCTAAACCTGACGATTCAAGTTTAGCAGTTGCGAGAGACAATGTTTTCTGATCAATTGATCTGGATTTCTTTTTCCTAGCCACAACACCACCCTATAATTTATGCGCGAATTTCTTCACCCTCAGCATTCCACTATTTGCTCAGCCAAAAGTGGTTGGCCCCAGGGTCATACCTTGCTGAGGGGTTTCGCGCATGGCCGTCTGAAACATGGCAGTAACGAACGGCGCTTTCGGGCGGCGAAGACCCTGGGGCTAACGAGACGAATACTAATTCCGTGATTTCTGTTTGTAAACGGTTAATATTTCACACGACCGACCCGTGTAATAGTGACAATCTTGTCTTCGATCTTGAATGGCATTTCATCCCTGACTTGAAGTGTGTGACGGATATACCCCTCTTTCCGATTGACGAACCTTGCTGCTTCTGCATATGTTGCGTCCCATGATTCTCCGTCTCTTATAGAGACGCGACAAGTCAGTTTGCGACTTATCTTCTTACCCCAATGTTTTCCTTGTTGGTTGGAAATCACATCTTCAGTATCGCCCAAATACTCTTGCAGCAACTTGATTTGGTCTGTATGGATAATTCTTTTGCGTCTTGGCACTTCGCTTACAATTGCATGAAATGCTTTAATCAATGCTTGACGTTCTCCGAACTCAGACATGTGAGATCCTCTAAATGTGGCCTAAGTTATTGATTCACAAGGTGATTTGATCTAATCACATTGCACTTGGGTCGCTACAGAATATCGGAAAATACAGATTCCTCTATTCTCTACCCTTCTCTTACTATACTATATATATATTTATTTAGTATACTAAAGCCTTACTAGAGAATAGAGGAAAGAGTAGTAGACGAAAATCTGTAGCGGAATGTGATCACATGCCGTTATAATTATTTTCCTCCCAAATGTGTACATTTAGAATATATCTATTTAGGGTTCGCCATAGTTATTTCGGATACCACATTCCCTTCAGGAAACGAACCGCGTGGCAAAGTGTGAAAAGCCTGATCACAATGTGAAGAAGACTCGCCCAAAGCAGCAAGGATCCACAATCACTGCTGGAACAAGACGAGGTCGAGGTACTTCACATGTGAAACAAATGGCAATTGATATTGCATCAATGTCAGGAAAGCTTCCACACGAGATCCTTTTAGACATCGCAAGAGGAGAGCCCATTGTTCACAAGGTGTGGGTTTCAAAACGCGACAAGAAGGGTAACGTTATTCGTGATGAGGATGGTCATGAAATACAGGAACTTGTTGAGCGTATTCATTATGCGGACTTCGCCATGAGAGTGGATGCAGCAAAAGCAGCTGCTCCATTCTATGCACCGCGTCTTGCTGCTCAACAAGTAAATCTTGGAAACCTTGACCCGAAAGATATTGTTACGACCATGGCGAAACTTGCCGAGAGATTACCGGTATGAATGCGGCTTTGAGAAAGCTTGATCCATACGAAGCGGACCTGGCACGATGGTATCCGCTTAAGGAACACCCGACTCAACTCGCTTTGATCAATGACAACGTACGATTCAAAGTCGTCCCCGCTGGTCGCCGTTCAGGCAAGACAGAACGTGCCAAGCGTTTTGTTGTACGCGAAGCAATGAGGGTCCCAGGTCCTTACTTCGTTGCCGCACCTACTCGCGACCAAGTGAAACGCATTTATTGGAATGATTTGAAGAAGTTATCATTCTGCTCCATCCTTCCTGATGCACCGTCTGAATCTGAACTGATCATTAAGTTTCCCAATGGTTCGACCATCAGTCTCATTGGTCTCGATCAACCACAACGCATGGAAGGTGTGTTGTGGATCGGAGGTATCATTGATGAAATAGCAGACACCAAAGAGAATGCGTGGCAGGAGAACATCAGCCCAGCATTGGATACATTCGATCCCACCAACCCAGGTTATCGTGCATGGTGTTGGCTCATCGGTGTTCCTGATGGTCTCAACCATTATTACGACATGGCGGAATACGCCAGGTCCGGACAAGATCCGGATTGGAAGTTGTACACATGGTGCTCAGCAGATATTCTTCCACAAGACACCATTGATGCTGCTCGTCGCCGTATGTCATTGAGGCAGTTCAGACAGGAATATGAAGCATCATTCGAAACTGCATCGGGCAGAGTGTATGAAGACTATTCCACTGCGCTCAATGCTTGCTCTGATTCATTGGAACCACATGAGCAAATCCTCTGGTGCCATGACTTCAACTACACGCCAATGTCTAGTGCCATCTGTGTGCGTCGCAAGGATTCACTCTACATTCTTGATGAGATCATATTGACCTCAGCAGTGGCACGCCAAACAGCAGTGGAGTTCGTTGAACGATTCAAGAACCACAAAAACAAGAACGTCATCATATACGGCGACCCTGCTGGACGAGCAGGTGAGAAGCATGGTCATGCATCTGATTACACTGAGATTGAAGATGTATTGCGTGCAAACCAATGGACAGTGACGCGCAAAGTCAAGAACGCGGCACCAGCTATTCGTGATCGCCAGAATGCGGTACGCGCCAAGATCGCTAATGCCGCAGGTCATCGCACATTGTATGTCAACATCATCAAATGCCCTTATTCACATAAAGGATTGGCGACAGTACAAATCAAGAAAGGATCAACGTTCTTAGAAGAAGATTCAGAATATCAGCACATCACTACAGCAATCGGGTACCTCGTCGATTACGAGTGGCCCATCACAACTAAGAAAGAAGAAGTTAAGGTTGAACCATTGGCTTCTGCTCACCATTTCAACAGGAATCGATGATCATGGCAATGTCAAAAGAAGAACGTTGGGCTAAAGTTCACCGAGACGCACTTATCGAGTTCGATCGTGTGCAATCGGCCCAACGGTCTGAGCGCCTTGAATGCTTGTCTGATCGTCGATTCTATTCCATTGCTGGTGCACAATGGGAAGGAGACCTTGGACTTCAGTTCGCTAACAAACCTAAGTTCGAGGTGAATAAGGTCCATTTAGCCATCATCAAGATCATCAATGAATACCGCAACAACCGCATTACTGTCAAGTTCATCCCCAAAGATGGTACTAATGCAGATGCTTTGGCCGATGCGTGCAATGGTTTGTACCGTGCTGACGAACAAGATTCATCTGCTGAGGAAGCATACGACAATGCGTTTGAAGAAGGTGCATCAGGTGGCATAGGAGCGTGGCGTCTTCGTTGTGAATACGAAGATGATGAAGACGAAGACAACGAGTATCAACGGATCCGCATTGAACCCATCTTCGATGCTGATAGTTGTGTGTACTTCAATCTCGACGCCAAGCGCCAGGACAAGGCTGACGCCAAACGTTGTTGGGTACTTACCCCAATGACACCTGAAGCCTATATGGATGAATACGGTGACGACCCGAATTCATGGCCGCATACCGTTGACCTGTCGTACTTTGACGTGTGGTACCGGCCAAATGACTATGTGTATGTCGCCGAATATTACGTGATTGAGGAAAAGTCATACACTATTCATGTATATCGTGGACTTGACGACCAGGAAAGGAAGGTGTCTAGTGAAGAACTGGAAGACGATCCTGAACTCGAGGAGATGCTTGCGGCGACTGGTTTCAAAGAAATTCGTCAGAAGAAGGTCAAGAAGAAAGTTGTCCACAAATATCTGATGTCAGGTGGTGGAATCTTAGAGGACTGCGGTATCATTGCAGGTCGTTGCATCCCCATTGTTCCCAACTTCGGTAAGCGTTGGGTAGTCGATGGTGTTGAACGTTGCATGGGTCACGTACGTCTGGCCAAAGATGCCCAACGCTTGAAGAATATGCAACTGTCTAAACTCGGTGAATTTGCAGCATTGTCTTCTGTAGAGAAACCGATCTTTACTCCTGAGCAAATGAAGTCGCACACCTTGATGTGGTCTCAAGACAACATTGAGAATTACCCGTATTTGTTGGTAAACCCAGTAACAGATGCCAACAATAACGCCGTAACCATTGGTCCTATCGCTTATACCAAAGTTGCTAACATTCCGCCTGCAATGGGAGCATTACTCCAAGTGACTGAACAGGATATGCAAGACATCCTGGGTACTAGTCAATCTGCAAACGAAGTGAATCCGAATGTATCGGGCATTGCTGTTGAGTTGATCCAGTCACGTCTTGACATGCAGACATTCATCTACATGAGCAATATGGCGAAGGCCATTAAACGCTCTGGCGAGATCTGGTTGAGCATGGCGAAAGATATTCTTGTGGACAAAGGCCGCAAGATGAAAGTTATCAATGAGCAGGGTGAAACAGATTCAATTGAACTACTTCGCCCAATCATCAACGAACAGAATGGCGAATATGAATACGAGAATGATTTGTCCCAAGCCAAGTTTGACGTTGCAGTTGAGGTTGGTCCATCATCTATGTCACGTCGCAATTCAACAGTACGCGCATTGACACAGATGATGCAAATCTCACAAGATCCTGAAACACTCCAAGTACTTGGCGCAATGGCCATGATGAACATGGAAGGTGAGGGCATTAGTGAAGTGCGTGAATTCTTCCGCAACAAACTCTTGAAAATGGGCGTGGTCAAACCTACTAAAGAAGAAGCATTGCAAATGCAACAAGCTGCTCAAGCAGCAGCAAGTCAACCACCTGATGCTAACACTCAATTCTTGTTGGCGTCTGCTGAGAAAGCAACTGCCGATGCTTCTAAAGCAACTGCCGATTCCATTAAATCTCTGGCCCAAGCGAAAGATGCCGAGGCCAGTGCTGCAGAAAAATTGTCAAGAATCAGTATCGACGAACAGAATCATGTCATCCAGTTGGTTGATCAATTGGGCCAGACATTTAACGAGCAACAAGCGGTCCCCACTCAACCGCTCCCAGTGAGTGAGACATAAGAGGTAATAAGGTATGAGTAAGGTCAAAACGGTAGACGATCAAGACGGAACTGTAGAAGTCGACAACCAGGAAAACTTGGACAACCAGGAAAATCTGGATAACCAAGGTGATGAGACATTGGATCAAGACGGTAATCGCCTTGATGCCGATGGAAATATCATCGCAGAAACTGGCGACGATGAATCAGTTGTTGTTCTTATCGGTGAGGAAGCGCCACCTCAAGATGAAGATGATAATGAAGCCCCACCATGGGTAAAGGAAGTGCGTGAGCAGAATCGTGTTCTTGCACGTCAGAATCGTGAATTGGAAAGAAAGTTGGCAGCAGTTACTCCAGCAGTGGTGAAACAACCCACTGACTTGGGTAAAAAGCCAGCGCTTGAAGATTACGACTATGATACGGAAAAGTACGAGAAAGACCTCGATGCTTGGTATGCACGCAAACGTGAAATCGAAGCGGCTGAGGTAGAACGTGCTGCATCAGAAAAAGCTCAGAAAGATGCTTGGCAGAAGAAACTGGACAATCATAGTTCATTGGCCACGAAGTTAAAGGTCAAGGATTATGAGGAGGCAGAATCAGTTGTCAAGGATCTGTTTTCAGTTACCCAGCAAGGTATCATCTTGCAAGGTGCTGAGAACTCTGCTGTTTTGATGTACGCTCTCGGAAAAAATCCCAAACGGGCCAAAGAGTTGTCTGAAATCAAAGACCCCATCCTTTTTACTTTCGCTCTGGCGAAACTGGAGACTCAATTGAAAATCGCACCGAAAAAAGCCCCACCTCCTGAAAGCAAAGTCCGTGGTAACACGGGTAAAGTGAATCAAGGTGCGGGTGATCAAAACCTCGAACGTCTTCGCGCCGAAGCTGAGCGCACCGGTGATTATACGAAAGTCAACGCGTATAAAAATCGGCAACGGCAGCAGAACGCAAAGACATAACACTCGTCTTTGGGAGTATTATCCATGAACAAGTTTAACAAAGAAGAACGCGTAGCGTTTGAAGACATCCTGCAAGGTTTCCAGGATGGTTGCATTCTCTCGCGCAATATCGCGGTGTTCAACACTGACGGTACCGAAATGGAACGCGCGGCCAACACGATTTGGCGTCCGCAGCCTTACATTGCCCAGTCTTTCGACGGCACTGATATGACTGCGAACTTCAAGAACTACACTCAGTTGGCCGTTCCTGCGACACTCGGTTTCCAGAAGTGTGTACCGTGGACCATGACTGCTACTGAACTGCGCGATGCACTTCAGGAAAATCGCCTGGGTGAAGCCGCCAAGCAAAAACTGGCATCTGACATCAACGTTGCCGTCATGAATGTTGCCGCTTACCAGGGCACACTCGTTGTTTCTCGTCCTCTTGCCGCGTCGGGTTTTGACGATGTCGCAGAGTGCGATGCGATGATGAATGAAATGGGTGTTCAAGGCTTCCAACGTTATCTGGCTTTGTCAAGCCGTGATTACAATGGTATGGCTGCGAACCTGGCAAACCGCTCTTATTTGCAGGGCAAAGCTCTGACTGCATACGAGAAAGCCTATGTCGGTTTGATTTCCAGTTTTGAAACCTACAAACTGGATTATGCAAATCGTCTGGCTGCAGCGGCAGGTGTCACTGTGACGATTGACGGAGCGGGTCAGTACTACGTTCCTAAAGCGACGAGCGAAGCACCGACTGGTGAAATTTCGAATGTCGACAACCGTTACCAGGTTATCGACATCGATGTTACCTCCGGTACCGTTAAAGCGGGCGACTGCTTTACGATTGCTGGTGTGAACGCAGTGCACCACATCACCAAGCAGGATACCGGCCAATTGAAAACTTTCCGGATCATCGGAATTGTTTCTGGTGCGGGTGGTACCGGTTCGGTGATGATCAGCCCACCGATCATCTCTGCTGAAGGTGCGACCGATGCTGAATTGCAGTATCAGAACGTCACAGCAACTCCTGCAGATGGTGCTGCCATCACCTGGTTGAACGTCGTTGCCGCTTCTGTCAATCCATTCTGGCAGAAAGATGCGATGGAAATTCTCCCAGGTCGTTACGCGGTTCCGCAAAATGCGGGCGCCGATGTTATGCGGGCTTCTACCGATCAAGGTATCGAGATCGTGTTTCAGAAGTTCTACGACATCGATGACATGGTGATCAAATATCGCCTTGATACCTTCTTCGGTGTCTGCAACAAGCAGCCTGAGATGAGTGGTATCATGTTGTTTGGTCAAACTCCGCCGTAAGCAACTTAGTCCTGGTGGGTAGTCGACGCCAGGACCATCATTGAGGAAATTCCCATGAGAAAGAGAACTGAAGATACGCCAACGATGCTGTATAAGTATCCTGGCCCGCACAAAATCCACGGTGACAAATTTGATTTTATTGTCGTGCCGCGGAAAGATGTTGAAGCAAAAATTGCTGAGGGTTGGAGACTCACCACTCCCGAAGCAAAACAGAAGGTTGCTGATGAAAAGGCAGACGCTGATGCGAAAGCCAAAGCAGACGCTGATGCGAAAGCCAAAGCAGACGCTGATGCGAAAGCCAAAGCAGACGCTGATGCGAAAGCCGCTGGCAATAAAGCTGGCAACAAGTAAGGAGCAGAGAAATGGGCTGGACTAAGCGAGATTTCATAATCAAGGCCTTTGGTGAATTGGGTCTTGCGTCCTATGTATTCAATCTGTCTCCTGCGCAATTCCAGGATGCGGCCAATCGATTAGATTCGATGATGGCAGAGTGGAATGCCCGCGGGATACGGATTGGGTACCCCATTTCCTCTAATCCAACGAATTATGACCTGGATGAAGAAACTGAAGTCCAAGATGCCGCGCGAAAAGCTATCTATACAAACTTGGCTGCCGATCTTGCGCCTAGTTATGGTAGAGTGGTATCACCAAATACCATGATTGCGGCAAAACGGTCTCTCGATGCTTTGGAGTCGTTTCTTTCAATGCCGCAACCAATGCAGTTGTCTTGTATTCCACGCGGTGCAGGGAATCGATTCAGACGGACATATGATAATTTTATCCAACCCAAACCAGAAGGTGTGACAACTGGTTTCGACGGGCCATTGGACCTTAGTTACGATAAGGCGGAAGATATTACAGAGACTTCATCTGAAGAAGACGTGACATATACAATCCAACCCCTCTAAGGAGTAAAGAAATGACCACCGTTAACAGACTTTCTAAAGAAAACTCCATCAGTCAAGGTGATCTTATTCCTGTATGGGTAGGTTCAAATACTGATGTTCGTCGTGTTACCATCAACGTACTTGCGCAATTGATGAAAACACTTCTTGGGATTCCTGATTCTATTAGTTTCAACACCCAGTATGTTTCACCCGATGCTGATTTTAATTTGACATTGATTAGTCAAGGCATCAATATTTGGTTAATTATGACTCCAACCACTGATATAGGAACTGGTGTCATAACAATGCCAGTTGTTGGTACGTGTCTTCATAACCAGGAAATGCTACTTGTTTGTTCCACCGCTATAACTTCATTTAGTATCAATGGGAATGGGGCCAATATTTCCAACGTTCCAACTTCTTTGAACGCAGGCGATAGTCTTCGTTATAGATTTGACTCCGTAATGAAGACTTGGTATCTTACCGACCATGTTACAGCAGCAAATATTCCGACAACCCCTCAGTTTGTTTATGAAAGTGGTACTAATGGTGGTATTGTCCCCGATAGTGCTGGAACTGAAGAGACAATTATGTGCACAATACCTATTGCTGTAGGTGATCTTGGGCTTGTTAGAATATCACCGGTATTTTCTTGCGGTAATTTATCCCAGGTGACTATCCGCATACGGTTAAATGGAGAGATTGTCGCAGGATTTGTCATTGATCCAGATCCAAACCCAGTTTCTACAGCTGTAGTTTCAATCCAATCACTCGGGGGTTTCTGGGCATCAACTATATTCTCCATGTTAGGAAATACTATATCAAGGCTCGATGGCGCTTTCGGGTATACAGGAGATATTTCTGGATTGGTAAATGGTGAATTGACAATTACTGGCCAACGATCTGTTGATGACAATAATTCAATAGGTGTTGGTTACTATACTATTGAGAAACAAGGAACCCCATAATTATGCAAATTCCAATTCTCAATGGTATTTACACTGACCAAAAGTCAGATTTCAGGACTTCATATCCTAGGAACTACGTCCCTGTTCCAAAAGAACAGGGTATTTCCAAAGGATACTTGCGGCCAGCTAGCGGTCTCACCAAGTTTGGTGAAGGTCCTGGAATCGATCGAGGTGGGATAAACTGGAATGGAATCTATTATCGAGTAATGGGGACTAGTCTGGTTTCCATTTCAGCAACCGGTGTTCCTAAGATTCTTGGTGATATACCAGGAATCGACCAGGTTGTATTCAGTTATTCATTCGATAGACTTGCGATTGTCGCAAACAAGAAGTTATTCTACTATGATGGGTCTGAAGTAACTCAGGTGACTGATACAGATCTTGGAAAAGTCCTTGATATGACCTGGGTCGATGGTTATTTCATGACAACTGATGGAGAATTTCTTGTTGTTACTGAGTTGAACGACCCATACGCAGTCAATCCTCTCAAGTATGGTAGTTCTGAGATTGACCCAGATCCGATTCAACGTATTCTGAAACTCAGAAATGAGATTCATGCGCTAAACCGTTACACAACTGAGGTCTTCAACAACGTAGGTGGTGACTTCTTTCCATTCCAACGTGTTGATGGCGCACAAATCATGAAGGGTTGTATCGGAAATCGAGCCGCTACCATCATCGGTGATGTTATCGTGTTCGTTGGAAGTGGTCGCAATGAACCTCCAGCAGTTTATATCATGCAAGCGGGGTCATCTGCCAAGATTTCTACTCGTGAAATTGATGAAATTTTGCTCACATACTCTGAGAAGAGTTTATCGACCATCCTCATGGAAAGTCGTATTGATAGAGGTCATCAGTTTGTTTACATTCATCTCCCAGACAGAACATTGGTCTATGATCTTGCGTCTACGCAGGAACTTGATGAGCCATGTTGGTTTGTTTTGACATCAGGATTGGGCGAAACTGGCATTTACCGCGCCAGAAATTACGTCTATTGCTATGACAAATGGCTTTGTGCAGATCCGATCACGAAAAATCATGGTTATTTGGACGACAAGGTGTCGACCCACTATGGTGAACCCATTTCATGGGACTTCAGCACACAAATTGTCTACAACAATAGCAAAGGTGCTATTTTCCACTCATTGGAATTGGTAGTTTTACCAGGTAGGTCAGTTGTTGGTGCAGATACTACTGTCTGGACTCAGTTTTCACTTGACGGAATGTCATGGAGTCAGAGATTTGACACGTCGTCAGGCAAAATTGGTTCCAGAGATTCTCGAGTGGCGTGGTTTCAACAAGGTTTCATGGAAAACTGGAGAATTCAGAAATTTGGTGGCACAAGTGGTTCGCACATGTCAGTAGCAAGATTGGAAGCCGAATTGGAGCCGCTCAGTGTCTGATTTAGCGCAAAATCCTCCAAAGCGTGATGAGTTGGCGTCATTTCTTCCAACTCATAAGTTGATCCGTGCATTTGAACTGCTCTTTCAAGTAGCTTTCAAAGATCAACCGGATATAAATATCAACTTCGAAGAATTTATTGCCAGCATGTTGGTGAATCCCAACAATGACAATATAGACAAGGCAATAGTTAACTTGGAGTTATTACTGTTAGGAGCTCGATCTCCTAATATCACTCGTTTGCAACAACAGATAGACGAAATTAAATCATACTTAGGAATGCCATCATGACAATTTCATTTGCGCCACTGTTTGACCCCAATGTTGTTAATGACGCAGCAGCTGAAATTCTCTATACTGTGCCTGCACCGGCATCCAGCATTTTGAGAAATGCGCGAGTCAGGTTTTCCAACACCACCGCCGGTGCTGTGACTGTGAAAGTATGGGCAGTTCCAAGTGGCGGTTCTGTTGGTGACGGTACGGTCTGCCTTCCAGAAAAATCGATTGCTGCCAATGACTTTATCGATGTTGACATTCCTGTCCTGGGTGTTGGTGGAACCATCAGAGCCAAGGCCGGTGCCGCGTCAAGTATCACAGCATCATGCATGGGTGGATTTGTCCAAAGCTAGTGTACATCACATTGTTTGCCACTGTAATATCGGACCTGTCACAAGGTTGATCTTTGTGATAGCTGAGATCTGGTTTCCAGCGGCCATTTCCCTCACCGAGGAGAGTGTTATGTTGGAATCTGGAAAATCATTTGAGAAAATTCCACTTGTTGTGAATGTGGAGGATCTCAAAACCTACCTTGAATCACATCCTGAGTCATTCGACGATTACCCGGATCGCCTTAGCGGACCGCATGCAGAAGTTTCAGACATCTGGGTTCGTTACAATAATGCCAAGAATCGAGGACCTGGGTTCAATGATCCTCATTTCCCCGTCTGGTACCCCATCTCCGCCAAATTACCCGATGTTTTCAAAATAGCATTTGAACTCATGGGTTTTGTGAATGGTGAACACCTTGGTGGTATTCTCATCACAAAATTACCTCCAGGTGGAAGGGTCGGAGTTCATACTGATTCTGGTTGGCATGCAGAATTCTATGACAAATTCTATATCCCAGTGAAGAACAAACCTGGTTCAAAATTCTGCTTTCCCGATGGTGACATTGATCCACAGGAAGGTGAAGTTTATCAATTCGACAATTCTATTCCCCACTCGGTTGAAAATAATACTGACGAAGACAGAATTGCAATGATCATTTGTATCAGAACTGTCGCGACTAGTTTGCGTGCAAAATTGTTGTCTGATGAACAGGATTTACACCGCATTCTTAAAACTCCAGAACACTGTGCTGCATTTGATATGTATTTCGCGTCATTATGTTCTATGCAAGTTCACCCCGGGGCTGGTACTAAAGACCATGCAAAACTGACATTCGAAGAATGCCGTGACAAAGCCCTGGAAATGTTTTCAATTCGTTCAAATTTGGTAGGAGGTTAATATGCCCTGGGGAGCAGCGATCGCAGCCGGTGCGGGTTTGGCTGGAAGTTATATGAGTGGGCAGGCACAGGCTGGTGCTGCCGGTGATGCAGCTGATGCTCAACAAGCATCTTCTGCTGCTGCTATAGCGGAACAGAAGCGCCAATTCAACGCCATTCAGAAACTTCTGAAACCTTATGTGCAAGGCGGCAATACCGCCTTGACTGCACAGTTGAATCTCATTGGTCTGGGCGGTGAAACATTACAAGAACGTGCAATCAACCAGCTTGCTGAAGGTCCTCAGATGGATGCACTTGTCCAGCAAGGTGAGAATGCTATACGCCAGAATGCTTCAGCCACTGGCGGATTGCGCGGCGGTAATACTCAGGCGGCATTGGCGCAATTTAGACCTCAGATGTTGTCACAACTGATCGATTCTCAATATGCCAAATATGCTGGTCTGAGTAATATGGGTCAGAACTCTGCCGCCATGACTGGGCAAGCAGGAATGGAAACTGGTAATCAGATCTCGCAACTTTTGCAACAACAAGGTGCTGCTCAGGCAGGCGCGCTTCTTGCAGGTGGTAAAGCTCAGGCGAATAACTGGGCAGCTGCTGGAGAAGCAATCGGAACATTGGCTGGAGCTGACTGGAGTAAATTCTAATGCAACCTATCGATTATACTGTTGACGTAAAAGATCCTTTTGAGTCTACTCTTCAAGGTGTCCAGGCAGGTGCTCAGATTTCTGCGCTTAAGGCGCAACAACAAGCACAAGAAGCGCAACGCCAAGCTGCAATCCAGATGCAGAAAGATCTTAGAGCACTCGCTGCAAACAAAAATGCTACCGGTTCTGATTATGCCAACATGATCTTGAAATATCCGCAAATGTCGGACCACTTCAAATCCAGTTGGGATATGTTGAATGCTGATCACCAACAATCTAAACTTGACAACTTCACTCAAGTTCATGCGGCATTGACGAATGACAAACCAGACGTCGCCATCAAAATTCTTACTGACCGGGCAGAAGCTTTACGCAATAGCGGTCGTGAGAATGACGCAAAGACAAATGAAGATATGGCGGAATTCATTCGCCTGAACCCGCAAGCAGCTAAGACAAGTAGTGGTCTCATGCTTTCATCAATTATGGGCCCTGAGAAATTCGCTTCTACATTCTCGACTCTTGGTGCTGAGCAACGTGCTACTGAAGAACAACCCTACAAAATTATCTCTGCTGCCGCTGATGCAGAAACCAAAGTTGCTGAAGCAGGTAATGTCGATACAAAACTTGCTTTGGAAAACCAGAAGGGGTTGACTGACATCAAGAACACTGAAAGTCTAATCAACGACCGTGCAGATCGACTCGGTCTTGACAAGGATACTCTGAAATCCAACATCAAGATGAAGTTGTACGAACTTGGCCAAAATGCCACTAAACTGGATGGCGATACCAAGAAGATCATCAATGATTCTGTTATTGCGTCAACAACTGCTGCCGCTGCCGCTGACAGTATGGACAACCTGGCAACTAAATTTGAGACTATGGAAATTCCAGCGGGTCTCAAAGGTCGCGCATACGAAGCACTTAAAAGCGCAACTGGTAACCAGAATGCTGTGACATCACTTCGCCAAGAATACGCCAGGATCCGTTCATCTCAAGTATCGAAAATGCTCCCACCAGGTGCTGCGTCAGATAAAGATATTGCTCTTGCCATGTCCGGTTTCCCATCTGAAACCGGTGATCCTAAGGAAATGGCATCATTCCTTCGTGGCATGTCAAAACTGAGTCGATATGATGCTGCTGCCAACGACGCAAAATCCCAGTGGGTGAATAGCGTCGGATCGTTGGGCAATGCCAAGTCTGACATTGAAATCAATGGTGTTCAAGTTCCCGCAGGAACCAAGTATACTGACTACGTCAAGCAGTTTGTTCAACAGCAAGCAGATACTGCTGCACAAGAATCTGCCTTGAAACAAGTCCAAGGTCGTAGTTATATGCGCCATGTTGGAGGCCAATAATGGAACGCATTCCAAATGATTACAAGGACGAGTCATGGACAAAGATGTCCACTGCTGTGGAGCAGAAACTTGGTATTCCTCCAGGTCTTCTGACTACTATTGTTCAACATGGCGAGAAGTCTAATAACGATCAGGTATCAGAAAAAGGTGCCCGTACGCCATTCCAGATTATCCCAGAGACGCGCAAAGCAGTCCTTGATAAGTATGGTGTTGACGCATATCTCTCACCAGAAAATGCCGCTGAAGCGGCAGGATTGTTACTGAAGGAATCTCTTGACCGTAACAAGGGAAATCCTGCTGTTGCTGTTGCTGAATACCATGGCGGCACAGACAGATCCAACTGGGGTCCGCGGACAAAATCCTATGTGGCCAGGGTTATGGCGAATCTCCCACAAGGGGAACAACCAGATCCTCTTGCAGCAACACCTGAAGAACAAAGTACTTTTGACCAGGCATTGGCAGAAAGAAAGGCGCAACCTGCAGCGTCGTCACAAATCAAACAAATCTACGATGCATACGTCACTGGTCAGATGAATGATCAGGAGAAAGCAGATTTTGAAGCGGATGTAAGAGATGGCAAGATCATGTTGCCACAAGGTGCATCTATTGGTGGTACCAAGCAAGAAATTCCCACGGATGTTCCAGAACTTCCTAAGGAGGTTGTTGACGCGTATACCGCTGACAATGTTATGACCAGGCAGGAGAAAATAGATCTGGAAAATGACGTCAAAAATGGATTGGTGAAACTTCCCGCCGGCGTTCAATTGCAAAATACTGAGCACCTGGATACCACTGGAGCAATCAAAGAAGCAGTTACTGGCCACGAACGTATGACTCCTGAAATGGAGTCTTTACCTGATATTGGTGCTTTACCAGAGTGGCAACTGAGTGGTGATACCTTAGGTAGTAAGGAGGAATTCAAGAAGAGTCTTGCCTCAGCCGCCGGTACGCTCTTGGCAAACCCCGACGAATCGGTCAAGATACTCAAATCAATCTATCCTGATATGGGTGTTAGACAGGATGAAAAAGGTAACTACATTGTTAAATCTACACTTGACGGCAAAGAATATGCTATCAAACCTGGTTTCAGGGCGAGTGATATTCCAAGGGCTATTGGCACAGCAATTGCGTTTACTCCAGCTGGTAAATTGGAAGGTCCTGTCATGCAAGGTCTTGGTGCCGCCGGTACTCAAGCGATTATTGAAACAACCCAAGCTGCTGCTGGTGGTGAGTTTAATCCTGGTGAGGTTGCTGCTGCTGGGACTCTTGGTTTTGCCGCTCCTCTTACAATGCAAGGCGCAAAAGCAGTTGCGAAACCTATTACAGATGCTGCAAAAACTGCTTTGGGTCGCGGTGCTGCTCCAGTTGTTCAAGCGGCTGAAACTGCGGTGCAACAAGCTGATAATCTTCCGCCTGCCGCTGCGGTAATCCCAGAACCTGTTGTTCCGATGGCCCCACAAGAACTTACCCAAACTGCGAAAACTGCTGCAGAGGGTGGTTTGGGTTCTGGTAAAGCTGTTGAAACGCTTGCCCAACAAGCCGCACCAGATCAGAAGATCGTTGATGCTGCCAAACGTCTTGGCATCGAGGATTACCTACAACCTGACCATGTTACAACAAACCAAGCATATCGTGAGTTGTCTCAGGCCATCAAGTCTGTTCCAGGATCGCAGGCAAGAGCAGTTGAACTTGAAGGACTTCAGAACGTCGCCAAAAAAGCTGACGACATTGTTACCCAACTGGGCGGCACTGATGATTTGAGTCAGGTCAGCAAGAATACAAAAGCTGCTCTTCAATCTACACAACAAGAACTTGAGGCCAAGGCGAATGGGTTATATAGTCAGTTGCGGGAAATGGTTCCGGCAAAAGCACCTGCTCCTGCCGATAATGTCTTGACATTTATCAAACAGCGCGCTGATGACTTGGGTGGTACTGAGAATCTGTCTCCTACTGAGCGGATGATCTTGAAAAAACTCTCTCCTAAGAGTGGTGAACCTAATCTAACCGCCAACTATAAGCAATTGCCAGATCATTCAGACTTTACCAAAGTATTGGATGAATTTAATACTAACGGAATTGTAGAAAATAGCGAATTCTCAAGAGATTTGCGCGGTGGAAGAGCTATGGCTTGGAAATTGGCTGAAAATGCGGATAGAGTCGCCTCATTAACAAAAACACTTGCTGAATCAAAAACGAAAGTACCTTTAACTTTGTATCGCGGGGTTAATGATACAAAATTTATTAAAAATTTGAAAGTGGGAGAAGAATTCACAGACGACGCATTTACATCTGCATCGTTATCACCAAAATCAGCATTCATCAAAGAAACTGAAGGAGACGGCGGCACAATTATAAAGATAAACGCACCTGAAGGAGCCCCGATAGCACCTATAAAAGCTACCGGGTATTATTCCGATGAACTTGAAGCATTAGTTCAACGTGGAGCAAGATTTAAGATTTCAAGTATTGAAAAAGGCGCTACTAAATCTGGAGGTGACATTATAACTGTCGATCTGGTAGGCGTCAACCCAAGACGTGATATTTTATCAACTGCAGCTAAAGATGCATCAGATGCGGAAAGGATTAAGTTATCACAACTTTTGCCAGACGTACCAGAACAAGTATTCAAACAACCTATAACTATGAGACAACCAACCTACACATTACTTGATGATGTCCGCCGTGACCTTACCGCAGCCCGTATCAAAGGTGCTGGTCCATTCAAAGATGCTGATTCTGGTCTCATCAAGAAACTTGAATCTGAGTTAAAGAAAGATCAGAAACTGGTTGCTGCCCAACATGGCGCCGAGGACATTTTCAATGAAGCTCAGATGGCCGTAGCAGTGCGCAAAGGAATCGAAGATGATCTTGTATCTCTGTTTGGCAAACAGATGGACAACTCATTTGCGCCAAAACTGACTGCTGCTGTTAAGGCATTACCTGCTGGTGATTCTCAGAAACTGGTTAAACTTATCCAGTCTGTTCCAGAAGATATGCGACAAAATGTTGTTGCATCTGGTATTTCTACTGCATTTGGCAAATCTGCTAAGAATGGTGACATCAGTTTTCCTGCGTACGCCAATTGGTATGAAGGTCTTTTGCGTAACAAGCAATCCCATGCTGCTGTCATGTCAAATCTCCCTGCCGGTTCTAGAAAGAGGCTCTCTGATCTTTATCGGGTGTCAAAAGGAATTAGTTCCGCATCCAAAGAACGCATCGCAACCGGTCGTATCCAGGCCATCAAAGAAGAGTTCCAAAGTGCGGATTCTCTGATGGGCAACATCTACAGTCTTGCCAAACGATCGGCTGGTGGACTTGCTGCTGAAGCAGTTACTACATCAGCAGGACTTCCAGGGGCTGGGTTGTCTGCTGGTATTGCTTCAGCATTGACAAAAGGTAAACCGAATGTTCTCAAAGCAGCAGATACTTTGATTGCTTCACCTGAGTTCATGGAAGCAGTTAAAGCATCTGCCGCCGGCAATAATAAATTAGCTGCTCGTAAACTGTCACTTAGCAAACCATTCATCAGGTTTGCAAGGGCGTTGAAAAACCCACCAGAAATGACCAACAAAGAGCGTTGGATTATTAACGCCCTCCAAGTAGAACGTAATATGTCTTCAGATAAGGAGAGACTATAATGCAAGCGGTAAAATTCATCTTTCCATGGTTCCCAGATATTGACGGAACTGCTCTCGATAATGGTTCCATCTTTATTGGTAAACCAAATCTGAATCCTGAACTGGATCAGAATCAACTTCCTGTCTTTGCTGATGCTGCAGGAACGATTCCACTTTCTCAACCCATCAAGACGATGAGTGGACTTCCATCGAATGCAGGATCTCCTGTCAATATCTTTGTTGAAGGTGATTATGCCATCACTGTTCGCAACAAGTCGAACACGTTTATCTATGGTGCTCCGACCAATGTTGAAGTGACAGTTCCATCCGGTGGCACTGGATCTGGTAACATTGTCGATGATTTTGGTGCAATTCCAAATGACCCGACAGTTGACAATGCTCCGATATTTCAAGAAGTTTTCAACAGCGGTTCAGGACGAATTTTTGTCCCACCTGGCCAATTCAATATCGATGAGTTATTACTGATCGACATCGAAAATCTTGAATTGATTGGCGTACCAGGCGCCACAACTATTGTGTCAAGTACTTTGACTGAACTTGCACAAATCATCAGAATGAGTAACGCCAAGATCTATGGTATCACATTCTTGTCTACTTATGCCATTGGAACCCCTGCGCGTGGCGTTGTATTTGGTGATTCGCCAGAGTTGTATGTAGCATCATTTGAGAAGTGCTTTTTTACAAATGGCGGACAGAACAAAGCCGGCGGTTTGGTAGTTCTTGGAACTGGCACTTTTACACAATTTCAAGTACTGGATTGTTTCTCAGCAGGAGTTGGTGGTAAAGGATTCTCGTTTGATTCAGATTCAGCAAATTTATGCAACATCAATAACAATACCGTATATGGTTCTGGTCAATATGCAGGAGAGGATGGTACAGGTCTCGAGTTTACCAGCAACAACGGTAATAATAATGACATCCTCTTTAACTCTGTTATTGCGCCAACTATAACAGGTATGAGACTCGCTGGCCTTAGTTACTCATTGATTCAGGGCAACTCGTTTACTCTTGGTGATGCTGATGTCCTTGTTACATCTGATGGTCGTGGCAGAATGGTGGGTAACAAATACCTGTTTAACCGAGTAGGTGGTAGACCGCTAAACTCAGGCGTTACCATAAAAGCCCACGACAACCCGATTTTCCAAGGTAATACTTGGTTCTTATCCAAACCGTTTGAGGTTATCGATACTATCGGATTGAAGGGATCGGGCGAACTCATCGATTCTGACAACCAGAATGCCGTCATCGTAAGTGGTGTCAGTTCCAATAACGAGTGGATTGGCGGTAAAATTACGAATGCTGAGGCTACTCCTAATGTTCTGGACGTTACAGTTGTCAATACCGGCCCAGATGCTTTGTCAACAAGACTCGTATCCGTTGAGATCTACAAAGAACCAACTCTTGGATCACTTGTTGCCGGTCTATTGTCTGCGCCACCTCCGCAACCTATCTCGTGTTCAGGTGATGCATCAGGAGGTGGTGGTAATGTTACAACTGGAGTCAAGACGTCTACAGGAATTCTCGTAGCAGGTGTTGTCGGTGTTGATGCAGTAATTCAAGTAATTCTCGACCCCACTAGTGCGACTGACTATTCACCGTATGTTGTCGATGTTACCATCTCATCGATCTCACATGATTCACCCGATGGCGCCATGACTGAAGACAAACGGGCAGTTAAAGCTCGCAATTCGCCTTCTGCTAATTCATGCGAATTGACAGAAGGTGGTTTCAGTTCTGTTATTGATCCTGATGTATCCGGTCCAGGATTCCAGATCCGTGGTGTTTATCCTGCAACAGCACCTGATGAGGTCATTGACTACGCATTTGACATTTCTATCACAGGACCTGGAGTCCCGACATTTACAGTATTACCATAAGGAGTAATTTCAATGAGCGAAGAATATGCACTCGTCTTGAAGTTGCTTCAAGAAGTACGGGATAGCCAAGGATGCATTGAAGACAAACTTGAGGTACATAGTCGGCAACTTCAGGGTCATATTGAGTCGAGTAATAATAGACATGGGGAAATCATCAAAGCATTCCCAGGTGGTGATGTTGATGGGCACCGTCGATACCATGAGAGCATTATCGAATGGGCGGAATTACGCAACAAGATGGTCCGCGAAGCTTTGATCAAGTGTGCAGGAGCAGGAGCAGTCGCTGGTGCTGGTTATCTGCTCATTGCAATCTACATCGCTCTCAAAATGTACTTCCAACAGAAAGGAGTAACTCCTCCATGAACAAGATTTTCATGATCGCTCTGGCCCATGTCCTTCAATATGAAGGCGGATATTCCAATGACCCACGAGATCCTGGCGGTGAAACCAACTTCGGCATCAGTAAAAGATCCTACCCGAATGTTGACATCAAGAATCTCACTAAAGAATCTGTTGGTGAGATCTATTGGAAGGATTATTGGGTTACATGCAAGTGTGACCAACTCCCTTCCAAGATTGCTGTAATGGTTTTTGACATGGCGGTGAATCAAGGGGTTTCTGCCGCTAAACAGATTCTTCAAAAGGCCTTGGGTGTAAAAGTTGACGGGGATATTGGGCCAAAAACCTTGTCAGCAGCATCTGAAATATCACCACAAAAAGTAGTACGGGATATTGCATGCTTACGGGTGGAGAAATATCTCTCAATGAATAACCCGACTGAAGAAACTTACGAAAAAGGTTGGATCAAACGACTGATTGCGACAATCTACCTGACTGTGGAGGTGTGACATGGGATTCTTTTCTGGTGTAGTGAAATTGTTTACAGGAAATGCTCCTGCCATTGAGACTTTAGCTACTACAGTCCAGGAAACTGCTAAAGGTGGTTTGGGTCTGATTGATAATGCCTTCTTCACAGATCAGGAGAAGAGCAAGGCCAATTCAGACATGGTCAATGCGTATATCGATTTGTACAAGACCACAATCCAGGAAAGTACAGGAACTGCCGAAGCCCGTCGATGGTTTCTTCAAACCATCACAACCTATGTGATTTGTGCTTGTACTGTATCGATGGCCTGTGTTATCACAGGAAACAAAGAGGCGGCAGTTGTGATAGTAGATATGTGTCGCCAGTTCTGGATAGGTGAAGCATTCACCGCAGCTGTCAGTTTCTACTATATGACCCACGTGGCCAAAGCGATCTTCGAGAAGCCCCCAGGGACCAAAAAGTAGCCATCTGGTCTTAACGACTGTATCAGAGATGAAGTTCTAGGGTGTAGGTATGTAGATGCCTACACCCTAGACTCATTCTAGGGTCTCACCTCATCTAGTTTGACCCATTCTCGACCTGAACTGAGCCACATATCCATCACATTGTGATGTGGATATTCTTCAAGAAATACCACCCGTTTACAACTAGTATTCATCAACAGTTTTGCACATGTGATACATGGACTTGCTGTTGTATAACATGTGTGGATCTCGTAGACATTTTTGCATTGAAGCAAAGCATTCTGCTCGGCATGGATTGCCTGGCACCCATCAAGATTTGTCCCACTAGGTGAATTAGATCCTTTACAAGAATTTGGATATGTCTGTATGCGAAGATCACCGCATACTCCAGGTTCGTAAACTACAGGACCTAGTTCATTGCAATGTGGTAATCCTGCAGCGACTCCGTTGTATCCAGTGGCGATAACATGCCCGCGATCATTGAGCAACACACAACCTACATTACGACGACAACATGTTGACATATTCGCAGTTGCTAAAGCTAATGACATTGCCCATTGATCACGAGTAGGTCTCATATCAGTTCTCCCACCAACGTCTCTTATCACCAGGTTTAGAATCACGAAGTTCTTTGAGCCATTGCAAAAGGCTCCACTTACCCAAGTACAAAGTTTCAGGGGTCGGAGATTCTGGATAGACTTCAATTGGAGACGCCAGGATATTCGCCACATCAACCGCATTCCTGTCATAGATGTGTGATGAAGCAGCAGTCAGATACAAAGTACCTGGGTGGATAACTGGAGGCGATTCTCTCCATGGATCGTTATTGGTATTGTAAAGAGCACAAACCATATGACCCAACATGCTGAAGTTGAAGACATCGTAAGGAATTCCCAACCATGCATCTGATGACCGCATGAATACATGGCAGTTGAGTAAATCGTTCCTGATGTTGAACCAGATGGCAACTGTGCATGGAACATCCTTCGTCTCTGGAGGATTCTCACGCCATATAGTAAGACCTGCTTGGCGAGAATCTTTATCGCCTCGCAACTTCTCCACAATATACGCAAGTTGCGAAACAATCTTAGGACCGTAGGCACCAAAGAATGTCTTACCATCATCACTGAATTGGGCGATATTCTTGTTGTATGGTTCGATTGTTTCTACTTTGTCATCACCTGACAGAATCCAGAATGCTTCTGCTGCCATGAATTGATAACTCAGTTTGCGGAGTGGAACCTTGACAACTGGTTCGCGCATATTTAATGCGATAGTGTGTTGAAGAATTTCTTTCGTCAACTGGCCACGTGGGGAAACCGTGTTCCCCATGAGCACAATATCAGAGAGCAGTTTTATCCATACTGCTGAAGCCGTAGGTTCAATACTTTGTTTCATTGTCGTAATCCTTCAATGTGATGACTGTTTTGAATTCCTGTGGCATCAACATTGCCGTCGCACCGTCGCACCAGAGCATGCGACGAACATCGGTTCCCAAAATTGACTTGACAGAAGTTGAGAGTTGGTCCTTAGGCCATTGATAAAAGTTGTCATGCAACTGATGTGGAGGTTTTTCAGTAATGACAACAGTATCACTACTGAAGTCTCCGGCAGAAAACATGTCAACAAAATGATTTGGAGTCCTTTTGATACCAATGGCATAGATGAGTGAATCAATGTAATACTGAAACTCATCCTCCAACTCGTAGTTGTAAATGATTTGTGGAAGACTCGAAACCTGAGTTGAATAGGTATCATAGACTTCTTTGAGCTGGTCAACTGTGTCCAGGTACTCAGGACGACCAGAAGAGAAGTTCGTCTTGACAGCTTCCCAACTGGGTTGGCATTTGACAACAACAGCACCGCACTTCATGGCAAGACGTTCGAGAATATCGAGTTGATGACCATCAAGACGCAATACTCCGCCACGGTAAGCTTTGCCATATGGTTCCTCACTCAACCAAGATCTGTCAAAAACCACGTCTTGGTAACCAAGAAGTGCTGGAAGCATTGCTTCAACATACATACGAACCAGACCTTCACCATTGACATTTGTCATAGCGCCAAAGTGGACGTACTTTGCGTCGGTCCTTCTAGCAAACCGTCTGGCCTGGGTAGTTTTACCTGACCCGTCAGAACCTTCAAAGATTGTCAGGGTTTTTGTGTGCTTCATCGTCACCGTACTCCCATGTTCTTTCGCGTTGAGATTCACAATATCCATGTTCAACAAGGATAGCATGACCAGATGGTCCTACCCAACCAGGTGGCTTTATGCAGTCGATGGCGTGACCGCGTTTGCCGACACCTGGGACCTTTCTCATATTGGCGGCATGGACGTCATTCCACAAAGCATTCCATGGAAGCCCAAGCATATAAGCAGTACCCATAGCAACATAGACAAGATCGACAAGAGCATCTGCTTGTTCAGCAAGATCTTGTGACTCACATGCTTGGATGAACTCAGTTAATTCCTCCTGCATGAAGTCGATGCGTTCTTGAAGTTTTCTCCGAGTCAGATGACCCGGAGATGTGTGGATCCCATGACCGAACTTGTCATGGAAATCCGCAACATCTCTGAAGTTTGCCATACAACCATCCTTACTTCTTGTTGAGAGGTTTGCGACATACCCACAAGTTATTGCGAGCATGATCAGGGTACAATGGACCAAAGATATTGCTGATGGCGTCATTGTCAAAGTACTCTGACAAAGCTTCTTTCACAGCTTTTACCATGCCGTTATCAATGGTACACTTCTCGTCGATGAATTGATTCGATGCACCTTTACCAATGTGCTTGATGTCCATGAAAGTACCAAATCGCCGCTCAATGACAAATCCAGCCTTCTCTGTCACTTTCTGAAGTTCTGGCACGGTATACTCGTGGATGTGGTTCGCTGCATGCCGCTTCCCATCATAGCAAGGAGTCGACATCAACATCACACCACCAGGTTTCAAAGCAGCAAAACACGCCTTGAGCAAAGCAGCACCATGTTCAGTTTTCATGTGTTCGATAACTTCATAGTGTACAACAACGTCGAACCCTTCTGGACGTTGCTTCAACAGCTCTTTGTAACGAGCCACAAAATTGAACTCGCCAAGGAACGTCAGACGCTGACTATTGGATGGTTTCAGTTTGTTCAAGTCAACACCGACATAGGTATTGACGTGAGCAGCTGCGCCACCTGTCAAGATCTTGCTGAGCGGTTTGTCTTCACCACATCCAATTTCAAGCACATTGTCCTTTGCCGTTATGAAACGGCGCGCAAAGGACCAACGCCAGAAATGGGCTGAGTAATCACGGTGGAGAGTCTTGCCATGGCCTGACTCATGAAGTTGTGTGGTGTCGAATTCACGATCATCACGATTCTTTTCTTTTCGGGACATCTTTTGGCACTCCTGCAATGAAAATGGTTTCTTCACCTGGTTTACAGTCATAGATAACAGACCCGTCTTCAAGGCGTTTGACACCTTTAAGAGTAAATGTGTCGCCTTCTTTTACATTAAGTTCAGAAGGAACATTCTCCATGAAGACAGGTTTCTTACCCGCTGGGTTGTTTTTGTCTGAGCGTATTTTCTTCACCAACGCTCTGCGCTGGCGACGATTCATACTTTTGGCTCAGGAGGATTTGCACCTGATTTTTTCAGGTCATTGCGGTACCACTTCACATAACCGCGCTTCTTTTCATCCAGGCCAAATTCAGCTTGAACTTTGGCAAAGATTTGATCATCAGTTAACTCGCCTTCCATGATCAGATCTTTGAACATCTGGGATGCGGAATGTTTTTTGGTGGTATTGGGCTGCGGTGCTTTCTTACCAATGCCTGGTTTCTTGACATCAGAGACTTTCTTGATCGGTGCCGCCTTGGTTTTTGCGGTGACAGTTTTCTTTGCAGGTGTTTTTGCAAGTGCTTTGGCTTTTGCATCTTTCACTGCAGCCTCATTTGTTGCTTTCTTCTTCGTTGCCATATCGTACTCCTGGGGAGTGATGTTGATAATTTGACCAAGGAAATCCAAGGCCTGTTTCGTTGCCCCAATGTCTTTGGCATAACCTGCGTAAAGACGGCACGCCTTATCAATCGGGTAATCAACCATCGGTTTGAATCGTTGGTCGAAATCTTGTTCACTGGTCTCATTAACTTGAAGACCATCTTCCACACTGAGCGGAATAAATGCTACGCGACCATCCTTACGGTCAACTTGAATACAAGTTCGTCTTTGATGGTCACAGCAAACCATGAACCAATCTTTTCCAGGTTTTTCAATTTTCTTTTTCATTTCCTCTTCCCCTCGAGTTTATCTGCATAAACACCTAATTCAAGGAGTCCTTGTAGAATGACCTTAGACTCCTGCCAATAAATAGGGCCATAGATGGCCCAATTCAATTTTACATCACCATTTTTCGCTCTTGTAACTTGGGCCCGTGGACATCCGTCAACGTATAGAACAAACTTTGGAAGTCCATCACTTTCGTCCTTGATCTCAATAGTTTCAGTATCAGAGTGCGCCATTGCAACTCTCCTTGTAGATACCTTTGTAATCAGGCCAGACTTTATCCTTTACATTTTTGCAATATTCCGCCTGATCATGTAAAGCATCTTCGTAATCATTATGCGAAGCCCACATAAATGAAGCAATACAAAAGATAATTAGTGGAATCAAATAGCGCCGCTTCATTTGGCAGATTCTCGCTTCATGGCGCTACGGTACCAAGCAGGATAGTGGCGTTGTTTCTCACTAAGACCAAATTCAGGCGCCACAATTTCCCAGATTTGTGGATTTGTCAATCCTTGTGTAATAAGTTCTTTGATTCGGGACGAAACAGTGGTTTTCTTTGACCGTTCGATTTTGATTTGTGTAGCTTCAGCAACGATCTTCTCTATCGGTTTTGCCCGAAGACTATCAGCAACTGCGTCAAGATCTACTTCCACGTTCTTAGAACCTGGAACTGGGCGGATATAAAGGTCGTATTTCTCTTTAGGAATACCCATCTTGCGCAGACGAGCAGTGGCGGAATCGCGGTTGACGTATAACATAGTTGTACCCTCAGCAAGGTTGGCAAATCATTCTAATAAATGGTTTTGTCACAGTTTCAAGATATTTCCGATCTTCATCACCACGATCAGAACCATCATATTCCAACCACTCTTGAACAGTCTTCTTTGTACAACCACCCCAAACAATTGACTTGTCAATAATGACAATTCTATATGGGTCAACCTGAATTGACTGAATTCTGGTGTTCCCACCAATTACTCCTGATAATTTGGCACCATCGAGATTGGCACCATTGAGATTGGCACCATCGAGACTGGCACCATTGAGATTGGCACGAACGAGACTGGCACCATCGAGACTGGCACCATTGAGATTGGCACGAACGAGACTGGCACCATCGAGACTGGCACCATCGAGACTGGCAC
>Ga0116192_1000307_pt1 | contig 38510 bp, 35 predicted proteins | sample AD_UKC113_MetaG_FD_89876 | JGI IMG/M metagenome (GOLD analysis project Ga0116192, IMG submission 89876) | Active sludge microbial communities of municipal wastewater-treating anaerobic digesters from Hong Kong - AD_UKC113_MetaG | ecosystem: Engineered > Bioreactor > Anaerobic > Digestate...
CGGCCATTGCCGGTGGGGGCCATGCCCATCAGGCGGGCATTGTGGGTATCTTGCATGTAGCCCACCAAAATGCCGTCGTCGATCAACGGGGTACACGCGGTGGGGGTGCCTTCATCATCGATACTCAGTGACCCACGGCGGCCATCCAGCGTACCGTCATCCACGATCGTCACGCCTTTGGAGGCCACCCGCTGGCCGATGCGACCGGCGAAGGTGCTGGTGCCCTTGCGGTTGAAATCGCCTTCCAACCCGTGGCCCACAGCTTCGTGCAATAGCACACCCGGCCAGCCGTGGCCCAACACCACCGGCATCACCCCGGCGGGGGCGTCAATCGCGTCCAAATTCACCAACGCCTGCCGCAGCGCTTCGCGGGCAAATTTCTCCGGCTTGTCGTCGGCCAAGAGTTCGGCATAGCCATAGCGCCCGCCAAACCCGGCAAAGCCCGATTCGCGGCGGCCGTTGTGCTCCACGATCACCTGAATATTCATCCGCACCAGTGGCCGCACATCGCCGGCCAGCACGCCGTCGCTGCGCGCCACCAGCACCGTGTCCACGCCGCCAGTCATGCTCACCATCACTTGTTGCACGCGCGGCTCCAGCGCGCGCAGCAGGCCGTCCACGCGGCGCAGCGCCTCGACCTTGGCGGCATTGTCCAGCGCATCCACCGGGTCCAGCGCCGGGTACAGCGCCTTGCCTGCGCTGCGCGTCAGGGCTTGTGCGCCGTGGCTGTGTCCCGCGCGGGCAATAGCGCGGGCCGACTGCGCCGAGGCCAGCAATGCCGAGGCATCCAGTGCATCGGAATAGGCGAAGCCGGTTTTTTCACCGGAAATGGCACGCACACCCACGCCCTGCTCGATACTGTGGGAACCGTCTTTGACGATGCCGTCCTCCATGCTCCACGCCTCGCGGCGGGCGTGCTGGAAATACAGATCGCCAAAATCAATCCCCGGCCCCAATAACGCGCCGAAGGTACGTTCCAATGCGGCGGTATCCAGCCCGGTGGGGGCCAGCAGGCGAGATTCGGCAAGGCTGAGTGCGGTCATGGTTGAATTGTCTTGGTTTCGTTAAGAAATGGAGATGCTTGCCGGGCAATCAAGCACGCGTCAGGGTGTGGGTTTGCTGTCGATGCTGGCGCGCGGCACCACGTCCACCTTGGGGGCGGCCCATGGCCCGGTGATGTGGTAGGTCTTGGCCCCAATCCCCGACATTGGTTTATCCAGCACGGCATTGGCAACTGCCCCCACCGCCGCACCCACGGGCCCTGCGGCAATCGCCCCCACGGCGGTCAGCAAGCTGCCCGAACGCGGCAGAACTTCCACCGTTTGATCGAACGATTGGCTGCGCAGGTTGACGCTGCCATGCAAGTTGAGATCGGCCGCTGGGCCTTTGATCGAAAGATTGTCGGTCCGCGCCGTGCCTTGGTTGAGATGAAGATCACCTTGCAGGCGATCGAAGGCAAAGCCTTTGCTGAAGAAGTCGCTGAAATCCAAGCTCAGACGCCGCCGCAGCTGCCCAACGCCCAACAAGCCCAAGACCCGGCCGGCACCCGGCTCGATTTCAGGCAGACGGCCATCATGCACATCGGCATGCAATGTGGCGGTGAGGGTGCCTACGTCGAAGGCTTCCGGCCCGCCGTTCCAGCTGGCCGTGCCACTCAACTTTCCATTCCCGCCAGCAAGTTGCCCGCCCAGTCCAAAACCTGCCAACAACGCCCCGACGTCATCACTGTCGGCATCCAGCCGGAATTGCGTTCGTGCCGCACTGTCGCGCCCCAACCAACTGCCGGTTGCGGCCAGTCGCTGCTTGCCGCCCGATGTGCGAAATTCGTCCAAGCGCAAGCCACCAAACACCGGCGAGCTGCGGAACCGCGCCGCACCCAGCAAAGTGCCGCCAAAGCGCAGATCCACCACATCCAGTGCCAGTGGCCGAATTGCAGCAGGGTTGACGCTACTGATTGCCGTGGTGGCAATCGGCGCAGGCGACGTGGTGATTGCGATGCCGGCATGGTCGGTGGCTGGCTTGCTGGTCGCGGTGGCAGTGGCACTACCAGGCGCGGCCCAATACAGGCGATCGAACTGACCGCTGACGCTGGCGCCGGCCTGCTCGGGCACACGCAAATTCCCGGCGATGGCGCTGCCCTGCACGTGCACCTGCACCCCCGGACCTTGCGTCATCGGCAGCACTTGCAGACGGGTATCGGCAAACTCCGCACCCAGCAAACGCATCCGCGCGGCCTGCACGTCGATGCGTTGCAAGGGCAAGTCGGCATGGCTTTGGCCGCCGCTGGCAAAGCCAATCCAATCCAGTGCATCCAATGTATCGACATGCCCGCCGATGGCCAGCCCACGCGCAGGTGGCGCGGGCACATCGCCACCGCCCATCTGCACCCGCAGGCCGGTTTGCCCGTGCGCGCTGTGACTGCGCAGGCTGAGCACATCGCCCACGCTGGCTTCGATATCACCGCGATCCAGCGGCAATCGAATCGTCACTGCCGTGGGCAGTGCTTGTGCCGCCGGTTTATGCAAGGGCGCGGGCAGGTCGAAGGCTGTACCAACCAAATTGGAACGCAATTGCAGCAATGCTGGCGGGCTGCCAGTCGCCGTAGCGCGCGGCACCGCCATATCCACCGCCCACTGCGAACTGCCGCGCAGATAGGGCTTCAGCCAATCCAGATTGCCGGCCTTGCTCAGTAGGCCGTCGATCTCGGCCTGCATTTGCAATTGCGCTTCAAATGCCTGTGCAGGGTCATGTGTGTGTGGTCCGGCCCGCAGCGCCAGCACACCGGGGGTGCCGTCGTAGCGTACGCGCAGCGCCGGTGCGTCAAAGCCGGCATGATCGAACGTCGCCTGCCCGTGCACGTGTTCGAACTTCAGCTGGTAGCGCGTCTCCACCAAGTTGGCACCGGCCAAGGTCACGTTGCCATCAATAATCGGCGGCACCGGCACGTCGTGATGCAGCGGCAGCCGCATATGAAATTGCGCCTGCGCCGGCCCCGCCGCTTGCAGGTGATCCATCACCTCGCCGTAGTCCTTGTGCAACGGGCTGGCACGCAGCAGGGCAAGATACTGTTTGGCATCGCCATTGGTGTTGGCATCCACGGTCAATTCGGCCTGCCCGAAACGCGCGATTCCGGCCTGCAACGTTGGCACCGGCACCCCCGCCAATTGACCACGGCCAGTGACCTTGAAGCCATCGGCCACAAAGCTGACATCGGCATTCAAATGCTCGGCCGCCGGCCAGTCTGGTTGGAACTTCACCGTGCCGTTGTCGATGTGGGCATCGGCGCGAAACATGCCGGCGCCGGCCAAGCCCGGCGCATTGCGGAATGGCCAATCGTCCAGATCACCGGCAACGATGGCATGCACATTGCGCAAGGTTCCGCCGCGCAATGCCATGTCCAACCACTGCACGGTGGATCGGGGCATCAAATGATGGATCCAAAACCCATGCGCGATAGCTATCGGGACATCACCAATGTCGGCAGCGATATCCAAACGTGGATGACTGCCGTCGTCTTGCAGCCCAATACCACCACGTGCCTGCACGTGCAGTGCGCCCCCGGCGATCGCCAAACCGGGGGTTTGGATGGTCCAGCCGGCGACATCGCGCCACAGTACGGCTTCACCATCCAAGGTGAAGCGATGCACCACGCCAAACCCCGCTGGCCAATCGAATGCGACCTGTGCGCTGCGGTCAAAGCGCAGGCGCAGACCGTCTTGGTCGGCCTGTAACCAGCCTGCCACACCACGCATGCCGGGGGCGTTTGCCACCGGGTCAAAGCGGAAACCGCTGATTTGCGCACTGACAGACAACGGGCCCGCTGCTTGCCCGCGGATATCCACATTGTCCAACACCGCCGCCGGCTGGGTGGCCAATAACCAATGCCGCAGCGGTGCCGGGACGGCATCGCTCAACGCCGCCAATTGCAGCAGTGGCGCCACTTGCAGATGCTTGGCACGTAGCGCATAACGCTGCCCGCCGGCGATGGCCAGCCCATCCAACTGTTGCCGCTGCTCGCCATCACCGATGCGTAAGCGGCTGACGCGCACCTGCCAATCTTGCAAGCGCCCGCTCCAATTGGCGGCCAATACCAGTTCCCCCAGGGTGCGAGTGGGTGTGGCCGTGTTGGCGAGCGGTGCACCGCGCAAGCGCACATCCAGCAACCCGGCGTCGGCACGCACCCCTACTATTCGATAACTGCGCAACTGCGCCCAGCCCTGCAAGCGCCCGCGCCCCGATAGCGGCGTTATTCCGGTGAGCGGCAACTTGCCGGCCAACTCGACCAGATCCAGCATGCGACTGCCGGCATACACGCGGCCATCGCCACTGCTGCGATCCAGCTCGCCGGCGATATCGAATGGCGTTGCCGTACTGCGCAGCCATGCGCGGGCACCGGCACGCACGTGCTTGCCGTTGACTTGCAGGCGCAAATCGATCCGTGGCAGGCGCACATCCATATGCAAGGCCGGCGCGAAGACGCGCAACTTGGCTTGCGCCAGTTGCAATTCACCCAGATGCGCCAGTGCGTCCAGCGGATCGCCGCCGGTTTGCTGCCCCGGCAAGCCACGCACTTGCCACTGGCCATCCTCGTCGCGCTGCAATGTCAAATCCAGCCCGCGCAGGCGCAATTCGGTGAACGAACGCCCCGGCAGCAAGCCGGCGTATTGCGCAATCTGGATTTCGGCATCGCCAATCCGCAATGGGTTGGCCGGATCGCCCACGCGCAGATTGGACAGCCGCAACAATGGCCCACGCCGCGTCCATTGGGTTGCCAGATGATCGAACGCTACCGCGCGCCCGGCACGTTCGCTGAGCCATGCGGCGACTTGCTCGGGATGACGCTCGACCATTGGCAGCAACAAGCTGCCCACGCCATTACCCAAGGCCAGCACTGCCAGCATTGCCGCCAAGGTATGCCAACAGTGACGCCAGAGCGTGCGCCAACCGCGTGCTGCTGGCGGGGATGGCGTTGTCATACTTGGACCGCCTTGCCTTGCACAGTTCGGGTTCTTGCCGCCACCCGCACGTTACAGCAGCACGACATCGAACTGCTCTTGCAGGTATTGCGCATCCGCCTGGAAGCGAATCGACTTGCCGATGAACTCCTCCAGCTCGGCCACCGCGTTGGATTCTTCATCGGTAATCCGCCCCACCACCTTGGGCGATGCAATCACCAACAACCGTGCGGCATCAAACTGCCGCACCGCGCGCACGATTTCGCGAAAGATTTCATACGTTGTCGTCTCGGCGGTTTTGACCATGCCGCGCCCACTGCACTCGTGGCAGGGTTCGCACAACTGCCGCTCCAGGGATTCCACCGTGCGCTTGCGGGTCATTTCCACCAAGCCCAGCGGCGAGAAGTCATACACCGTGGTTTTGGCGTGATCTTTGACCAGTGATTTTTCCAGCGTGCGCAACACCAACCGGCGGTGTTCGGCATCGTGCATATCGATGAAATCAATGATGATGATGCCGCCCAGATTACGCAGCCGCAGTTGCCGTGCCACCGCCTGCGCCGCTTCCAAGTTGGTGCGGTACACGGTTTCTTCCAGATTGCGCTGGCCCAGAAAACTGCCGGTATTCACATCCACCGTGGTCATTGCCTCGGTCTGGTCAATCACCAGATAACCGCCGGATTTGAGCGGTACTTCCTTATTCAGCGCGCGCTGGATTTCATCTTCAACGCCGTACATGTCGAAGATCGGGCGCGAGCCGGAATAGTGTTCAATTTTGTCGGCTAGCACGGGCATGTAATTGGCGGCAAATTCACGCAGATGCTCGCAGGTCTCGCGTGAATCCACCTTGACCTTGTCCACATCGCGACGGATCAAATCACGCACCGCGCGCAACGGCAGGCTGAGGTCTTCGTACACGCAACTGCCGTGTTTGGCATCGGTGGCGTTGCGTTCAATCAGCGCCCATACCCGGCTTAAATAGGCGATGTCCTCGGCCAAGGCCTCGGCCGGCTGGCCTTCGGCATTGGTCCGCACGATGTAGCCATGCCCTGGCCCACCTGCTGTCAATTCCGCCATCAGGCCTTTCAGCCGGCTGCGCTCGGCATCTTCTTCAATCCGCGCAGAAATGCCGATCACTTTGGATCGCGGCAGCAGCACCAAATAGCGCGACGGGATGCTGATTTGCGTAGTCAGGCGCGCGCCTTTGCTGCCAATCGGGTCTTTGACCACCTGCACCACGATCTCGGCACCATCGCGCAGCAAGTCGATGATGGGGAGTTGTACTTGCGGTGGCGGCGACACTGGGGCGTCATCACCCTCCACCCCATCCAGTGGCGCGGCACGGAAAATATCATTGGCATGGATGAAGGCGGCGCGCTCCAGCCCGATATCGACAAACGCAGCCTGCATGCCCGGCATCACCCGCTGCACCTTGCCTTTGTAGATATTGCCCACCACCCCGCGCTGGCTGCCGCGCTCGATGTGTAGTTCTTGCAACATGCCGTTTTCAACCACTGCCACGCGGGTTTCACGCGGGGTGACGTTGACTAATAATTCCTCGCTCATGGCAGCAGCCCAACTTGGCGCAGCAGGCCGGCGGTTTCCCGCAATGGCAGCCCCATGACCCCGGAATAGCTGCCCTCCAAGCGCGCCACATGGGCCTCAAAACGGCCCTGAATCGCATAGCCACCGGCCTTACCCTGCCACTCGCCAGTGTCCAGATAACGGTTGATGTCGGCATCCGACAATGTTTCCACCGATACTTGCGACACCGCTACCGCCTGCAATTCACGCGCGGCCGACAGTACCGCGACGGCGGTGATGACCTGATGGGTCTGCCCGGACAGCCGCCGCAGCATGGCGGCTGCATCCACGGCATCGGCGGGTTTGCCAAACACCATGCCATCCAAGATGACCTCGGTATCGGCACCCAGCACCACCGCATCGGCCACCGCCACCACGTCCAGTAAACCGGCACCGGCTTTTTCACGCGCCACCCGACGCACGTAGTCGGCCGCGGCCTCGGTGGCCCCTTGTTGTTCGGGGATATCTAGGTCAAGAATGCCAAACGGCAGCCCAAGGCGGGCCAGCAATTCGGAACGGCGTGGGGATTTCGAGGCAAGATGCAGCATGTGTGCAGTCTAACCCGCAGCTGACTGCGTGCCCCAGCCTTTGTCCCCCCATCACCCCATTTTGGCTCACCGAGCGTTCACCCCCGGCACGCAATCTTTCCCGCTGACCTGATTGGAGTACATGATGATGTTGCGCCCCCTCCTGCTGACCCTCGCCCTTGCCACGCCGTTTGCCGCCGCCCTGCCCATGACCAGCCACGCTCATCCCTCCGACATCGCAGCAACCAACCAGCCCGGCACGCTGCTGACGATAGCCGCCAGCGCCGAAGCCAGCCGTGCACCTGACATCGCCACCGTCTCGACCGGCGTGGTCACCCAGTCTGTTGAAGCCAATACCGCGATGCGCAACAACGCCGTGAAAATGGACAAGGTAATGGCGGCATTGCGTGCCGCCGGCATTGCCGAGCGCGACATCCAAACCAGCGGAATCAACCTCAACCCGCAATACAAATATGCCGACAACCAACCACCCACGATTGTCGGCTATCAAGCCAGCAACTCGGTCAATGTGAAGGTGCGCGAGCTTGGCAAACTGGGCAAGGTGTTGGACACCTTGGTGGCGCAAGGCGCGAACCAAATCAACGGGCCAACGTTTGGCATCGACAAGCCGGATGCCGCCTATACCGAGGCGCGCATCGCCGCAGTCAAAAAAGCACAGGCGCAAGCACAAACGTATGCCGATACCTTGGGGCTGCGCGTGCTGCGCATCATCAGCATCAATGAAGGCGGCAGCAGCCAACCGCAGCCAATGCCGGTGATGCGGATGATGGCCGCAGCGGCGCCAATGGAAAAAGACACTGCGGTGGCTGCCGGTGAGACGGCAGTGTCGGTGAGTGTGGATATCGTGTTTGAATTGGGGCGGTGATATTGCAGGAGTATTGGCATGTCCCCGCGTGGTTCCGCTGCGGCGTGATCCACGCGCCCGCGGCCCTCAAATGCCCCGTCACGCGCGGGGCATTTTTGTCTTTACCATCCCTAGTTTCACCACCTGGGTTACCCTCAGCCAAAGATGTGTCCACGAGTCAATGGCATGGGCGAAATCACGCAACTTTTGGAGCGCGCACGCGATGGTGAACCCGCTGCCTGGGAACAGGCGGTGGCATCGCTGTACGAAGACCTCTTGCGAATGGCACGACGCGCGCGTGCGCATGGGGGGGCCGCCACGCTCAACCCTACCGCACTGGTCAACGAATGCTATCTGCGCGTTGCCCGCCGACAAGCCGATGGCATTCACAGCCGCGAGCATTTCCTGGCGATTGCAGGACGCGCGATGCGGCAAATCCTTGTCAACTATGCGCGTGATCGCGTCGCCGCCAAACGTGGCGGTGGCGCATTACAAGTGACACTGGATGAAGACACCCTCAGCGCACAGCACGAAGCCGACGACTTGTTGGCATTGGATGCCGCACTGAATCAACTCGCCACCGAAGATGTGCGTCTGGCACGCATCGTGGATTGTCGAATCTTCAGCGGCCTCACCGAGCAGGAAACCGCAGAAGCACTGAACTTGCCACTGCGCAGCGTGCAGCGCCTCTGGCACGATGCCCGTGAACGCTTGCGTCACTTGCTCCCGGACTGATATGCCGAACCGTGTTGATCGCCTACTGGAACCCGGCGCGGTGCTGGGTGGTGCGCTGGTTGGCGCACTTTTACGCGAACATCTAGGCTTGGACGAGCTTGCCGCCGGCGCGCAACTGGGTGCATTCCGCATCGTCCGTGAGCTGGGTCGTGGTGGCATGGGCATCGTCTATCTTGCCGTGCGCGACGATGGTGCATTCGAGCAGGATGTGGCCATCAAATGGCTCCCTGTCGGCAAGGTCGCCGCCATGGCAACCGGGCAATTCAAACACGAACGACAGATTCTTGCGCAGCTGCGACACCCCCATATTGCGCGATTGATCGACGGAGGCAGCAGCGCTGACGGCCACCTGTGGTTTGCGATGGAGCATGTTGCCGGCATCCCCATCGACCAGCACGTTGGCAATGCGGGACTGGACTGGCGGCAATGCGTGCAATTGCTCCTCCCGGTGATCGATGCCGTGCAATTTGCACATGCACACTTACTGGTACACCGCGACATCAAGCCTGACAACGTACTGGTAGATACCGACGGGCGCGCGATGTTGGTGGACTTTGGCGTGGCAGCCTTACTGAGCGAAGTGGATGCACGCACCGCTTTTACCGAAGGCTTTGCCAGCCCCGAACAGCGCGTGGGAGCACCGCCCGATATCCGTGCCGATGTCTGGCAATTGGGGCGTTTGCTTCAAGCCATTGTGAACGTCACAAACCACCGCCAGGCCAACGCAACCATCCCCGAAGACCTGCACGCCATCATTGCGCATGCCACCCATGCCACACCAGACAAGCGCTACCCCACCGCTGCTGCGCTACAAACCGATCTCAAGCGGCTGCTTGCCCACCGCCCGGTCAGTGTGCGCCGGCCCGGCCTATGGGGGCGGTTGCGCCTGCTGACCCGCGCACACCCCTTGGGTACTGCCAGTAGCGTGCTGGCATTACTGGTTTTCATCATCACCTTGACCGGCATGATGCTGCGCTTGGCCCACCAGCGCGATGTGGCAGAACATGCCCGCAACAAGGCCGAAGCCATCAACGCCTTTATCGAAGAAGACCTACTCCCCGGTGCGGACCCGCTGCAATCGGGTAGCCGCGACATGCGCGTGACCGAGTTAGCCGAACGTGCATTGGCGCGCGCCGAAGCGCGCCTCGGCAGAACCCCGGAAGTCGCCGCACAAGTGGAGCTAAGCCTTGGTCGCACACTGGCAAATTTAGGCGAATTCAAACATGCCGAACGTGCGTTTACCTTGGCAATCGCGCACCTAACTGCACTCTATGGGGCATATGACCAACGCACATTGGCTGCACGCCTGCAGCGCGAACAACAAATGCTGGATGCGTCGCACCTGACCACGGCAGAATCGCGCTTGCTCCCATTACGTCAACACGTTCTGGCGCGCTTGGGAAGCCATTCAACCTTGTTACTGGAGGTCGATAGCCAGATCGCGCATGCAGCCTTGTTGCGCGATGACTTCAACACGTGCATCGCGCGCTACAACGCACTATTACCGCATGTTCCAGATACCAAGGCAGTCCTGCGCGGCGACATCTACATGAACCTGAGCTTCTGCGAAGCGCGCATAGACCGCCATCAGGCTGCACTCCACCATGCCAATCAATCCGTGGCCATTACCACCCGTGCACTCGGTGCACAGCACCCCTATGTACTGGAAAGCAAGTTGGCACAAGAAACCGCACTGGTCGGGCTGGGACAGTTCGATGATGCTGCCAATGTGCTGCGTCCTTTGGTCGGCGCACTTGATCAGCGTTATGGCACGACCCATCCGGTCACTCTGCTGGCGATGCACGACCTTGGCCTGGCGCTCATTTGTCGTAACCAATCGGATCAAGCCATTGCCTGGCTGCAACATGCAGCGGATGGCCGGGCGCGTATTTTAGGTCGCCATCATCCGTGGTACGCGCTCAGTGAAAGCGTGCTGGCGATGGCACACATCCGTCAGCACCAATATGACCAAGCCCAGGCAGCATTGACGCGCGCGCACACCGCCCTTGGTCCAAGTGGCACAACCTCCCCCTATGTGCTGGTTGCGCTATTAGAAAACGAAGCCGATCTTGCCTTGGCACAAGACCGAATACCGCTGGCACAGACGCGTTACGAAGAAGCCTTGGCCGTAGCTGACCGCCTGTATCCCGCCGATCATGCACGGCTCAGCATCCTGCGCTTGGGGCGTGGAACTGCCCTGATCGAGATGGGCGATACGACTACGGGTAAACCTCTGGTCCGCGAAGCGCTACAACAACTCCGTAACCGCCCCAATTGCCGCATGGCAGCAATCGAACACGCACGCCACCTGCTGGCTGGCACGCAATGACCACTGGGGCCAGATGACTCCGGCCCCGCCCCATGGCCACCTTGCTGATGAATCGGCGGCTATCGCTGCATACGTAATGTATGCGTCCAACTATGGTCATACGCGGCGTACACCATCCAACGGTAGGTTGACCATGTATAACCCTCGCCCGGCCATGGGTTCATATAACCCACCATTTGGGTGCCACCGCGATCGTTATACCCATAGCCGGTCATGATGTGGCCGCCGCCGCCGTACCATCCAAACCGAATTACGAATGGACGGTTTGCATCGACATCACTGACGATGGCATTCCATGACGATGCCGACGCGTAGCTGCGATTGGCAACACCATTGGACGCCAGTACATCCTGCACGCTGCCGTAGCTTCCATACAGCGCATTGGGTTGATTGGCACCCGAGTTCCAATTAAACGGTGCGCTATAACAAGCATCATTGCGCCCATAGGCCCAATTGACGATGCCGCATTGGCTTGGGGTTTGCCCATACCAACGCAACACATCCACGGAAGAAGCCGCCCAGCACCATTGACTGTGCTCTTGACTAAGCGCATCGACATTCAAATATTTATACCCGCTACCTGCCAGCGCAGCAGTGGATAGCGCGGCCAGCAACAGGCCGGCGGCAATGCGAGGAAACAGATTCATTGCAGGCTCTCCTTACCGTCAGTGGGTCATATCAAGATTGCGGGCGGCGGCGGTACGCAGGCCGGGCAACAACTCGGCTGCACCCAGCAAACCGGCACCCGGTGCCGTCATCCGCAGCGTGCTGCGTGCCGCCTGCAAGGGGGCATAGCGCGCGGGCAGGTTTGCCTGTTTGACCTCGATGAAATCCGCTGTGGCCTGCGGTACCCGCACATAGCGCAGGCTGACGTTTTCCTGATTGCCGTAACGCGACAACATCGTGTGGATGTCGCGGCTCAGTGCAATCCCTCCCAATGACACCATTTGCCAGCCATTGCCATCGTTCTGCATGGTCAACAGGCCCACCGGCTTCCCCCGTACCAGAACCGCATACCGCCACTGCCCAGTCGCCTGCGCTGCGCGCTCCAAGTTGACATTGCCGCGCAATTGGTCGGGCTGCACATCGTTCACCGCAAAGCCCCAACCAATCCGTGCTTGCGTCAATTCAGATGCGCTACTGATCGCCAACGGAAACCCGGCCGGCAAGGCTTGACCAACATCCACACTGCTGACGAACTGTTGCAAGGCACGGGCAGCCGCAGCCTGTGCCGGGGCGGCGGTCGCCTGACCAATGAACGTAAATCCCGGGCGGGTGCCCACCATGCCCTGCTGGGCAACTACAGAACCACTGGCCAATGCCGATACCAGGAAGAAATGTCGCAAGTACTTCATGCGTGCCAACCCCCAATCTGATGGATGGTGCCCAGCCGTTGCGGCCAAGCGCGTGGGTTTCCCCATCCAAGACAAACACGGAAGCTGCTGCAATCCCGCCAATCCACCCACACGCTGCCATCAACGGCAGGGGCGATCACTCCCCGGCGGCAAAGACCCGGTAACGCCGCACGCGCAGATGTAGGGTGTCACCCGCAGCCAGCGCCACATTGTCGGAATCGAAGGCCTCCCACTCGAGGGTTTGCTCACCAACACCGAGCTCAGCATTGATGCGCCCACCTAACCGCTGCACGGTGCGCACCAATACCGGTAACGTGTCGGCAGCGGCGGCAGCGACGGCATGCAAATCATGTGGCCGCAGGTATAGGCGGGCCGGGCCGTCGGCCACGCCCACCGCATCCAGCGCCAAACCCTGCAAGCAAAACTGGCCGGCCTTGACCTGTCCGTGCAGCACATTGCTGCGCCCGATGAACTCGAACACATACGGCGATGCCGGTGTCCGATAAATTTCATCGGGCGTGCCGACTTGCTCCACTTTGCCGGCACGCATCAACACCACGCGGTCGGCCAGCTCCAATGCTTCTTCCTGATCGTGGGTGACAAACAACGTGGTTTGCCCGGTCTGTGCGTGCAACCGGCGCAGCCAACGGCGCAACTCAACCCGCACCTTGGCATCGAGTGCGCCAAACGGTTCATCCAGCAACAGCACTGCCGGATCGATGGCCAAGGCGCGTGCCAGTGCGATGCGCTGCTTTTGCCCGCCGGAAAGCTGATCCGGGTAGCGCCCACCGTGTTCGGGCAGTTGCACCAGTTGCAATAATTCTTGTACCCGCTTGGCAATGGTGGGCTTGTCTGGGCGCTTTGCACGCGGCCGGCTGCGCAGGCCAAATGCAATATTTTCGGCCACGGTCATATGCCGAAACAGCGCATAGTGCTGGAAGACAAACCCGACATTGCGCTCACGCAAGCTGAGCCGGGTGGCATCAACATCACCAAACGCGACTTGCCCGCCATCGGCATGCAACAGGCCCGCAATCACCCGTAGCAAGGTGGTCTTGCCCGAGCCCGACGGCCCCAGCAAGGCCACCAATTCACCGGAGCGGATATCCAAATTCACACCATCCAGCGCTGCCACGCCGGGATAGCGTTTGTGCAAGCAAGAAATCGTCAATTGCATCGTCAATGCCGCCTGTGCGAGTTAGCAAGCGCATCGCCATGGCGCGCTTCCAGCCAAACTTTCAAGATCAAGGTGAGTAACGACAGCCCCGCCAGCAGCGAAGCCACCGCGAACGCGGCGGTTGCATCAAATTCGTTGTAGAGAATTTCGATGTGCAGCGGCAAGGTGTTGGTCATGCCGCGAATGTGCCCAGACACCACCGACACCGCGCCAAACTCACCCATTGCCCGCGCCGCACACAGCAGCACGCCATACAGCAAACCCCATTTGATCTTGGGCAAGGTGACGCGATGGAACATCGTCCACGCACTGGCACCCAATGAGCGCGCGGCCAGTTCTTCATCTGCGCCTTGTTGCTGCATCAACGGCACCAGCTCGCGCACCACAAACGGGAAGGTCACAAACAAGGTGGCCAAGACAATACCCGGCCGCGCAAACAAGAGTTTGATGTCGTGCGCTTGCAACCACGCATGGAACCAGCCGCCGCTGCCAAACAACAACACCAAGCACAACCCAGCCACCACCGGCGACACCGCGAAGGGCAAGTCGATCAAGGCCAACAGCACGCGCTTGCCACGGAAGGAAAACCGCGTCAACGCCCACGCCGCAAAGACCCCAAACACCGCATTGACGGGAATCACGATGGCTGCCGTCAATAAGGTCAATTGCAAGGCGCTGCTGGCATCGTCTGTTACCAGCGCCTGCCACCACGTCTGAAACCCTTTGCCAAAGGCCGCGCCCAGCACCATGCCCAGCGGCAACACCACCAGCAAGCCCATCGCGGCCACTGCCGTCACGATCAGCGACCACTTCAGCCACGCTGGCTCGCGCAGCGGATCTGCTGCTGACAACGCTGCCTTAGTCATGGCTCGCTCCCCGTTGGAACAACAGCGGCACCAAGTTGATGGCCAGCAAGCACACGAACGATGCAACCAGCAATAACGCTGCGATTGCCACCGCGCCGTCGTAGTCGTACTCCTCCAGCCGAATGGTGATCAATAACGGTGCAATCTCGGTTTTGTAAGGCAAGTTACCGGCGATGAAAATCACCGACCCGTACTCGCCCAACCCGCGTGCAAATGCCAGCGAAAACCCAGTCAACCATGCCGGCAGCATTTCCGGCACGATGACCCGCCGAAACGTAGTGAAGCGGTTGGCCCCTAGCGAGGCAGCGGCTTCCTCTGGCTCACGACCCAGTGTTTCCAACACCGGCTGCAAGGTGCGCACCGCAAATGGCATACCGATAAACACCAAGGCCAGCACGATACCCGGGGTGGCATAGGCAATTTTGATGCCGTGTGCTGCCAGTAACGCGCCCACCCAGCCGGTGGGTGCGTAGATCGCGGTCAATGCGATGCCGGCCACTGCCGTGGGTAATGCAAACGGTAAATCCACCAGTGCATCCAGCAGACGACGCCCGGGAAAGCGATAGCGCACCAAGACCCACGCCACCAGCGCACCCACCAAGGACGCCACGATTGCCGCGCTGAACGCCGCACTGAAACTCAACTTCAACGCCGCCTGCACCCGTGCATCACTGATTGCACGCAACCAGCCCTGACTGCCCATGCCAGCCGCGCGCACCGCCAACGCAGCCAACGGCAATAGCACCACCACACCCAGCCAAGCCATGCCCAAGCCCAGGCTTAGGCCAAACCCCGGTAATGGATTGCGCGCACGTGCGCGCGTTGCCGCTGGCGGCGATTGCGTCGCTTGCACCTGGCGGGTCATCGTGCGGCGCCGGTCATGGCTTGTAGATGCGGTCAAACAAGCCGCCATCGCCAAAATGCACGGCTTGCGCCTGCTTCCAACCGCCAAATGCGGCGTCGATGGTGACCAGCTTGATCGGCGGGAAAGCCTTGCGCAATGCCGCGGAAACCTTGGCCGGATCGGCTGGGCGGAAATAATGGCGCGCCGCGATTTGCTGCCCTTGTGGCGAATACAAAAACCGTAGATAGGCTTCGGCCTGCTTGCGCGTGCCGTGCTTGTCCACGTTTTTATCTACCCAGGCCACCGGCGGTTCGGCTTTGATGCTGATCGAGGGCACCACGATTTCAAATTTGTCCCGTAACTGCGGGTCATTGCGGGTCAGCAAGGCCTCATTTTCCCAAGCGATCAGAACATCGCCGATGCCGCGCTCCACAAAGGTGGTGGTGGCACCACGCGCACCGGTGTCGAGCACCGGCACATTGCGAAACAGCTTGGTCATGTAATCCAATACGCTGCTGCCACTGCGATATTCACGCGAGGCCCACGTCCACGCCGCCAGATAATTCCAGCGCGCGCCTCCCGACGTTTTTGGATTGGGCGTAATCACCGCAAGCCCCGGCTTGACCAGATCGCCCCAGTCTTTGATGCCCTTGGGGTTGCCCTTGCGCACCAAAAATACAATCGTTGATGTGTAGGGGGCGCTGTTGTTGGGCAGGCGGGTTTGCCAGTTGGCGGGCAGCAGCTTGCCTTTGTCGGCCAGCGCGTCGATGTCGGCCGACAGCGCCAAGCTCACCACATCGGCCTCCAGACCATCGATGACCGCGCGCGCCTGCTTGCCCGAGCCGCCATGCGAGCTGCGCAGGGTGAGCACTTCGCCGGTCTGCTGCTTCCATTCGGCAGCAAACGCCCGGTTGACATCGGCATACAGCTCGCGGGTTGGGTCATACGATACATTGAGCAATTCTTTGTTTTTGACCGGCGCTGCGCCCACCAGCCCAGGCAACGCCAGTAGCAGGCCAAATAGCAGGTGTCCGATCATCGTGCGATTGTTGATATTCATGTGTGCATTCTCGCAAGTCGATGCATCGATTTGGATGGCAATCCCTCAGGTGCCCATAACAAAAACGTCAAAACGAAAATTGCGCGCGGGTGAAAGGAGTAAAGCTGACCCCGTCAATGCACCCACCAATATGTCGGTATGACCGCTGCGCATGAGCCTACCCTGCCAGCCCGCCGCCCGTCGGCTTGTTGTAGCCGACCGTCGCTCGCACTTTGCCATCCCCGCGCAACGGGTGCAGCGTCAAGGCATGCAATTGGTGCGGCATAACCCCATTGCGCCACATCGCCCGTTGCATGGTTCGTGTACTCCGCAAGTCCACCCGCACAGGAGGTTGACCATGGTTCGCGCACCCACTCTTACTTTGTCCCACGCTGCCGGTTTTGCCTTATTGAAACCAGCCAGCAAGCCACAGTTGGATTCCACCCGCATCCTGACCTTGAGCAGCACGATTGCCCTGAATTTGCTGGTGCTGGGTCTGTTGATGGTCCCGATGGCGCTGCCGCCGCCGGCGTTTCAAGAACAACCCAGCCATAACCCGTTGGCACGGGCCATTGTGAAACCGCCAGAACCTGTGATCGTGGAAATAGCCCCCATCACGCGCCCGCAACCACCGCAGCCGGTGCAAACGCCTGCGCACCCCCGCAGCAGCCATAGCCCCGATACCGCCAGCACCGCGCAAGTGCTCAGCGATACCGGCAACACGCCAGTCACTGACCCTGTGGCCAATGACAACGCCCCGATCGGCGATAGCATCACCCCGGCCATTGCGGCTCCGGTGCCGATGCAATTGGCCTATCGGCAGGCCCCGCCACCCGCCTATCCGCGTGCAGCCTTGCAGCGGCAATTGACTGGCACGGTGTTGTTGCAAGTGCTGGTGGGGGTGGATGGGCGGCCGCTGGAGGTCAATATCTCGCGCAGCAGTGGCTACCGTGAATTGGACGAAGCCGCCCGCTTGCAGGTGCTCAAACGTTGGAGCTTCCAACCCGCCACCCAAAACGGCAATGCCGTGCAGGCGCTGGGACTGGTGCCGATCGAGTTCAATCTGCGCGGTTAAACGCAATCGGCTACATACCGTAATACCCAGCGCGCCTGACGTTTCTTCAGCGTCAGGCGCGTTGGGTTTGCTTGTCTTGCGCAGGCCACTGCCTGCGCCCTACGTCAGCGCCGTGCCACCGGTTTGGGCTGCGCGCTGGCCACTTGTTGCGGGCGCACTGCGGTTGCGGCCGGACGCACCGGCGCGGCACCCCCCAAGCTGATGCGGTCGCGGTTTTTTTCCACCGTCTTCAGGCCCACGCCTTTGACTTCGGCCAGTTGTTCGGCACTGCGGAAGGCGCCATGGGCCTTGCGATAGTCGACGATTGCCTGCGCCTTGGATGGGCCGATATTGATCAGCACGCGATCCAGCGTGGCGGCATCGGCAGTATTGATATTGACGGTTTCCCCGGCCATGGCGGCACCGGCCAAAGCCAGCGACAACACGAGGGTGGACAGCAGGGTGCTCAAAAATTTCATGGTGTTCTCCTTGGTGAATTATTTGGATTGCATTGGGAATCAACGGTTGCTGGTGTGCAGGCTGCGGGCCGGCAGGGATAGCGTCGCGCTTTACCCATGTCCAGACGATCGGCGAATCACGCACATCGGCCCCCACGTTTGCCCCGCCACCGCGTAGGAAAACCCCGCACCCCCCGCTATACCGGCAATCCATGCCATATCCCATATCGGCATAACCAGCCATCCTTTCCCCTGCGATCCGTCCACCTCTAGCCTGCATCGGCATCCTTCACCTTATGCCGCCATGTCGCACGCCTCCGCTTCCCCCCTGCCCACCTCGCTGACTGCTGATCAGGCCACGCTGCTATCGCAGTTTTCCGATGCCGCCGACCGCAGCGCCCTGCTATGGGCCTCGGGCTACTTGGCGGGCATGGCGCGTGCACTCAGCCCTACCGGCTTGGCCGTGGCCACTGCTACCACAGCCGCATCCGCAGCCGCGTCAGCAACCGCCAGCCAACCAGCAACGGTGCTGTATGGCAGCCAGACCGGCAACGCCAAGCGTACCGCCGAGGCACTGCATGCGCAGCTGCAAGCCGCCGGGCTGCCGTCACGCTTGTTGCGCACTGACGCCTACGCCACCCGCGAATTGGCCAATGAAAAGTTGCTGTACTTGGTCATCAGCACCCAAGGTGAAGGCGATCCGCCAGATGACGCCATCGGTTTCACCGAATTTTTGCTAGGCAAACGTGCGCCGAAACTGCCGCAACTCAAGTTTGCGGTGCTGGGCTTGGGTGATTCCAGCTATGCCGATTTTTGCGGCATCGCGCGCAAATTGGATGCACGCTTGACCGAGCTGGGTGGCAGCCGTGCGCATGCCTTGGGCGAGGCGGATCTGGATATCGATAGCGTGGCCGCACCGTGGCGTGAGCACGCGCTGACGCAGGCCAGGGCGCTGTTGAAGCCGGCTACCCCCGCACACTTGGCCACGGTCACCCCACTGCGCCCGCCTGCACTGCCCACGTGGACGCATGACAACCCCTTTACCGCCAGCGTGCTGGCCAATCAACGCATTACCGGGCGCGAGTTCAAAGGCACCGGATTCCGCCGTTACGCTTTGGTGGACAAGGACGTTCGCCATCTTGAATTGTCCTTGGAAGGGTCAGGCCTGAGTTACGAACCCGGCGATGCGCTGGGCATCCGCCACCGGAACCCGCAGGGCTTGGTGGCCGGGGTATTGGCCGCAACCGGCCTGCACGGTGATGTTTTGGTCGATCACGATGGCCACAGCCTGTCGCTTTCGGAATGGTTAAGCAGCCGCCGCGAGTTGACCCGGCTGTCACGCCCGCTGCTTGCCAGCGTGGCCGAACACAGCGGCGCGCAGGACTTGGCGCAACTGCTGCAACCCGGCAATGCCGAACTTGCCACGTTGCTGGGTACGCACCAAGTAATCGATGTACTGCGGCGCTGGCCAGCGCAATGGGAGGCCGCAACCTTGGTGGCCAGCTTGCGCCCGCAAGTGCAACGCTTGTATTCGATCGCCTCCAGCCGCAAGCGGGTGGGCGAAGAAGCGCATCTCACTCTCGATGTGCTGCGCTACCACGCACATGGCTTTGACCATCTCGGTGCCGCCAGCGGGTTCTTGGCCGCATTGGAAGACGATGCGCAAATTCCGGTGTATATCGAGCCCAACGAACGCTTCCGCCTCCCCACCGACAGCAGCCGCGACATCCTGATGATTGGCCCCGGCACCGGCGTGGCGCCGTTCCGTGGTTTTGTGCAGGAACGCGCCGAAACCTGCGCAACCGGCCGCAACTGGCTGTTCTTCGGTGCGCGCCATTTCAATACCGAATTTCTGTATCAAACCGAATGGCAAGAGGCATTGGCCAAAGGCGAACTGCATCGTCTGGACCTGGCGTTCTCGCGCGATCAATCGCAAAAAATCTACGTGCAAGACCGCCTGCGCGAACACGGCCGTGAGGTCTATGACTGGCTGCAACGCGGCGCGCATTTGTATGTTTGCGGCGCGATTGGCATGGGCAAAGACGTCCACGCGGCCTTGCTCGACATCGTCAGCACCCACAACGGCGGCGATACCGATGCTGCCACCGACTTCCTCAGCCAATTGCAGCGCGATGGGCGTTATGCCCGCGATGTGTATTGAGCCGCCACGAGAACAACGCCATGAGTCATCCTTCCGTTGAAAAAATCAAACGCGAAAGTCGCCACCTGCGTGGCGGCATGGCCGAGGGCTTGCACGATGCCAGCACCGGCTCGCTGAGTTTTGAAGACCAGCGCACCATCAAATTTCATGGCAGCTACCAGCAAGACGACCGCGACCTGCGCGATGAACGTCGTCGGCAAAAGTTGGAGCCCGCGCATCAATTCATGATCCGCATCCGTGCGCCGGGCGGCGTGTTCACTCCGCAGCAATGGCTGGGGCTGGACGCGATCGCCACAACGTATGCCAACCATTCGCTGCGCGTCACCACCCGCCAGACCTTCCAGATCCACGGTGTCATCAAACGGGATTTGAAGACCACCATGGCCGCGATCAATGCGGCCGCGATGGACACCATTTCCGCCTGCGGCGATGTCAATCGCAACGTGCTGGCCTCCAGCAACCCGCAGCAATCGGCATTGCATGCACAGGTGCACGACTGGGCGCAGCGGTTGTCTGCGTACTTCAAACCCGCCACGCGTGCGTATTACGAAATCTGGTTGGACGAGGACAAGGTTGCGGAAAGCGGCGTCGAGCACGAACCGATCTACGGCGATGCCTACCTGCCACGCAAATTCAAAATCGCGATCGCGGTGCCACCGCTGAACGATGTGGACGTGTTCGCCAATGACTTGGGCCTGATCGCCATCGTCGATGCGGCCGGCAACTTGAGCGGCTTCAATGTCGCCATTGGCGGCAGCATGGGCGCCAGCCACGGCATCGCCGCACACTACCCGCGCGTGGCCAATGTGATTGGCTTCGTCACACCTGAACAAGTGTTTGCCATCGCGGAAGCGGCGATCACCGTGCAACGGGATTTGGGTGACCGCGAAGATCGCAAGCACGCGCGCTTCAAATACACCATCGACGACCACGGCAGCGACAAGATCGTGGCGATGATGCAAGCGCGCGCCGGCTTTACCCTGCAAGCCGCGCGCCCGTATCACTTCGACCACAACGGTGATCGCTTTGGTTGGCTGGAAGGCGAAGACGGTCTGTGGCACCTCACGCTGTCGCTGCCGTCGGGGCGCATTGCCGACTTTGAAGACGGCCGTCCGCTGCTCACCGGCCTACGTGAAATCGCCAAGGTGCATACCGGGCAATTTCGCATGACCTGCAACCAAAACGTGATTATTGCCGGCGTGCCGGCCACCCAGCGCGCAACCATCGACGCCTTGGTTCAGCAGTACGCATTGGACCGTGAAAACAACGCACCTACCGCGCTGGCGCGCAGCGCCATGGCCTGCGTGGCGCTGCCCACTTGCGCACTGGCAATGGCCGAAGCCGAACGCTACCTGCCCACCTTCCTCACGGTGATGGAACCACTATTGGTGAAGCACGGCCTGCGCGATACACCCATCGTGCTGCGCATTTCCGGCTGCCCCAATGGCTGCTCACGCCCGTACTTGGCCGAAATTGCGCTGGTGGGCAAAGCCCCCGGCCGCTATAGCTTGATGCTGGGCGGCGACCATCGCGGCACCCGTCTCAACACCTTGTACCGCGACAACATTACCGAAGCACAGATCGTCGAAGCCCTCGACCCGCTACTGGCACGCTATGCCGCAGAACGCGCCGCCGACGAGTACTTCGGCGACTTCCTGCATCGCGTTGGCGTTGTTGCGCTTCCCACGTATCCCACTCATGTCCGCGTGGACGCACAGGAGGGTTTGTGAGCGCGTTATCTGCCGTTGCACGCCCTTCCTCGCATGCATTGAACCCTGCCACGTTGCCGGCCAATGCCCTTGCTGAACTCAATCAACTGCTATCGGGGCTCAATGCGCAGCAGCGTATTGCGTGGGCACTGGAGCACCTGCCCGGCACGCATGCACTGTCCACCAGCTTCGGCGTGCAGTCAGCGGTCTCGCTGCATCTCTTTGCGACGACTGCGCCCAACATTCCCGTGATCATGGTGGATACCGGCTATTTGTTTCCGGAAACCTACCGCTATGCCGACCAACTCACTGACCTGCTGGGCCTGAATTTGCAGGTCTATCAAGCGCAGCTGAGTAGTACCTGGATGGAAGCCCGCCTTGGCAAACTCTGGGACGCCGGCAGCGACGGCATCGCCCGCTACAACCAACTGCGCAAAGTGGAACCGATGCAACGCGCCTTGCAAGACTTGCACGTGCGCTGCTGGCATGCAGGCCTGCGCCGCGAGCAATCCTCCACGCGCAAAGGCATCGCCATCCTTGACATCAAAGATAGTCGCTTCAAATTCCACCCAATTGCTGACTGGTCGGATATTGATATCGGCGCCTACTTCCTGATGCACGATCTCCCCGAGCACCCCTTGCTACAGCAAGGCTACGTCTCGGTAGGCGACGTGCACACCACACGCCCATTGCAACCGGGCATGGACGCCTCCAGCACCCGCTTCTTCGGCCTACGCCGCGAATGCGGGCTGCATTTTGATTTGTGAGGGCGCAACGCGTGCCGGGTGTGTGTCCCCGGCGAGCACTTAAAGGCTTTCCGCCTGCCAGCGCGGCAATTCTGGCCAATTGGGGGTTTGGTTGCCTTCCAAGATGCGGCGCAAGTCGTGGCGATCGATTTGTGGCACCAAGCCATGCAACAGTTCCAAGGCGTACTCACGCAGCACGCGGCCGCGTGGCACCACCGCCCAGGTGATGCACTCCGGCAGCTCTACCGGTGCGTCGATCACGCGCAGGTCTTCATCTTCACGCCCACCTACCGCCATCTCCGCCAACAAGCCCGCACCCAAACCGGTGCGCACATAGGCCTTGATCAAATTGGCATCACGCGCAGTCATCGCAATTTGTGGCTGCACCCCTGCTGCGGTAAACGCGCGCTGCAAAGAGGACTCCGGCAAGGTGGAAGACTCATACGAAATCAACGGGTAGCGGGCCAGCTCCAGCAAGGTAGGCACGCGCTTTTGGGTGGCCAATGGGTGTGTTTTTTGCACCAGCAACACACGCCGCCAACGGAATAACGGCACCGCCATGCCATTGACCAGCGGCACGCTACCTGCGGTGCTGATCAAACCAAAATCGGCCTCGTCCAGTTTATCCAGCACTTCCGCATCGCCCGCAGCAAACAGGTCCACGCTGACTTGCGGATAGCGGCGGGTAACATCGGCAATCACCTTTGGCAACACATAACGCGCCTGGGTATGGGTGGTGGCCAACAACAGCCGGCCACGGAATTCGCCACGTTCGTTGGCGGCATAGCTGCGGATATTGGCGGCTTCGGCCAAAATTTTACGCGCACTTTCAATAATCTTGATGCCGGCCGGGGCCACACCTTCCAAGCTGCGGCCTTTACGCAAAAAGAGTTGGAAGCCCAGTTCGTCTTCCAGCTGTTTGAGCTGCTTGGACAAGCCCGGCTGGGTGGCGTGCACGCGCTCGGCCGCTTGGGTGATATTGAAATTGGAATCGGCGATGGCAACGAGGTAGCGCAGTTGGGTCAGGGTCATGGCACGGCTCTGTTTTATCGCTGTATGCGGATATAGCGATGAAGTATATCGGAGTCTGGAAGCTTTTCCAGACAAGCCTTATGCCATTAGAGCATATGTAAAAATCGGCCAGCTATTTCCATCTCCCCGCCAACAGGCCTAGCGTGATGGGATGCAAACCGTCGCCTCTCCCTGCCTGTTCCCGTTGTTTCTCGACCTACGCGGTCGCCGCGTCCTGGTCATCGGTGGCGGCACTGTGGCAGCACGCAAAATCGCCTCACTCTTGGAGGCCAATGCTGACGTGCGCGTGATTGCCTCGGCACTGGAACCTGCCCTGTTGGCATTGGCTGCGGCCAAGCGCATCACCCATGTGGGCTCCACGTTTGCAGCATCACAATTGGAAGATACTTGGCTGGTGATCGCCGCAACCGACGATGCCGGCTTGAATCGCGCCGTGGCCGATGCCGCGCACGCCAGACAGATTTGGGCCAATGTGGTGGACGATGCTGAGTTAGCCAGCGCGCAACTGCCGGCGCGGGTGCAACGCGGGCCGTTGCAAATTGCGATTTCCAGCGGCGGTGCATCGCCCATGTTGGCGCGTCACCTGCGTGAGCAATTGGAAACCCAGTTTGATGATGCCGTCGGCGCATTGGCGCAATTGCTCGCCGAATTACGCAGCCGCATCCGCAGTCGCTTGCCGGATCTTGCAATCCGCCGTGCGTTTTTCAGTCGGGTGCTGGCCGGGCCCGCGCAAACACTGCTGCGGCGCGGCCACTCCGCTGCTGCACGGCATGCAGTAGAAGCCGAGCTCTCTGCGCAAATCGGCGCTGCACGTGGCAGCGTGGCGCTGGTGGGCGCAGGCCCCGGCGACCCGGGGCTGCTGACCTTGCGCGCGCTGCGTGTGTTGAATGAAGCCGATGTCATCCTGCATGACCGCTTGGTCAGCGCGGACGTGCTGGCATTGGCACGTCGCGATGCCGAACGGATAGAAGTGGGCAAACGCATCGGTGGCAATCACGACGCCACCCAAGCCCGTATCCACGCACTGATGATTGAATTAGCTACCGCCGGCAAACGTGTGGTGCGGCTGAAAGGCGGCGACCCGTTTGTATTTGGCCGCGGTGGCGAAGAACTGCAAGCCCTGCGCGCGCACGGCATTGACTATGAAGTGGTACCCGGCATCACCGCCGCAGTGGCTTGCGCGGCGTACGCGGGCATTCCACTGACCCACCGTGAGCATGCGCAATCACTGCGCATCCTCACCGTGCAATCCAAGTCTGGCACCGCCGAACACGACTGGGCCGCACTCGCGCAACCGCAGCAAACACTGGCCTTCTACATGGGCGTGGGCGGGCTTGCACACCTGCGTGAACGATTGATCGCGCATGGCCGCGCCGCCAGCACACCCTTTGCCATTATCGAAAACGGTAGCCGCAGCACCCAACGGGTCATCACCGGCCAGCTGGATGCCCTGCCCGATCTTGCCGCCGCGCATGCGGTGCAAGCCCCGGCACTGTTGATCGTGGGGGAAGTGGCGGCGCTGGCCAAACCGCTGCATTGGTTTGGGACACCGCCGCTGAGCGCAGACGATGCGCGATGTCGCACCCCCACGCTTGCCCACGCCGCCTGAGCTACCACGCCAATATTTCTTCACGACAAGGACACCGCCATCATGGCCATCTACAACAGCATCGCCGACGCCGTCGGCAACACCCCCGTCTTCAAACTCAACCGTATCGCCCCCATCGGCACCACCGTGTATGTGAAGGCGGAATCCTTCAACCCCGGCGGCTCGGTCAAAGATCGGCTGGCATTGGGCATCATTTTGGATGCGGAGAAGCGTGGCGTGCTCAAGCCCGGCGATACCATTGTGGAGGCCACATCCGGCAATACCGGGATCGCCTTGGCGATGCTGGCCGCCGCACGCGGCTACAAATTTGTGGCGGTGATGACCGAAACCTTTTCGATCGAACGCCGCAAAGCCATGCGCGCGTACGGTGCCAACGTCATCCTGACACCTGCCGCTGCACGCGGCACCGGCATGGTGGAAAAGGCCAAAGAACTTGCCGAAAAACACGGTTGGTTCTGGGCTAGCCAATTCACCAATCCGGCCAACCCCGCCTTTCATCGTCAAACGACTGCCGCAGAAATCCTGCGTGATTTTGCTGGTAAGCGGCTGGACTATTTTGTCAGCGGCTGGGGCAGCGGCGGTACCCTTACCGGCGTGGGCGAAGTGTTGAAAGTGGCGCGTCCGGATATCCGCATCGTGGGTACCGAGCCTGCCGGCGCGGCCCTGCTGAAAGGCGAAGAATGGAAGCCGCACAAAATCCAAGGTTGGACTCCGGACTTCGTGCCCGCTGTCATCAACCGCAATGCGTATGACGAACTACGCACCATCAGTGACGACGATGCCTTTACCACCGCGCGCCGCCTGGCCGCCGAAGAAGGCATTTTTGTGGGCATCTCTGCCGGTGCCACCACGGCCACGGCACTGAAGATTGCAGAAACCGCGCCAGAAGGCAGCGTGTTGCTGGCGATGTTGCCCGATACCGGCGAGCGCTATTTTTCGTCGCCGTTGTTTGCACATCTAAACGAAGGCAGCGACGACGCATGGTTGGCAAGCTTGGGTTGAGGCTCATCCCGCTTACCAATACCCTCTCCCGCCCTACGGGAGAGGGCTCGTCTCAGCTGCGCCCGTACACATCCTCATAGCGCACGATGTCGTCTTCGCCCAGATAATCGCCGGACTGCACTTCGATCAACTCCAGCATGTCTTTGCCGGGGTTTTCCAAACGATGCTTGGCACCAATCGGAATGTAGGCGCTCTGGTTGGCAAACAACTCGAATACATCGTTATCCCGCGTTACCCGCGCGGTGCCGCGCACCACCACCCAGTGTTCAGCGCGCCGAGTATGCGATTGCAGCGACAGGCGTGCGCCGGGTTTGACCTTGATGCGTTTGACTTGAAACCCATCGGCCATGTCGATGGAGTCATAACTGCCCCACGGACGATGCACCTCGCGATGCAATGCCGCTTGCGTGCGCTGCTGCGCCTTCAGCTGCGTCACCACATCCTTGACCTGTTGCACCTTGTCCTTGCGCGCCACCAGCACCGCATCGTCGGTTTCCACCACCACCAAATCTTCCACACCTACCAAGGCCACCAAGCGGCGCGCGTAGGCGTAACTGTTGCGGCTATCAATGGAAATCACATCGCCGTGATGGGCGTTGCCGTTGTCGTCTTGTGCACTCACATCCCATAGCGCCGACCACGAGCCCACATCGTTCCAGCCAATATCCACCGGCAGCACGCAGGCGGCATCGGTGTTTTCCATCACCGCATAGTCGATGGAATCAGATGGGCAGTTTGCAAATGCGGTTTTCTCCAGGCGGATGAAATCCCCATCGCGCGCCGCCGCGTCAAATGCCTTGCGCACCGCCGTCACGATGTCGGGGCGAAAGCGCGTCAACTCTTCCAGATAGCGCGATGCACGCAGCAAAAACATGCCGCTATTCCAGGCATATCCGCCGGCGTCCAAATACGTTTGTGCGGTGGCAGCATCGGGTTTTTCCACAAAACGCAGCACCTTGCGCACACCGGCACCCGCATCCGACTGGATATAGCCAAACCCGGTTTCTGGCGCGCTCGGCACGATCCCAAAGGTCACCAGCTTGCCGGCGTCTGCGGCCGGCAGCGCCGCCTGCACGGCCGCGCGAAACGCCGCGGCATCGCGCACCACATGATCCGATGGCAACACCAGCAACAGCGGATCCTCACCATCCACCATCGCCTGCATCGCGGCGGCGGCAATCGCGGGTGCGGTATTGCGGCCCATTGGTTCCAGCACGATCGCCGGCGTGGGCGCACCGATTTGGCGCAGTTGCTCGGCCACCAAGAACCGATGCTCCTCGCCCGCCACCACAATCGGGGCGGCTTCGGCCAACGCCTGCACGCGCTGCCATGTGGCTTGCAGCATGGTGTCGGTGCCTATCAAGGGCAAAAATTGCTTGGGGTAGGCCTCACGCGAGAGCGGCCACAGCCGTGTGCCAGAGCCACCGGATAACAATACGGGTTGCAGTTTGGTCATGCCTGCCTCGCTGGAATCATCGGCACAGTTTACCCTTTGCACATGAGCATCCCCACAACCGACGCCCGCAGCAGTCTTCGTTTGCATTGGGCACGCGCTACGCTTGGCCATGCCACTCTTGGCTTGCAGCGCGCCTCCACCGATGCCGGCTTTCGCAGCTATTGGCGCACACAAGGCAGCACCCCTTCGCGCATCGTGATGGATTCCCCGCCTGACCAAGAAGACGTGCGCCCGTGGTTGCGGATGCGCGATCTACTCGAAACCGGCGGCGTGCGCGTGCCGCAAGTCTTGGCCCGCAATATCGACCAAGGGTTTTTACTGCTGGAAGACCTCGGCGGCCCCACCGTGGCACAGGTGATTGATGCCAACAATGCCGACGCCCACATCGATGCCGCCATTACCCAGCTGATCCGTCTGCAATCCATCACCTTGCCGGCCGATGTGCCGGCGTTTGGCGAAGCCTTATTACAGCGTGATGCCGGCCTGTTTGAAGATTGGTTTATCGGCAAACACTTGGGCATCAGCTTGGATTGCGCCGATGCCGAACGCTTGCAATTGGTGCAACGTCGCTTGCTGGACAACGCACTGGCACAGGCCCGTGTACCCACGCACCGCGATTTCATGCTGCGCAATTTGATGCCGGTAACCGACGGCCCAGCCGTGCTGGACTTTCAAGATTTGGTGCAAGGCCCGATCGCCTATGACCCGGTCAGTCTGTTGCGCGATGCATTTTTGAGTTGGCCAGAACCGTGCGTGAGTGCTTGGCTGGCCCACTACCACGCACGCGCCATCCGCGCGGGTTTGCCGGTGCCGGGGCTGGCCAAATTTCAGCGCGATGCCGACTGGTGTGGGGTGCAGCGGCACCTCAAAATTCTAGGCATTTTTGCGCGCTTGCAGCACCGGGATGGCAAGCCGCGCTATCTGGCGGACGCCCCGCGCTTCTTCGCCTATCTGGATGCCGTGGTACCCAAATATCGCGCCCTCGACCCGCTGCATATCTTGCTGGAGCGCACACTCAAACCCGCTTTTATCCGGATGACTGCATGAAAGCGCTGATCTTTGCCGCCGGCCTAGGCGAGCGCATGCGCCCGCTCACCGACCACACTCCCAAGCCATTGCTTGCTGTCGGCGGCAAGCCGCTGATCGTTTGGCATTTGCAAAAATTAGCCGCACTGGGGGTGACCGATGTAGTCATCAATACCTCGTGGCTGGCTGCGCAATTTCCAGCCACATTGGGCGATGGCGGGCAATGGGGGCTGCGCCTTGCTTATTCGTTTGAAGGCGACACCCCGTTGGAAACCGGCGGCGGCATGTGGCATGCCCTGCCGTTGCTGGGGGACGCGCCATTTTTCGCTATCAATGGCGATATTTGGTGCGATGCCGACCTTGCCGCGTTACCGCGCGAACCGTTGGGGCAGGCGCATCTACTGTTGGTGGACAACCCCGCACACAACCCGCGCGGGGATTTTGCACTGACCGCAGACGGCAACGTGCATTCCGATGGCGAAACCAAGCTCACCTTCACAGGGATTGGGGTTTATCGGCCTGCAATGCTGATGCCATGGCGCACGGTGATCGGCAACACCGATGGCGCGCAAGCGCAACCACCGCGTTTCAAACTTGCGCCGTTACTGCGTGCTGCAATGGCGAACCACGCAGTAACCGGCACCCACCATCGCGGCAGCTGGACCGATGTGGGCACACCCGAACGCCTGCAGCAGTTGAACGCCGCCCTGCATGCCTAACGATGGTCCGCACCGAGTACTTGGCGCAGAAATGGCACCGTCAGCCGGCGTTGCGCGGCCAATGCAGCATGGTCGATACGCTCAAATAATTCGCTCAAGTTGCCAAGGTTGCGGCTGAAGCGCCGCAACAACCATTCCAACGCGCTGTCATCAAACTCCAGCCCACGGGCAGCGGCGCGCTGGCGCAGAAGGTCGGCACGCCCCGCATCATCCAATTGCGGCAACTGCCAACGGCTGCATTGCGCCAAGCGCGAGCGTAGATCCGGCAAAACCAGCGGCATTGCATCCGGCGGCATGCTGGCGGCGTACAGCAGCACACGGCCGCCATCACGCAACCGATTATGCAAATGGAACAGCGCAACTTCATCTTCGCGCTGGCCGGCAATCGCATCCACATCGTCCACCGCGACCAGCGCCGCCGTTTCCAAACCGTCGCAAGCGCCTGCCAGCCGGCCCCGTAGCCGTCGCAATGGCAGGTATGCCGGTTTATCACCCGCCGTGCCGGCAGCGGCACAAGCGGCCACCAACAAATGGGTTTTGCCGGAGCTTTGTCCGCCGTGCAAAAACATTGTTTCGCCAGCCACGGCGTCAGCGTGTCCGTCGGTCAGTGCTTGCAACTGTTGCAGCAAACCTGCGGGGGCTTGCTGGTAGGTATCCAACCGTTGTTCGGGGGGATAACGCAACGCCAATGGCAGTTGTGGCACCAGATGCGCCATCTCAGCCCGCTGCGTTGTCGTCGCTAGCAATGCCTTGCTCTGCCAGCAGCGAGGTATCCAGCAAAATTGCCGGAGTATCCCCGGCATACAAGCGGCTTTGGCGATAGCGCTCTTGCGCATAACGCAACAACACATTGACCACCGCCGCCACCGGCAATGCCAGCAACATACCGAGAAAGCCGAACAAGGTGCCACCAGCCATCACCGCAAAAATCACCGCCATCGGGTGCAGGCCGATGCGATCCCCCACCAGCATGGGGGTCAGCACAAAACTTTCGATGATTTGACCGATGCCAAACACCATCGCCACACCAGCAAGATGCTGCCAATCGCCGTATTGCACCAGCGCGGCGGTGCCACCGAACACCACGATCGATGTGGGGCCCAAATACGGCACAAACGTCAGCAGGCCGGCCACCAAACCAATCAAGATGCCCAGATCCAGGCCCACCCACCACAACCCAATTGCATACAGGACGCCCAGTATCAGCATCACTAATAATTGCCCGCGAATGAACCCGCCCAGCACTTCGTTGGACTCCAGCGCCAGCCGACGCACGGTGTCGGAATGATCCCGTGGCACCAATGCGCCGATGCGGCCCACGATCAAATCCCAATCGCGCAAGAAAAAGAAGGTCAACACCGGCAGCAATGCGATATTGGCCACCCAGCCGATCAGCGCAAACCCGGAACGCGAAACGTAGCCCAACACATCAGCCACAGCCCCACCTGCGCTTTGCCAGTGCTGTTGCAACAGGGCAAATAAGCGCTCGGGGTCCAGCCACGTCAAGATTTGCATGCCGGTGCGATGTTCGACCCATGGCAGCGCCGTTTGCACTAGCCAGTCGCGGTATTTTGGTAGCGAGTTGACCAAGGTCAGCACCTGATCTTCCAATACCGGGATCAGCAAAATGGCCACGATAATCAGCAATAGCACCATCACCGCAAACACCAATATCACCGCGGTATTGCGGCGAATCTTGCGCGCCTCCAGCCGATCCACCATTGGATCCCCCAGCCAGCCCAGCAATGCGGCAAACACGAAGGGGCTCAGGATGGGCGCCAATAGCCACACCACCCACAACACGCCGACACCCAGCGCAGCCCACTGCACGCGGCGATAAAATGCGGCGATCGTGGCCAGGTCATCTTCACGATACATGTCAACTACCCCCTAAGCGGAAGGTGGTGGCTGTCGCTGCGTTGCTGTTGCTATCCGTGCCGGTGTCAGGTACCGATGCCAGCACGCTGCCGCGATCGACATATTTGCTGAAGCTAGCAACCCCGGTGGTCAACTCCACATCCAGCTCCAAGGTGTCGGGGCTGGCACTGACCGGCACGATCTTGCGCACGATCGACACACCATCCAGATAACCTGCCAGCCGCAAGTAATCATCAGCCCCATGAATACCCAACACACGCACCCGATACACCCCCGGGCTGCCACCACTGCCTGCGCGTGCATAGCGCTTGAATAGCGCATCGGCGGCCCCATCAGCACCGCCGGCCATGGCGCGGCGGGCATCGGGATTATTGCTTTGCCATGTCGCCAGCACCTTGCCGTTATCCACGAATGTCCAATCCGCAATCCAACCGGCACCACTGCGCCGCAGCTTGCCAAGCAGCTGCATGGGTGGACTGTAGCGTTTGGACAGGGCGGCCACGGCAGCGGTATCGCCGCGCCAAATGGCACCAATGGCGGCCATCTCGGCGGCATTACCGGCCGGCATTCCCAATGCAAACCCGCGTGCCTTGGCCTGATCCAGCACCGAACGGGCAGCATTCACTTGCCCCAGGCCGACCAATCGCGGCCCGCTGCCATCATCGATCCCCAACCACAGCACCGGCTTGGGGTGCGGCAGTGGCCAACTGGGCAAGCCCAGCATGGCAACCAAATCATCCACATCTGCTTGCCTGAAACGCACCACCAATGTGGTCTGAAAACTGGGTGCGCCGGTAGCCGATACGCCTTCGTCCTGGCGATAGTCGTAGCCATCCACATAATTTTTGGCCTTGGCCAATTCCTCACGCACGCCGCCGCGCGCAGCCGCGCCGCGATCCCCGGTGACATTGCCCAAGACTTGCAGCAATGCCCGCGAAAACGCTTTTTCGCGCTCGCCATCGGTCTGATTGCGCACGGCAACCTCGGCCTGATACGCCCCCTGGGCCGCCGCGCGATCGCCCTCCACCCGTTGTGCCAGTGCATTTCCGGTCAGTAGCATGAGCCCTGCCATCAGCAGCCCCCACCACCCGCGTGCCATCTGTCGCTGCCCTGCTTGCATCGTCATTCCTTGCCGGAAATCTCTGTTACCGATGGGAAATGGTGCCGCAGGCGAGCCGGCACGTCCATGGCTTGCCGCCTTGGCTGTTAAAATTGGCGGTTCCCGTGCCTGTTCGAGTGTGCCGTGACCACCCAATCCACCGCTTCCCCCGGCCTGACCTACCGCGATGCCGGCGTTGATATCGATGCCGGCAACGAAGTTGTTGAACGCATCAAACCCTTGGTGCGACGCACGCTGCGGCCAGAAGTGCTGGGCGGCGTAGGCTTGTTCGGCGGCCTGTTCGACCTCTCCGGCCGCTATCAAGAACCGGTGCTGGTGTCTGGCACCGACGGGGTGGGCACCAAGTTGATTTTGGCCAAGCAACTGAACCGCCACGACAGCATCGGCCAGGATTTGGTGGCGATGTGCGTGAACGACGTGCTGGTGCAGGGCGCCGAGCCGCTGTTCTTCCTCGACTATTTCGCCACCGGCAAGCTCGACGTCGAGACCACGGTGAACGTGGTCGGCGGCATTGCCAAGGGCTGCGAAATTGCCGGCTGCGCGCTGATTGGCGGCGAAACCGCCGAAATGCCCGACATGTACCCGCCGGGCGAGTATGACCTTGCCGGTTTCACCGTCGGCGCGGTGGAAAAATCCAAACTCATCGACTCGTCCAAGCTGCGCGCCGGCGATGTGCTGATCGGGATTGCGTCCAGCGGCCCGCATTCCAATGGTTATTCGCTGGTGCGAAAAATTTTGCAGCGCGCTGGCAACCCGCTGGATCTGGATCTTGGCGGGGTGACGCTGGCCGATGCACTGATGGCACCCACTCGCATCTACGTCAAGCCGGTGCTGGAGCTGCTGGCCAAGCATGAAATCCACGCGATGGCGCACGTCACCGGCGGCGCGCTGGTGGAAAAGATTATCCGCGTGGTGCCGGCCCCCCTGGGCTTGGATATCGACACATCCAGCTGGCCGCAGCCAGCCGTGTTCGACTGGCTGCAACGCGCCGGTGGCGTGGCACGCGAGGAAATGTGGCGCACCTTCAACTGCGGGATCGGATATGTGTTGATGGTTGACCCTGCGGCGGCCGCCGCGATTTCCGCCGACCTCGACCGCATGGGCTTGGCGCATTGGCAGATCGGCCAGGTCACACCGGCCCGCGATGGCGAGCGCCTGCGGATTGTTTGATGACGATCCGCCTTGCCATTCTTGCATCGGGTCGTGGCAGCAATGTGCAGGCCATTCTTGATGCGATTGCCGCCGGCGCACTGGATGCGCAGGTGGTCGGGGTGTTTTCGGACAAACCCAATGCAGCGGCCTTGACCCGGGTTCCGGATCGGCTGCGGTGGTCGCGCAAACCCCAACAGTTTGTCGACCGCGCGGCATTTGACGCCGCACTGGCCGACGCGGTGGAAGCCAGCGCGCCGGACTGGGTTGTCTGCGCCGGTTATATGCGCATCCTCAGCGCGGCCTTCATCGCCCGCTTTCCGGACCGTATCCTCAATATCCACCCCTCGTTATTGCCAAAGCACAAGGGGTTGCACACCCACCAACGCGCACTGGACGCCGGCGATACCAAGCATGGTGCCAGCGTGCATCTGGTCAATGCCGAGTTGGATGGCGGCGCGGTGCTTGCGCAAGTGACGGTGCCAGTGTTGGACAACGACAACGCAGACACCTTAGCCGCGCGTGTGCTGGCCTGTGAGCACCCGCTGTATGTGCATGTCTTGCAACAGATCGCCGCTGGCCATATCCATGCGGCGGACGGCCGTGTGTGGTGGGATGGTCAGCGCCTGTTTACACCCTTGCCGCTACAGTTGCCCTCACCCTGATGGCCTTGGCCGTCGCCCGCGAGTCTTGCCGATGAAAGCACTGCGTACCGCCCTAGCTTTGTCTTTGCTCATTGCCACCGCGCCGGCGTTGGCGGCCAAACCGTTTGTGGCCGACTACACCGCCAGCTGGAAGGGCATTTCGGCAAATGCGCGGATCAGCCTCAGCCAAGCCCCCGGCAACCGCTGGAATTACGAATTAAGCGTCAACAACAGCTTGGGCAGCAGCAGCCAAGTCACCATTTTCGACGAGCAAGGCGATACCTTGCGCCCGTTGTCGGGCGTGGACACGACGCAATTGTTGTTCAAAAAAATACAGAAAAACGCCACCTACGATTGGTCAAAACGCGAAGCGCGTTGGAGTGGTGACGTCAATGCCGATCGCGCAGGCCCGGTCAAACTGCAAGAAGGCGATCTTGACGGCATGTTATTGAACCTTGCCATCGTGCGCGATGTGGCGGCCGGCAAGCCGCTGCACTACCGCATGGTGGACAACGGCATCGCCAGCCCACAGACCTACCAGAACTTGGGCAAGGACACCGTCACCGTTGACGGGCAACCGCGTGCCGCGACCAAAGTGGCACGCAACGATGACAACAAACAATTGATCGTCTGGGTGGTGGATGGTCTGCCCACACCGGCGCGCATCTTGCAACGTAAAAATGGCAAGGACGAGCTGGAACTGACTCTCAAGTCGGTGCACTGACCTCACCCCACCACCGCGCAGGATTACTTCTTCGGCAAGTACTCTTGCGGATCCACCGGTTTGCCGTTGTAGCGAATTTCAAAATGCAGCATGTCGCGGGATGCGCCACTGCGGCCCATTTCCGCGATCTGCTGGCCGGCCTTGACCAGGGCACCTTCGTTGACCATGCGGGCACGGTTGTGGCCGTACGCCGATAGCCACTGGTCATTGTGCTTGACGATAACCAGCTCGCCATAGCCCACCAAGCCCGATCCCGAATACACCACCACCCCGTCGGCAGCCGCGCGCACCGGTTGCCCGGCCTTGCCTGCAATATCCACTCCTTGCCGGGTGGGATCACCCGCTGCGAACCCCGAAATCACCGCACCATCGGCGGGCCAGCGCCATTCCAGATTGCTGTTGGTAGGCACCACCGCCGGCTTGGCGGTGGGCGCGGCAGTGGCAGCAGGGCTCGTGGCATTGCCAGCTCCTGCGATGACAGGTTTTGCCGCCGCAGATGCAGCCGGGGAGGCTGACATGGTCGCGGTGCTTGCTGTCGCCGGTGGTTTTACTTGCGGGCGAGATGCCGGCGCATGTCCATCGCGCGGATACAAACGCAGGGTTTGCCCCGGATGGATGGTATAGGGCGGCGGAATGTCATTCCACAACGCCAAGTCCAGCGCAGTGATGCCGTTTTCGGTGGCGATGCGATACACCGTTTGCCCCGGACGTACCACGGCCGTGGCCCCGTATTTTGGCTGTGATACTCGTTCCGGTGCCGCCTGCGCCGCGGCGGGACGTACAGCTTGCGGTGGCGGTGCCTGTCGCACCACCCGACTATGCCCGCAGGCCAGTAAACCCAAACTGGCTGCGGCTAGCAGCACAACACGATAAGGATGCATCGTCGTCATCATGGCCCAGCTCCACGCAACAAAAACCACGCAAGCAAGCCCAGCATGGCCACCAATGCGCCCCAGCCGATGTGCTCGATCCACCGCTGCAGCGCCTTCTCGGCACGCTCGCCGCCCAGCCGGATGGCCAGCGCCAGCAAATACACCCGCTTGCCGCGTCCAATCCCCATGCTCAGCAAAAACGGCAGCATCGGCACGCCCACAATGCCGCTGGCCCAAGTGAATACCTTCATCGGAATGGGCGCAAACCCGCCCAGCACCAACAACCAGAACGCCTTCCATGGAGATTGCGCCACCACGTCGCGCAGGTGCGCCACTTGCGCGTCAATTTTGTCCAGCCAACCCAATGCCGCCATTGCCGGCTTGACCAACTCATAAGCGTAATGGCCCAGCAAATAGCCCACCACCGCACCCAACAGCGAAAACAGCAGACTGATGCTGGCAAAACGAAACCCACGCTTGGGTTGCGCCAAACACATCGGCCCCAGCATCACCTCCGGCATGACCGGAAACACGATGGCCTCAACGAAGCTCAGACCCGCCAGTAGCGAGGGTGCTTTGGGATGGCGCGACCACAACAACGCGCGCTGATAAATGGGCCCAAACAATTTCATCAATCGGTCATCCCTGACAACAAGGGCACAAACACCACCGTACCCAAATCTTCTTGCACGATGCAGCCATCGGCCTGCTTGTGCAGGCATAGCAGCGACTGACTGGCACTGGGCCCCACGGGTGCCACCAAGATGCCGCCCACGGCCAATTGCGCGATCAGCGCATCCACCAGCGCAGGCCCGGCTGCGGTCACGATGATGGCGTCGAACGGCGCTTCTTGCGGCCAACCAATGCGACCATCGTCATGCTTGCTGCGCACATGCAAGCCCAACCCACGCAAGCGTTTGCGCGCCGTGCGCAACAATTCGCCGATGCGCTCGACGGTGTACACCTGCAAGCCCAGCGCCGCCAACACGGCAGCTTGGTAGCCAGAGCCTGTGCCCACTTCCAGCACCCGCGTTGGCGCGCAGCGCAGCAGGGCTTCGGTCATTTTGGCAACTACAAACGGTTGCGAAATGGTTTGCCCAAACCCAATCGGCAACGCATTGTTTTCGTACGCGCGTGAGGCCAGCACTTCATCCACAAATTGATGCCGGGGCACGGTGCGGATGGCATTGAGCACGTGCTCATCGGTAATGCCGCTCTTGCGCAAATCCTCGATCAAGCGATCGCGCACGCGCTGGCCGGTCAACCCCACGCCCACATCGGCCGGTTGCAAACGCAGACGTGCGGTCACGGCGACCCTCCCAGCGACGCCGACAACCCACCAACCCAGCCGGCAACCTGCTCCAGCGCTTGATAACGGGTCAGGTCCACATGGATCGGCGTGATCGCGATATGGCCACTGCGCACGGCGTGGAAATCGGTTCCCGGCCCGGCGTCTTGTTCGTCGCCGGCGGCACCAATCCACCACCACTGGCGACCGCGCGGATCTTGCTGCGGCTGGCAGGGTTCGGCGCGATGGCGCTGGCCTAAGCGGCTGGTTTCAAATCCGCGAATGCGTGCCCACGGCAGATCCGGCACGTTCACATTGAGGATGGTGGACGCCGGCAGCGGGTCACTGCGCAGACGCGCGATGATTTCCACCGCTGCGCGTGCTGCACTTTCGTAATGACGGCCTTGATGGCCTTCACTGACCAAGGACACCGCCACCGACGGTAGGCCCAGAAAACGCCCTTCCATCGCCGCCGCCACCGTGCCCGAATAAATCACGTCATCGCCCAAATTGGCGACATTATTGATCCCCGACACCACGATATCCGGCGACAGGCCCAACCCATCCAACATGCCGCTGACCGCTACGTGTACGCAGTCGGTCGGGGTGCCATAGACCTTCCACGTGCAGGCATCCAACTGCACCACCCGGATCGGCGCATCCAACGTCAACGAATTACTGGCACCACTGCGATCGCGGTCGGGGGCGACCACCAAGACATCGTGCCCAGCCTCGCGCAAGCCACGCGCCAATGCGTGGATGCCCGGTGCGTCAACGCCATCATCATTGCTGACCAATACCCGCATCACGTCATCAACACTGTCTGCATGCGGCCATGATACAAGATGCCATCGCCGCTTCGCGGTACCCTGTTGCAGAATGCGCAAAGCCCCCGCCCCCGTTGACGAACGTGACGATGCCACCTTGTTCCGCGCGGTCATTGGTGCCGACCGCGGGCACGTGCGCGCGCTACCCGAAGCACAGCCGGCACCTGCCGGCCCCAAGCCCAAACCCGCGGCAGCGATGGCCAAACGCGACGAGGCCGCCGCCCGTGACGACTTCCGAAGGGTGTTGCTGTCCACTTTGGAAACCGGCGATGTATTGCGCTACCGGCGCGACGATATCGCCCCGCAACTTCTGAAAAACCTTGCGCGCGGGCAATACTCGGCGCAAGAAGAACTTGATCTGCATGGCCTGCCCGCACACACCGCCGAGCAAGTGCTGCGGGCGTTTTTGCGTGATTGCCAGCAACACGGCGTGGGCTGCGTGCGCATCATCCACGGCAAGGGCCGCAATTCAGAAGCACGCCTGCCGGTACTGAAAAATCTGGTGGATCGCATTTTGCGCCAACGCGCCGATATCCTGGCGTTCCATTCGCCACCGGCGGCACAAGGCGGCACCGGGGCGGTACTGGTCTTGCTGGAGAAGCGGTGACCGCGCAACGCGGAAAACATCACCCATTTGCGGTGCAATGCCCCGCTTGCGCGTTACAATAGCCGCTTGCGAAAGTGGCGGAATTGGCAGACGCCCTGGATTTAGGTTCCAGTGCCGCAAGGCGTGCGGGTTCGAGTCCCGCCTTTCGCACCA